>Ga0172371_10003367_pt1 | contig 24848 bp, 21 predicted proteins | sample Lak12m_FD_114543 | JGI IMG/M metagenome (GOLD analysis project Ga0172371, IMG submission 114543) | Freshwater microbial communities from Kabuno Bay, South-Kivu, Congo - kab_022012_12m | ecosystem: Environmental > Aquatic > Freshwater > Lake | place: Democratic Republic of the Congo: South-Kivu... | reverse complement strand
TTGGCCGTGAAGATGCCTCAGAGAGCGCGATTTACAGGTTTTTCGGGCACGCTGCCGTCGAAGCGCAGCGGCCGCAACGGCAACTGTCTGAGCGCCGGAGGCGCGAGTTTTGCCGTTGCAGCGCAGCGAGACGCCGCAGGGCCGAAAAAGAGGCATGAGCACCGGCGAGGAAGATCTTTGCGGTCGAAATGCGTCACTACCCACCGGAGCAGGATGTCACCGGGATCTATCCGGAAGAGGATGGGGCCGGAAGGGTTGAGACAGTGAATCCGGGGCCGCTTCGATGATCCTCAGGGCTGATTCGTAATCCTCGCGGGTGTTTAGATCCAGGAGGATTCCGGGATCGTTGACTTCGATCTCCCGAGTCAGGTTGCGATAACGGGCGAGAAGGGTGCGAAGCCCACCCTGTCCTCCAAAATCGCAAATGGCGGGGATGAGTTCCGACGAGATCAGCGGCGGATGGCCGTGCCTCCCCTGAAAAACAGGGCGGCAGACCTTTGCATCGCCGATTTGAAAGGCCTCCCAGAGGGCCTGCAGAGTCCCGACTCCGACAAGGGGAATATCCGCGGGCAGGAGAAAGAAGGCCCGGCAGCTGTGATCGAGGCGCCTCACCCCCGCCTGGATGGAGGAAAACATCCCCTCATTGCTGCGGGGATTGATCACCGGCTCGACGCCCAACCGATCCATGACAGGGAGGATCTTTTCTTTCTCGTGTCCCAGAACCACCACGATCCGGCTGATACCGATCCCTCTGAAGAGCTGGACGGCCCGCTCGATCAGGGTATGATCGCCCAGGGGAAGAAGAGGTTTGAGGCTCCCCATCCGCGAAGAGCGTCCGGCGGCAAGGATCAGGGCCGAGCAGGAAAAGGCCGGCGGATTTGAGGGTGAAGAGACCGTCATCGAATTTTCCCCGCCCGGACGGCGATCAGTTCGGCGGCGATGCTGACGGCGATCTCTCCGGGGGTCCGCGCACCGATGTCCAGGCCGATCGGGCTGTGGACGCGCCCCAGCACCTCTTGACTCATCCCTTCCTCTTCCAGGGACGCAAGGATCAGCTCCCTCTTTCTGCGGCTCGCAATCATCCCGATGTACCGGGCATTGGTCTTCAGCGCCCGGGCGAGGACGGCCCGGTCGTGGGCATGGGCATGGGTGACGATCACCACGAAGCCCGCCCCGTCGATCGCCAGACGTCCGAATTCCTCCGGATAGGAGCCCGTCCACCGGACCTCGGATGCAGTCGGAAACCGTTCGCGGACTGCCAATTCCGTTCGGTTGTCGATCACAACGACCCGAAAGCCGGCAAGGGAGCAGATCGGCGCGAGCGACCGGGCAACATGACCCGCCCCGAAGATAAAGACCGTTTCATTTCTCCCTATCGGCTGCAGAAGGCACAGGGCGTCCCCACAATCCAGCAGGACGGTTTTGCCTCCCGCGGTCCGGATCCCCGGCGCCGGACAATCGTCGCCAGGACGACGGGTTCACTGCGGTTCAGGGCTTCGGCGATCCGTTGCCAGAGATCCGTGATGTGCCGTATGTCTTCTACCTGCCTCATGGACCGGGTTCCTGTGGTTCGACCGTTGAAGGGGTGAGCCCCCTGTGGTATAGTTCCCTGGTTTTTACCATAAAAGCGGTTTAAGAGCACCCCTTTTCACCAGGGATAACCGGCCCACCTTCACCGAAGGACGCCGGGGCAAGGAAAAAAATGACAGGTTCACCCCCCGAGATCGGCCGGCCGATGCGCCGGACGGATGCAGCCGGGAAAGTCACCGGCGCGGAGCGATACGCGATCGACCATTACGGGAACGATCTTCTGTGGGTCGGCGTCCGGCGGGCGGGGATCCCCCACGGCCGCATTCGCGCCGTGGACGTCTCTGCGGCAAAGGCCCTTCCCGGCGTGGTCGCGGTCCTGACGGGTCGCGATGTCCCCGGGACCAACCGGCAGGGGATCGTCCACAAGGACCAGCCGGTCCTGTGCGACGAGAAGGTCCGCCATTGCGGCGACGCCGTGGCTATGGTCATCGCCGAGGACCGGCCGACCCTGGCCAGAGCGCTCTTGCTGATCCGGCCCGAAATCGATCCGCTGCCCGGGGTGTTCGGGATCGACGACGCCCTTGCCCCCGGCGCCCCGCTCGTCCACGAGGAACACGGAACGGGCAACATCCTGCTCCAGGCGGAGATCCGGACGGGAACGGCCCTGGAAGCCCTGGAGGCGTGCGAGATCCTTATCGAGGAGACCTTCGAGGTCCCTGTGGTCGCCCATGCCTTTCTGGAGACGGAAAACGGCGTGGCCCGTCAGGAGGCCGATGGAAGGATCGCCCTGACGGTTTCCACGCAGGCCCCTTTCCGCGACCGCTGGGAGATCGGCCACGCCCTGGGCCTCCCGATGGACCGGATCCATGTCATAGGCCCTTACCTGGGCGGGGGATTCGGGGGCAAGGACAGCGCCACGGTCCAGTGCCTCCTCGCGCTGGCCGCCCTTCACTCCCACGGCCGCCCGGTCAAGATGGTCTGGGACCGCGAAGAGAATCTTGTAGCCGGGTACAAGCGCCACGCCGCCCGCATGCATTACCGCCTCGGCGCCGCCGGCGACGGGACGCTTTGCGCCCTCCATTGTCGCCTCCATTACGACACCGGCGCTTATGCCCACCTGGGCGGTGAGGTGATGGCCCTCGGGATGGAGCACGCCGCCGGGCCCTACCGGATTCCCCATACCCTCATCGAGGGCTGGTGCCTCTACACGAACAACCCCATTGCCGGTGCGATGCGCGGCTTCGGCGTCGCGCAGGTGAGCTTCGCTTTCGAGAGGATGATGGATCTGCTGGCCGCTCGGCTGGGCCGGGATCCGCTTCAAATCCGCCTGCAGAATGCCCTCCGTCAGGGCGACAAAAACGGCGCCGGCGTGACGATGACGCAATCCACGGGAATCGCCGCCTGCCTGGAAACCGTCGAGGCCCACCCTCTCTGGCGCGGGCGAAACAGATGGATTGACGCAGCGGGCCCCTTCAAGCGGCGGGGCGTCGGTCTGGCCTCCGTTTTCAACGCCATGGGATACGGCCGGGGTCTGCCGGACTCGGCCATCGCCAAGATCGAACTCACACCGGAGGGCCGGATCCGGCTGTTCTGCGGGGTTTCGGACATGGGACAGGGCAATGCCACGGCCTTTCTCCAGATCGCCGGGCAGATCCTCCAGCAGGAGGAAGGGGCCTTTGAGATCGTCCAGCCGGACACGGACCGGACCCTCCCCTCCGGCTCCGCCTCGGCCAGCAGGACCACCTACACATACGGGAACGCCCTGATCAAGGCCTGTGAGGAGCTCCGGCAGCGGATCGTCGGCCGGGCGGCCCTCGTCCTCCTGGTGGACAGCCTGGAAGAGCTCCTCCTGCTGCCCGGGCGGGTCAGGCATCCGGCCACGGGAAGGGAAGTGCCCATCGCGACCCTCTCGGCGACGATGAGCGAACCGGAGAGGATCAGCATCAGCCAGTTCCTCATGCCGGTGGTGAAGCAGGAGATCGGGACGGGAAAGGCCTTCGTCATCGGGTTTCCCCACCTGCTGTTCTCGTACGCCGCGCATCTGGCCTGCGTGGAGGTGGACAAACTGACCGGGGGGGTCGATGTGCTCTCCTACCTTGCGGTCACGGAGGCGGGCAGGATCCTCAATCCGCAGGGATTCGAACAGCAGATCCAGGGCGCTGTCGCGCAGGGGATCGGTTATGCCTTGTGCGAGGAGGTAAAGCTCGCCGGCGGGAGGGTCCTGACCCCGGACCTGTCGACCTACCTCATCCCCGGGGCCCCGGATATCCCGGAGATCGCCTCGCTTGCCGTCGAAGCCTTCGAACCTTCCGGGCCTTATGGCATGAAGGGGGCCGGCGAGGTCGGGATCAACGGCCCTCTGCCGGCTATCGCCAACGCCGCGGCCGATGCATGCGGGGTCTCGATCACCCGGGCTCCGCTCACCGCGGAAAGGGTTCTGGAGGCGCTGAAACGAAAAAAGAATCCGCAATGGGGAGCGCACCCCGGAAAGGGCAGCAGGTAATGGAGATCCGCTTTACCCTCAACGGCCGGACCCTGTCGCTCGAAGCGCCGCCGGACCGGCGCGTGGTCGATCTGCTCAGGGAGAACCTCGGTCTCACCGGAACCAAGGAAGGGTGCGGCAGCGGGGAGTGCGGGGCCTGTACGATCCTGGTGGATGGCGAAGGCCGCCTTGCCTGCCTGATGCTCGCCGCCCAGCTGGAGGGGAAGGAGGTGGCCACCATCGAAGGGCTGGCCGATCAGGAGCGCCTTCGGCCCCTGCCTGAGGCCTTTGTCCGGTGCGGGGCCGTCCAGTGCGGGTTCTGCTCCCCTGGGATGGTCCTGTCGGCGGCGGCGCTGCTCGTCGATACACCGGATCCCTCACGGGAGGAGATCCGGGAGGGGCTGAGCGGAAACCTCTGCCGCTGCACAGGATACCAGAAGATCATCGATGCGGTGGAAGAGGCCGCCGCCCAGATAAGGCCGGATGGCCGCGTCTCAAGCCCTCTTGGTTCCGACGATCAGGGAGCGGCCCCTTCCGGGGAGCCGGAGCGGAAGGGGGGCCCGGCCGGATCCTCCCCACTGCAGGCCAAGGGCATCGCCGCGGCGCCCCTTTGCCAAGGAACGAACCCCGCAAGGCGGGTTCTGATCCCGGCAAGCCTTCCCGAGCTATGGACTCTCATGGGAGAGGAGCCGGAGGCGCCCCTCTTCGCAGGGGGCACGGACCTGTTCGTGAAGCTGCGGAAGGAAAGGGGAGTCCCACCGGCCCTGATCGGTCTGGAGAGGATCGCCGAGTTGCAGGGAATCCGCAAGGACAAGGAGCGCCTCTGGATCGGCGCCTGCACGACTCACCGCCGTCTTCTGAAAGACCCGCTGATCCGCCGGCACCTCCCGATCCTCATCAAGGCCCTGGAGGGATTGGGGTCGCCCCAGATCCGCACCATGGGGACCATCGGCGGGAACATCTGCACCGCCTCACCCGCAGGCGACACCCTGCCGCCCCTCTGGATACTCGATGCGGAAGTGGAGCTGCTCTCCGCGAAGGGAAGACGTGTCGTGCCCCTCCCTTCTTTCCTCCAGGGACCGGGGAAAACAGGGATTGAAAAGGGGGAGGTCCTGGCCGCGGTCACGGTGGCGATCCCCACGGCGTACCCGATTCACCACTTCGAGAAGATCGGGCGTCGCAAGTCCATGGCCTGCGCCGTCGCCAGCCTTGCGTCCCTGATCAGGCCCTCCCGGACCGGGGTGATCGAGGCGGTCCGCCTCGCCTGGGGAAGCGTGGGACCGACCGTCGTCACCGCACCCGAGGTGGAGCAGGCACTTTTAGGGGAGAAGCTTTCTCTTGGCCTCCTGGAGGAGGTCGCCTGCATAGCCCGCAGGGCGGTTTCACCCATCGACGACGTCCGGGCCAGCGCCGCTTACCGCCGCGAGGTCTCGGGGAACCTTCTTCTACGCTTGGCGTCTCTTCTTTCCTGAGGTCGATGTTTTTATCGGGATATCCCCAAAGCCTCTGTGAGCGCCGAAGACACGAGCGCGTTTGCCCGCAACACACGACAATGCACAAGGTCCCGAAAAGATCTTGGTCTTAGTGGAATTCGCCGGGTCCTTTATTCTTTTCTCACATCTCGAAACGGGCGTTGATCTTGAAGGTGCGGACGGCGCGGAGGCTCAGGACGTCTGTGATCCCTGTCTTTTCCTTGATGTCCGCCAGCAGGGCAGAAAGCTCCTCCTCGCCGGGAGCGATGAGGGTGAACCAGATATTGTACTGGTGCTCCCGCCGGTAGTTGTGGGTGACCCCGGGGCAGCCGTTGACCGCCCCTACAAACGCGGCAACCTTTTCCTCGGGAACGCGGGCGGCGCACAGGGTGCTCACGAAGCCCAGTTTTCTGAGATCGAACACCGCCCCGATCCGCCGGATGATCCCTTCTTCCTTAAGTCTCCCCACCCGATCGAGGGCTTCGGCCTCGCCGATCCCGAGACGGCCGGCAACCTCGGCGAACGGCTCCGCCGTCAGGGGGAAATCCTCCTGGATCAGATTGAGCAGTTTCCGGTCAATAGCATCCATACTCAAAAGTAGAACAGGATAAGGGGATTCTGGATAGGGGTCTGCCGCTTATTCCACTCCTGAACATCGATTCGGCCGTCCCGGTTGGTATCGAACTGCTCGAATTGCTTTCGGGCGGCTGCACGAAACTCATCTAAGCCGACCCGGCTGTTTCTATCCCTGTCCATTTCCGCAAACCGGGAAGAGAGGCCGCCTGCGGCCTCGAATTCCGACCGATCCAGAGAGCCGTCCCCATTGCGGTCCTGTTTCTTGAAGAGCTCCACAGCGACCTCATCGACCTCCGCAGGGGTCAGATATCCATCTTTATCCCGGTCCAGTTCCCCAAACTCCGGCGCGGCCGCAAACGCCGCCCCAGTCGAAAGAAGAACCATCATCACCGCCAGTATCCGAATCTTCATCTTCTTCCTTCCCGATTCCTTCAGGTCGTGGGTTTGCCGGCCTCTCCGCCGTGGACCCGCTTTCCGCCCTCCCTAGGCTGGTAGATGCAGAAAGGCTCCTCCGCCAGGTAATCCCCAGTCGTCTCATAGGCCCGCGCCCGGCACCCACCGCAGACCCTGAGGAACTCGCAGCGGCCGCATTTCCCTTCATAAAGATCGAGGTCGCGGATGTTCTGAAATATCTCCGAATCCTTCCAGATCTCAGTAAAGCTCCTCTGGGTGACCTGACCGCAGTCGAGCTCCAGATAACCGCAGGGCTGGACCTGCCCTGTATGGGAGATGAAGCAGAAGGCACTCCCTCCGAGGCATCCACTTGTCACGGTATGGAGAGGGTGTCCGCCACCTCCTTCCGCGCCGGCTGGCTTTCCGTTCGCTGCGCCGGCCGAGGCCGGCTTCTGCGTCTCCCCGCGCCGCTCCTTCTGCCGCTGATGCAGGATCCGGTAGTAATGGGGGGCGCAGGTCGCCTTGAGCTGAATCGCGCAGCCGAGCCCCTCCTCGTAGAACCAGTTGAGCGTCTCTTCATAGGCCAAAGGGGTGATCTCCTGGGCGGCCAGCTCCTTTCCCCGGCCCGTGGGGACCAGCAGGAAGATATGGTGGGCCGCTGCCTCCAGCCGGTGGGCCAGGTCGTGGATCTCCCGGATCTGTGCGAGGTTCGCCTGGGTGATCGTCGTATTGATCTGAAACTCCAATCCCGCCTTTTTCATCGCCGCGATGCCGGCAAGGGCCTGTTCGAACGCCCCCGGAACCCCGCGGAAAAGGTCGTGGCTGCCGGGATCGGGGCCGTCGAGGCTGATGCTTACCCGCCTGATCCCCGAGGCGATCAGCCTCTTGGCAACGTCTTCCGTCACGAACGTCCCGTTCGTCGCCAGGACCATCCGAAGCCCCAAACGATCCCCGTAGGAGGCGATGTCGTAGATGTCCTCCCTGAGGAGCGGCTCGCCGCCGGTAAGGATAATGACCGGTTTGCCGATGGCCGCGATCTCGTCCAGCAGGCGCAGGCATTTTTCCGTGCCGAGCTCCCCCTCGTAAGGTCCGCGCACGGCGGAGGCCCGACAGTGGCCGCACGCCAGGTTGCAGCTCCGGGTCACCTCCCAGGCGACCATCCTGAGGTTACTGGGTAGGAGATGCGATTTTTTTTCCTTCACCGGCTCCCCATCCTATCTTCTCAATATCTTTGCGACATCGGGCGCGAAATAGGTAATGATCATGTCCGCACCGGCGCGCCGGATCGCCGTCAGGGATTCCAGCATCGCCCGTTCGCCGTCGATCCAGCCCATCTGCGCGGCCGCCTTGATCATGGAATACTCGCCGCTCACGTTGTAGGCGGCAAGCGGCAGGTCGAACTCCTCCTTCGCCCGGCGGATGATGTCCAGATAGGCCAGGGCGGGCTTGACCATGAGGATGTCCGCCCCTTCGGTCACGTCGAGGGTGATCTCCCGCATCGCCTCATCGGAGTTCGCCGGATCCATCTGATAGGCCCGCCGATCGCCGAAGGCCGGGGCGCTTTCCGCCGCTTCGCGGAAGGGGCCGTAAAAGGAGGAGGCGTATTTCGCCGAATAGGCCATGATGGGAAGGGTGTCGAATCCTGCGTCGTCGAGCCCCTCGCGGAGGGCGCCGATTTGGCCGTCCATCATCGCCGACGGGGCGACCATGTCCGCCCCTGCCCGCGCGTGCGAAACGGCGGTCTCGGCGAGGACCTCCAGGGTGGCATCGTTTGCCACATCGCCCTTTTCCAGCATCCCGCAGTGACCGTGACTCGTGTATTCGCACAGGCAGACGTCCGTGATGACGAGGATATCGGAGACCTTTTTCTTGATCCCCCGGATCGCCTGCTGGACGATCCCGTCTTTGGCCATCGCCCCGGAGGCGATTTCGTCCTTCTTATCCGGGATCCCGAAAAGCAGGACCGCCGGGATCCCCAGCTCCTTGACACGCTGCGTCTCCTGGACGATGTGATCCACCGACATCTGAAAGATCCCCGGCATGGAGCCGATCGGTTTTTTCACCTTCGCCCCCGGCACCGCGAACAGGGGATAGATCAGGTTGTCGACGCAGAGCTGCGTTTCCCGAATCATCCTCCGGAAATTCTCGTTCTGCCTCAGTCTCCGAGAACGGTAGTCAGGGAAATTCATTTTATTCCTCCTTAAATCACCGACGACCTCGTAAAAATCGTTAAATGCGACGGCTTCGTAAAATGGCCGCAGGCAAGGCGCGCAAAATCCGAGGAGTGAGGCGTACTTTGCCGTACGTCGCAACGACGAGGAATGAAGTGCAACGCAGCATCCGGACTTTTTACGAAGTCGTCATTTAATCTCATCGTCGGTCAAATAGCAGGCCGGATCGGGCGACCAGACGTCGTCCGTGACCGCCTCGGCGCGGGCGCGGAAATTCCCGCCGCAGACGTCGAGCCAGCGGCAGGCCGCGCACCTCCCCTTCACGTGCGGCCGCTTGTCTTTCAGCTTTGCCAGCAGCGGGTTCGTCATGTCTGTCCAGATCTGGCTGAAGGGCCGCTTTCTGACATTCCCGAAGGAGACCCCTCTCCAGAACTGGTCGGGATGGACCTCGCCGTCCCAACTGACGCAGCCGATCCCGTGGCCGGAGCTGTTCCCCTCGTTCATTCGGAGCAGGTCCAGGACCTCCGCCGCCCGTTTGGGATCCTCCCTCAGGAGCCGCAGGTAGACATAGGGGCCGTCGGCATGGTTGTCCACGGTGAGGATCTCCTTGGGGATCCCGCGGTTGAAGAGATCCCGGGTCCGGTCCATGATGAGGTCGAGGAGCCTCCTCGTCTCGGAATGGGACAGGTCCTCTTCGATCAGCTTCGAGCCGCGGCCCGAATAGACGAGGTGGTAGAAGCAGCAGCGGGGGATCTCCTCCTTCTCGAGGAGGTCGAAGATCGCCGGAACGTCCGCGACGTTGTGGCGGTTGATCGTAAAGCGGACGCCGACCTTGATCCCCATCTCCCGGCAGGTCCGGATCCCGTTGATCGCCGCGTCAAACGCCCCGGCCACGCCCCGGAAGCGGTCGTGGGTCGCTTCCGTCCCGTCCAGGCTCACGCCGACATAGGAAAGGCCGATCTCGCGGAAGACCTTCGCCTTCTCCTTGGTGATCAGGGTCCCGTTCGTCGAGATGACGGCCCGCATCCCGTGGTCCACGGCGAACTGCGCCAGTTCCGGCAGGTCCGGGCGCATGACGGGCTCGCCGCCGGAAAAGAGAATCACCGGCGCCCCGAAGGCGGCGAGGTCCTCGATCATCGCTTTCGCCTCTTGCGTCGTCAGCTCGTCGGGGTAGAGGCGGTTCTGGGAACTGGAATAGCAGTGGATGCACTTCAGGTTGCACCGCCGCGACATGTTCCAGACGACAACGGGTTTCTTGTCCTTGGAAAACTGGAGGAGATGGGAAGGGAGCTTCCCCGATTCCCTGTGGTAGCGAAGGACGTCCCCCGGCTCCACCGCCCCGCAATACAACTTCGAAATTCCTATCATGATCCGATTCCTGGTTTCGTTTTTATCTCACACGGACCGATCTGCGCATCCGCCGATCTCTGTTGATACCCTTCCTAGCCCATTCGTCGGCCGAGGTCAATCCCGATCCTGCCTTCCGTCCCCGAATCCTTGAAGTCCGTCTTTACCGGGCCCCTTGAAAAAAGGCGGCAATCGCATCGACCAGACCCGGAATCGTATAGCGCTCCTGAAGGATATCCACGGAAAGGCCGGCCTTTTTCGCCGCCGCTTCGGTGACGGGACCGATGCAGGCGATTCGGACATCGGAGGGAAGACGGAAGTCCGGGCCCATGATTCCCAGAAAATGGGTCACGGTCGAAGGGCTCGTGAAGGTGACCACGTCGATCTTTCCGGCATCGAAAAGGGGCTTGAGCTCTGAGGGGTCGCGGTCCGAACGAACGGTCCGATAGGCGGTCACGACATCGCACAGCGCACCCATCGAGGCAAGGCCCTCGGGAATGACATCGCGCGCCTCCTTTGCCCTGGGCAGGAGCACCCGGCTTCCCTGAAGATCCTGGCCGGCAAAGGCCTTGACCACCCCTTCGGAGATGAACTCCTCCGGAACAAGGTCCACCCTGATCCCCAGCGCTTCCACTGCCGAGGCCGTCGCCGGACCGATCGTGGCGATCCGGATCCCCTTGAGATCCCGGATATCCCGCCCGCGTTCCTTGAGGCGCCTGAAGAAAAAGGCCACGCCGTTGGCGCTGGTGAAGATGATCCAGCGGTAGCCCTTCAGGCGGTCGAGCGCCTTGTCGAGCCCGTCCCAATTTTCCGGCGGAGCGATCCGGATCACCGGAAACGGGATCACCCGCGCCCCTTTGCGGCGGAGGAGCTCGGACAGATCCTCCGCCTGCGCCTCCGGACGGGTGATGACGATCCCCCGGCCGAAAAGGGGTTTTGTCTCGAACCAGTTCAAGGTCTCTCTCAGGCCCACGACGGTGCCCACGACCAGGATGGAGGGGGGCGTAAAACGCCGCTTCTCGGCCTTGGCCACGATATCGCCGAGGGTCCCGGTCAGGGTTTCCTGGCTGGGTGTGGTCCCCCAGCGGATCAGGGCGACCGGGGTCGCCGCGTCCTTTCCGTGGAGGATCAGGTTCTTTGCAATCACCGGAAGGTTTTTCACCCCCATGAGAAAGACAAGGGTTCCGATCCCGGCAAGCGTGGACCAATCGAGATCGCTTCTCCCTTTGGTCGGATCCTCATGGCCTGTCACAAAGGCGACCGACACGGTGTGATCCCGGTGGGTCAACGGGATCCCCGCATAGGCGGGAACGGCGACCGCCGAGCTGATCCCGGGAATCACCTCAAAGGGGATCCCCGCCTCCTTCAGGACCTCCGCCTCTTCCCCCCCCCGACCGAAGATGAAAGGATCCCCTCCTTTGAGTCTCGCGACGATCGCCCCTGCTTCCGCTTCTTTCTTCAGAAGGGCATTGATCTCCCACTGGGACAGGGTATGATCCCCCCCCTGTTTGCCGGCATAGATCAGACGGGCCTTTCCCCCCGCATGCCGGAGGATCTCCGGGCTGACCAGGTGATCGTAAACGATCACATCGGCCTCTGCGATACACTGCGCTCCTCTGATGGTCACCAGTCCCGGATCGCCGGGTCCGGCGCCGATAATGTAAACCTTCCCTTTTTCCGTCATGAATCTTTCCTCATTGTTGTCATGGTGCCCTGGGGCCTCGAATCCAGGGATGAAGTACTCCCCCTCCCCTATTCCGCTTCCCGATAGACCTCATCGAGGAGGGCGCGGCCGCCCTGCCCCAGGATATGATCCGCCAGCTGCTCCCCCAATGCCTCGAAATCCGCGGCAAGCCCCTTGACTTCATGGCTGATCATGACCCGTCCGTCGACGCTGCCGACCAGTCCCTTCATGAGGATATGCTCTCCGGTTTTCTTTGCAAAGGCGGCAACCGGGAGCTGGCAGCCTCCTCCCAGGCGTTTCAGAAAGGACCTCTCGGCCCCGACCTCGCAGCCGGTCACCGGATCGTGGAGGAAGGAAATCGCCTTCCGGACGCGCTCGTCGTCCCGTCTGGCTTCGATTCCGAGAACCCCCTGCCCGACGGCGGGAAGCATCACCTCCTCGGGGATGAACTGGGAGACCTTGGCCACCCATCCCATCCGCCGGACGCCGGCTGCCGCAACGATCACCCCGTCCAGCCCCTCGGTTTCGACCTTCTTGATCCGGGTATCCAAGTTCCCGCGGAGGGGAACGATGTCCAGATCCGGCATGCGATTCCTGAGCTGGAATCCTCTCCGAAGCGAGCAGGTACCGATGCGCGCCCCGCGGGGCATCTCCTCCAGTTTGCGGTTGTTCCGCGAGATCAGGACGTCCCTGGGATCCTCGCGCAGCGGCGTCACCGCAATTTCCAGCCTTTCCGGCAGCTCGGCGGGCACGTCCTTCATGCTGTGGACGGCGATGTCGACTTCGTCCCTCAGGAGCGCTTCCTCTATCTCCTTGATAAAGAGCCCCTTCCCCCCGATCCGGACCAGGGAGACATCCTGCATGATGTCCCCTTTGGTCTTGATGACGACAAGCTCCACATCGGCATCGGGAAGATGATCACGGATTTGGGAGGCCACCCATCGGGACTGCGTCAAGGCCAACGCACTCCCCCTCGTTCCGATCCTGAATAGTTTTTTGATACCGTCCTCCTCACATTTAAAAAGCCGCCCTCACCCGCCAGAGGAAAGGAAGCAGTACAACACCGCGGCCTTCATGGTAAAGTCTTCACAATTTGAACAGTCTGCGGACAGCCGCCACAAAGGGCAGGGCATCCTTTTCCCGGCTCTCCTCCTTGAGTCCCGTCATCGGATCATGGAGGATCTTGTTCACGATGGAAGAGGCGAGGATTTCGACCCGGCTGCGCTCCTGCTCATCGAGATTCCTTATCCATGATTCGGATTTTTCCAGCTCTCCCTTCATGATCCCTTCGACCTTGTCACGCAGTGCGACAATGGTCGGCACGACTTCCAGCTCGTTGAACCACCTTTCAAAGGCCGCGACCTCCTCGGTAATGATCTCTTCCGCCTTCAGCGCCTCCACCCGCCTTCCTTCGCGGTTCGCATCGACCACGTCCTGCAGATGATCGATGTTGTAAAGGTAGACGTTGTCGATCTCGCCGGCAGCCGGATCGATATCCCGCGGAACGGCGATATCGATCAGAAACAAGGGACGGTTGCGCCGCCGCCGGAGGGCCGCGGTCACCATCTCGGCGTTCATGATGTAGCCGGGGGCGCCGGTGGAGGCGATGACAATATCCACCTCGGACAGGACCTCCGGGAACCGTTCGAAGGCCACCGGCGATCCCCTGAACTCAGCGGCCATGGCCTCGGCGCGGATATAGGTCCGGTTGGCGACGAGAATGCCGGCCACCCCCTGTCGGAGCAGGTGGCGGGCCGCCAGCTCCGACATTTCTCCGGCACCGATCAGGAGGATCGATCTCCCCTTGAGATCGCCGAAGATCTTCTTTGCCAGCTCCACAGCCGCATAGCTGACGGAGACCGCATTCCCGGCGATTCCCGTCTCTGTACGGACCCGTTTGGCGACCTGGAAGGCGTGATGGCTCAGCCGGTTGAGCAGGACCCCCGTGGTGCGGCAATCGACCGCCATGCGGTAAGCATCCTTCAATTGCCCCAGGATCTGCGGCTCCCCCATGACCATGGAGTCCAGACTCGACGCCACGCGGAACAGATGCCGGACCGCCTCCAGGTCCCTATACAGGTAAAGGCATTTTTCCATCTCCTCCCTGCCGAGGTTTCCCCGGCGGTAGATGAAGGACTTCAGCCCCTCGACGGCCTCTCCGTTGTCCGTGATGCGGGCAAGGACCTCCACCCGATTGCAGGTCGCCAGATACAGAGCCTCCCGGATCTCCGTAAGCCGCATCAGCTCCGGGAGAGGCCGGTCCTGATCCCCGCAGAAGAGCTGCAGCCGCTCCCGGATTTCGAGAGGGGCGGTCTTATGGTTCATGCCGATGAGGATAAGTCGCATAGATTCACACGAAATTGTGGACCGTCTGGAGGAAGAGCTTCCCGAAGATCAAAAGGACGACGAGAATCGCAAGCACGATGAGCGATCCGAGGGCCGCCTTGCGTCCCCGCCATCCCATGGCCAGCCTTTGATGAAGCAAAAAGGCATACAGAAACCACGCCAGGAGGGTCCAGACCTGCTTGGAATCCCACTGCCAGTGGCTTCCCCAGACGATCCTCGCCCAGAGCGAACCGGCCAGAACCCCGAGCGTCAGCAGGGGAAATCCCCATAAGAGGCAGAGGTTGTTGATCCGGTCCAGATCGCTCAGTGACGGGAAGAGCCGGATCATGCTCCCCGCCTTCTTCCGTTTGAGCAGGCTGTCCTGGATCAGGTACATCAGACCGGCGCAGGAGGCCAGGGCGAACAGGGCCTCCCCGGTCACGGAGAGCATTACATGGAGGGTGACCAATGAGCCTTTCAGCATGTCGGGCGCGCCGACCGTCCCTCCGAGTTCCACGGAGGCAACGACCATGATCAGGCAGATCACGGGCGAGACGAACGCCCCCAGGACCCTTGTTTTTGTTTTCAGTTGCAACGCCAGATAGACCGCCGCCATCACCCAGGCGAAAAAGGAAAGGGCGTCGTGGAGGCCGACCACCGGGCTCAATCCTTCCGCCAGCCAGCGGGAGGCGAATGAGGAGGTGTGGATGGCAAGGGCCGCAACCATCAGCCCTGTGGCGAATCGGGCCGTGAGGACCCTGCGGACCCAGAGCGAGATCCCGTAAACGACAGCGGAGACCAGGTACACGGCAAGGGCCGTCTTGAAAAGGACGATTCCTATCATCGCGGTTCCACCTCCATCTCTATTCCGGTCAGATCCCGGATCAGCGCCTTCACCTCTGTCCACCGGCCTGCACGGATGTGATCCAGAATCGGGGAAGAAACAACGGCCTCGAAACGGGTCCGATTTTCGGCAGAGGGACGCCCGCCGGTGATGATCCTCTCCCGAAGCTCCCCCAGGATTTGCAGCAGGACGGCGTATTCCTGACCATAGGCGGCCTCAAGTTCCATCCGAAGCCTCTTGGCCAGGGCAGGGCTTTTGCCGCCGGTGGAGACGGCGATCGCAAGGTCCCCTCTTTCGACAATGGACGGAAGGATGAAGTCGCACCGGGCAGGTTCGTCGACGATGTTCACGGGGATCCCCAGTGCCCGGGCATCCACGGCAATCCGCTCATTGACCCTGTCGTTGTCCGTTGCACCGATGACGAGGAAGGCCCCGCGGATCAGGTTTTCTTCATATTCGGCATCGTGATGAACGATTTTCCCCTCCTTTGCCAGTGCGTTCAGCGCCGGGGTCAGCCTTGTGGCAACCACTTCAACCCGGGCGCCGCAGGCGATGAGCCTCTCCACCTTCCTTTCCGCCACATTCCCGCCGCCGACGACAACGCACAGACGCCGGTTAATATCGAGAAAAAGGGGGTAATATCGCACTGCCGTTCCTTTCCTGCTTCCATCCAAACGCAGAGTTTCTTTAAAAAACCGCTTTCAGAATCAGGCTTAGCGCATACCATAAAGCCCTCCCCAAATTCAAGCCGCTTGAAAAAAAAACTTACAAAGGCTATAGGTTTGCGCAAAACATGCTGGAAATCACAAAGGGATATGCATTATGCCGCCGGTACCTGACAAAGGGGAACAAAAGAGAGACGACTGGCTGAAGGTCGAAATTTCCGTCGCGGAGGAGCTGATGGATGCTGTGACCGATTTCCTGACGGAGATGGGCAGCCAGGGGGCCTTTCAGGAATCGCCCGAGCCGCAGGAAGCGGACGGTCTGTCCGCGCCGCCCCCCCAAGGGCCGCTGAAGGCCCTTTTCCCCTGTAACGGCGATCTGGAGCAGCGCCTCTTTGCGCTTCAGACCTACCTGGACAGCCTGGCAGAGCTCTTCCCGGCGATGGAAAGGCCCAGCTTCCAGACGGAGATCGTCCGTAATCCCGACTGGGGCGAAGCCTGGAAAAAACACTTCAAGCCCTTCAGGGTGAGCCGGAAGCTCGTCATCAAGCCCACCTGGGAGAGCCTCACTCCGAGCGACACGGACATCGTCATCGAGATAGATCCGGGGATGGCATTCGGTACCGGCCAGCATGCCTCCACAAGGATGTGCCTGGAGGCGATCGAGCAGATCCTTCTTGACAACCGGAGCTCGGCAAAGCAGTATGCCCTTGATGTCGGGACGGGAACGGGGATCCTCGGTATCGCCTGCGCGAAGCTGGGCGTCGGGCGGGTTCTGTGCGTGGACAACGACGAACAGGCCGTGAAGATCGCACGGGAAAATGTGCTTATCAACAGGGTCGAAGACCGTGTGGCGGTCACAGGCCAGGACATCGCGGCGCTCACCGGGTCCTTCCCCCTGATCCTTGCAAACCTGACGGCAAAGATCCTGATCGGACTTCACCCCTGCCTCACCCGCCTCGCCGGCCCCGGCGGGACCCTCGTCATCTCGGGGATCATCGAGCAGAACAGATCCGACATTGAAGCTCGCTTTCTGGGTGAAGGATTTTCTCTCCAGCGTCTCATCACCGCACAGGAGTGGGTCTGCTATATCCTGAAGAAAGAGGTAACCGCCCAATGAGTATCCCCAGGATCTACCTCCCCCATTCGATCGAGACGGGCGACGTTTGTATCGCTACGGCGGAACAGGGCAGGTACCTGAAGAACGTTCTCAGGATGCGGGCGGGTGAATCCCTGCGGGTCTTCACCGGCACGGGCCGGGAATTTGAGGCGGTGATCCGGCAGACGCAGGAAGGGCTTGCCCTGGAAATCGGCGAGAAGCACTCCACCGCTGCGGACGGGATCGAGATCATCCTCTGCCAGGCGCTTCCCAAGGCGGACAGGATGGAAACCATCATCCGGCACGCTACGGAACTGGGCGCCGGCAGGATCATCCCCTTCCATGCGCAGCGGTCGATCCCCAGATGGCCGGAGGAAAAGTCGCCCCAGAAGCGGCAACGCTGGCAGAAGATCGCCGTCGAGGCTGCACGTCAATGCGGCCGAACCGATATTCCCGAGATCGGACAGATCGTGTCGTTCACCGAAGTGCTCCGCTCCAGCCCTCCAGGATGGCTCAATCTTATCTTCTGGGAAGAGGAATCGGCCAGGGGGATCCGGGAAGTCCTCCAAGACCCGAAATACGAGGCGACCACAGGATTCCTTCTGGTCGTGGGACCCGAAGGGGGCTTTGACAAAAAAGAGATCGACCAGGCCTCGCAGGCCGGATTCTTGTCCGTGAGTATTGGGAAAAGGATCCTTCGGGTCGATACGGCGGCATCGGCCGTCACCGCCATCGTCCAGTACGAAAAAGGCGCCCTTGGCGGCCCGCAAGGGGGAGGCCCGCATGGCGGATAGACGATTCGGCGGTTTCTGGAGAAGGCTGCTGGCCTATGCAATCGACAAGTTCCTTCTCTATCTCCTGTCGGTGATCCTCTTTTTGATCGGCCTTCTCGCCATGGGGCTCGGAGGCGTTTCACTGCGGGATATCGTCGTGACGGGCGAGCTTCCCCGCGGGATGGGCCGTTTTATGGCCCTCTATTTCGCGACGGCATGCCTCATGAATGTCTTTTACTTCACCTGGTTCCACGGGACCGTCGGCCAGACACTGGGAAAGAGGCTCTGTGATCTTTGCGTCATCCGGACCTCGGGAGAAAAGATGACCCTCGGTATCGGCTTTCTCCGCTGGATTGGCTCACTGATCTCCGGAACCTTGTTCTGCCTCGGCTTTCTCTGGATCGCCCTGGACCATCGGAAACAGGGCTGGCATGACAAGATCGCCTCTACCCTCGTGGTCCGTACAGGGGTCGAACCCGGGACGGGGGTGCCGGGCACCTGCACGGCGGAAACAGGATCAACCGGGAACCGACCGGAAATCCGCGAAACACGGATTCCAGCTGCAAAGGAGTGCGAAAACGCATCCCCTCCGGCAGAAAAATGCCTTGACAAGCAGGGGGATATTTTATAGAAAAGCCTTCCATTTCCGTGGGAATGGGATCGCAATGCGGGCCGGTAGCTCAGTCGGTAGAGCAACGGACTGAAAATCCGTGTGTCGACAGTTCAATTCTGTCCTGGCCCACCATAGATATCAAGGGGTTACAAGGTTTGCCTTGTAACCCCTTTTTCTTTCCTGCCTCAGTTTTACCGCCAGATTACCGCTTTCAGATGCACCCGATAAAACCATCATTGCCACTCGAAATGGATGCAAATTTAGACGCAGATCGTTCCCCATTTCTTTTCCAGATTCATTTCCAGCCACGGGTTATCCCTCGGAGGAGTGGCGGTGTTTTTATGTCGAAGGTCATGAGGGGTCTGTTCCCACTTTATCTGCCGAGGATTCTTGAATTCTCATAGGCACTCCGCGTCAAAACCAAGGGTTTGACGCCGGAGCGCAGTCATACGGATTTGTGGCCATGGCGATGGAGGCATCATAAAATAGGCGTCCCGAAAGTTTTCCGCATAAGATCACGTCTGAGGACAAGGATGACTTGAAATTCAGGGGCAAAGCAGATATAGCCAGTTTCAGGTTTCTGCTTCCCGATGAGGCCATCGATTGCATCCTGGATTTTCATTCCGCAAATGACAGGAGGCCAACATGGAATCGACATATCAATTCGAAGAGAAGAAAATCGGTACTGCCACGATTCAAGTCTATGCCGGCCGGCCGCAGACCGTTTATGGGATGTTTCAGCAAACAGCGGCCGCTTTTCCCGACCGGGAGTCTGTTCTGTATGGAGATGTCCGCCTCACCTATGCCCAGTTGGACCGCCGGGTAGACGAGCTGGCAGCCTTTCTGAAGAAGGAAGCCCGGGTGGTCCCAGGTGACCGGGTTGCCGTCTTTCTCAAAAATGACGATGCCTTTCCGACGGCATTTCTGGCTCTTTCAAAGATCGGCGCCATCTCCGTCGTCCTCAATACCCGCCTGACCAAACCGGAACTGGCGTATCAGCTCGAAGTCACCAGGCCGGCCGTTGCCGTTGTGGACGGAGAAACATGGAATAAGGAACTGGACAGTCTCGTTCCCTTCAAGGTCGAAAGCGCCATGTTCGCCCGCCTCTGGGGGAGCGGCGAAACCTGTTCCCCTGCCGCCCTGACCGAAGAGGACGTCCATACGATTCTTTTCACCTCAGGCACGACAGGAAAACCCAAGGGAGTCCGGATTCTTCACCGCAATTTCATTCACAGCGCCCTCCGGATTGCTCAGTACATGGACATGTTGGACCCGGGCGACCGGTCGGCAGGGAGAAAAACCCTGATCGTCGCCCCCCTCTTTCACGTCATGGCTCTTCAGGAGCAAATGATACCCTGCCTGAAGATCGGGAACGCGGTGGTCATGCTTAGCGCCCTCAACATTCAGGCCTTTCTGGAGCTCGTTCAAAACGAGCGGATCGATTATCTGGTCGGCTCGCCCACTATCTACAGAATCCTGCTCGGGACAGAGGAAGCGAAAAAATACGATTTAAGTTGCATCAAAGTGGCCGGATTTGGTGCGGCGCCCATGTCCCCCGATCTGATGAGCGAAATGAAGAAGGTTTTTGTCAATGCCAGGTTCTTCAACGGTTTCGGACTTACGGAAGCGTCGATATCGCTTGCCAGCCTGGACCAGGAATGTACGGCGCAGCCGACGTCCATCGGCCACCCCAGTCTTGGCTGCGAAGTGAAGATCGTCGATGAGAACATGAATGAAGTCCTGAAAGGCGCCGTCGGTGAAATCGCGGTTAGGGGACCTAACGTGGCTGACGGCTATTTCGAAAATCCCGTGGAAACCGCAAAAGCTTTCCGCAACGGCTGGTTTTTGACAGGCGATCTGGGCCGCATCGATGAAAACGGCTTTTTCTATGTGGTCAGCCGTAAAAAGGACATGATCAACCGTGGCGGAGAGAACGTCTATCCTGTCGAGGTGGAAAATGCCATTTACCTGCACCCCAAGGTCCTGGAGGCAGCCGTCTTCGGCGTACCGGATTCCGTGATGGGAGAAAAAGTGGCTGCGGCCGTTGTTGCCGTCCCCGGGACATCCCCGACCGTCGAGGAAATCAAGGCGTCCTGCAGCGATAAGCTGGCCAGGTACAAAATACCGGAATACATTTTCTTTACGCCATTTCTCCCCAAAAACGCCGGAGGAAAGGTAAACAAGGCCCAGCTGTTCAGGGACTTGTCGGATAAAATTCCCCTTTCATGACGTCAACAAAAATGACCGCCAAGGGATAAAGCCCTTGCGATCCCGATCCAAAAATCATTTCTGCTTGGAAGGAGAATACAATGGATTTTCAATTAACCGAAGAACAGGCCATGTTGAAAAAAACGGTGCATGACTTTGCCGACCGGCGCCTGGCCCCGCGGGTACAGAAGTGGGATGAAGGAGACGAAACACTGGATGCGGCGATCCTTTCTGAATATGTAGATCTGGGGCTTCTGGGGATCACGCTTCCCCAAAAGTACGGTGGCGCCGGCCTGACCGCTTTTGAGGCCATCCTGGTCATTGAGGAGCTGGCGAGGGTCAGTTCCATCGCGGCATTGCCCGTTTTTGAGACGAGCGTCGGTCCCGTCCGTGTCATCGATCTGTTCGGCACGGAAGAGCAGAAAGAACGCTTCCTCCCTCCTTCCTGCAGAGGTGAAAAGTTCATGGCCGTGGCCATGACGGAACCCGAAGCCGGTTCCGCGCTGACCGACCTGACCACGCGCGCGATACTTAAAGGAGACCATTACGTGATCAACGGTCGGAAGCGATTCATCTCCGGAGGGGGCTATTCTGATGCATACATGGTCTACGCCCGCCTGAGCGATCAGAAGGGAGCCAAGGGCATCGGCGGTATTGTCGTGGAAAAAGGCTCTCCCGGTTTCACATTCGGAAAACAGGAGGTCTTCATGGGCCTCCACGGGATGCCGAGCTGCGATCTTATTTTCGAGGACTGCGTCATCCCCAAGGAAAACCTGGTTATTCCGGAAGGGGGCTTTGCTTTTCTGATGCAGGCGTTCGATGTGGAGCGTTGCGGCAACGCCACCATGTCCCTCGGCATCGCCTGGGGAGCCCTCGAAGCGGCAAAGAAATATGCCCAGGAGCGCAAGTCATTCGGAAAACCGATCTGCGAGTTCCAGGGGGTGCAGTTCCTGCTGGCAGATATGGCCATGAAGGTTGAAGCGGCCCGGTTGCTGATTTACCGCGCCGCCGTCAATGCCGGCCTCGGGATGCCGTCGATTTTCGAATCATCCGTTGCCAAGTGTTTCGCCAATGAAATCGGCAAGGAAGTGACGGACATGGCCCTCCAGGTTTTCGGTGGATACGGTTATTCCAAGGAGTATCCGGTCGAGCGGATGCTGCGCGACAGCCGCGGCTGGCCTGTTGCGGGCGGCACTGTGCAGATCCAGCGGGTCAATATCGCCGGGGCCATGCTGCACAGGCGCTTCAACCAGCGCTAAGGGGAAGGCGTCAATCTCGATCAAATATGCCATCCTGGGACTTTTAACCTATTCCGATATGCACGGACGCATATGGAAAAATTTCGGCCACATGTCCGCAAAAAGCAACCCGATTGAGAGTCATTTGATAGCAGGCCGGACAAAACATAACCTGTAGCAACTATGAATGGGAGGCTGGGGATGAAAGTCGATCAGAAGATTTTTTACGGATGGTGGATTGTTGCCGGCGCTTTTTTTCTTAACTTTGCTGGTATCGGAATTATCATGAATTCCATGGGGATCTTTATCAAGCCGGTCTCGGAATCACTTGGTTTTACCAGGGGAGGCTTTACCCTTTATTTCACCATTGCCGCCCTCGCCATGATGGTCATGGCCCCAATTATGGGAAAGCTGCTCGAACGATATGATATCCGCCTCATCATGACCCTCTGCACCACGATGATGGCTGCCAGCTTTGCACTGTTCTCGCAATGCCGGACGCTCATGCAGTTTTACGTTCTGGCGATCTTTCTGGGGATCGGTAGCGCAGGGTCTCACATCATTCCCGTTTCCATGATGATCACCAACTGGTTTATCGAGAAACGGGGGCTGGCGATGGGCATTGTCTTCGCCGCTACCGGGGTGGGGGGCCTGATCTTCAATCCTCTGGCCGACTGGATTATCCTGCATTACAGCTGGCAGGCAGCCTATCTGGTCTTCGGGCTGATCATCGGGAGCCTCTCCATTCCGACCGCGATCTTTATTGTCCGCGCCCGGCCTGCGGATATGGGACTGCTCCCTTACGGGAGCAAAGCGGCCCTGGATCGGCAGGCCCAGGGCGAACAGGAAGGTTTAACGGCGAGCCAGGCCATCAGAAGCGGGGCGTTCTGGCTCATTGCCGCCGTCATTCTTCTGATTGCCGTCGCCAATATGGGCGTGCTTCATCATATTGTGCCGTATCTGACGGATATCGGATTTTCCTCCACGACAGCGGCAGCCCTGATGTCGCTGCACATGATCATGCTGGTTTTGGGCAAGGTGCTTACGGGGGGACTCGCCGACCGCTTGGGGCTGTTAAAGAGCTACCTGGTGTGCATGGCGGGTCTTATGGTCTCGATCGCCCTGCTCTATGGCGCGAAGTTGTTCTGGGTCGCGGTTGTCTTCAACATCCTGTTCGGCTTTTCCATCGCCGTGCGCACCGTTTTGCCGCCGCTCATGACTGCTCGCGTCCTCGGTCAGAAGCACTTTGCCGTCATTTACGGTTTTCTGAATATTTTCACCACGCTCGGGACGGCTGTGGGCGTTCCGCTTTCCGGTTTTATATTCGATGTGACGAAGAGTTACAATATGGCCTTTGCACTTTATATCATCATGTGCCTGGTTGCAGCCGCAGCCGGAATAGCCGTTTTGAGGACGGGAGGGAAAAATGTGGCAGCAGTCATGGAAAAAGACAGGGCGATGGAAGGGGGACAGAGGAGATCGAGTGAAACTGTCTCGTAATGCAATCGAAAACAAAAAATCGCAGGATCTCTGGAAATGATGACTTACTTCGGCGCGGAACAGTAGGCCATCGATCAACTCCCCGAGACTGGACGGAATGAGGAGCAGTGCGTATGCCTGAAAAAATCTCCAGACGGGACCTCATGAAAAGATCGGCCCGTGCCGGACTTGTCGTTGGCGGTATTGCCGCTTTGGGCACAGCAGGTTATACCCTGTTTAGCAAACCATCGATCGATGAGATTTACGGCAAATACCCAGACAACTCCTTGCTTCAACCTTTGAGGATCACAAATCCATCCGCACCAAAACCCAATATCATCCTCATCTACTGTGACGACCTCGGCTATGGCGATCTCGGTTGTTATGGCAGCAAGGCAATCAACACGCCCAACATCGACGGAGTATCCCGCGAAGGTGTCATCTTTACGAGCTTTTTAAGTTGCAGCGCCATATGTGCCCCCGCTCGGGGTGGTCTTTTGACCGGACGCTACCCGATCCGCACCGGGATCATCGGGAATCCCTATCCAGGAGATTCACCTTTTCTGCGCAGGATCGAAAGGGAGATCGCCTATATCTTTACACCGCTGGGATCCGTCGATCTGCATGAAAAGTACGTTGCTGCGGGTCTTTCCGGGAAAGAGATCACCCTACCTGAAGCGCTGAAGGTAGCAGGGTATCGAACAGCCATGTTAGGGAAATGGCATTTGGGCGACTACAGCCGTCAAGCCGAATTCAATCCGCTGAATCACGGCTTTGAACGCTACCTTGGCGTTCCCCACAGCAACGACATGCAGCCCTGTCCGCTTTATCGAGATAAGACACAATTGGAAGCAGACATAGGGACCAATCAGGCCAGGTTGACTGGAATGTACACAAAAGAAGCATTGGCCTTCATCGAATCCTCAAAGGATCGACCGTTCTTCCTATATATCGCTCACACGTTTCCACACCAACCACTCTATGCGTCAGAGAAATTTTCCGGAAAATCAAAGGCAGGAAAATTCGGCGACGCTGTCGAAGAAATTGACTGGAGCATAGGGGAAATCATCACGCTGCTGCGAAAGCGAAATCTGGAGCAAAATACCATCCTCCTCTTTAGCAGCGACAACGGCCCTTGGTACGAAGGAAGTCCCAGTGTTTTCAGAGGAAGAAAAGGGGAGAGCTATGAAGGGGGCTTCAGGGTACCCTTCATAGCAAAATGGCCGCAACATATCCCTGCAAATACTGTATGCTCCGAGCCAGCCATCAACCTTGATATTTTCCCGACACTCCTTTCCTTGGCTGGAGTAGAGCTGCCTTCAGACAGGATCGTAGACGGGAAAAATATAGAAGGTCTGCTTTACGGAAACATCTCTCGGTCGCCTCACGACCATATCTATTTCTACCATTACGACCAGCTTCAAGGTATCCGTTCGGGAAGATGGAAATACTTTAGAAAATTGAACCGGTACGTCTGGCCGATCCCCCTTGATGCGGAATACCTTCCCGATGCTCTGGGGGAAAAGCAACTCGGGAACAGGGCACCTCTGCTGTATGACCTTTGGACTGACCCTGGTGAAAATTACAACGTGATCAATACCTATCCCGATGTCGCTAAAAGGATGCATGGGCTCCTGATTGAATGGGAGCAGCAGATGAAAAAGAATCCACGGGGATTCTTCATTTGAACTGGTCTGAAAAAGAAATGCTTCGATTACCCGATCATTAAAGGGACGAATCTCGTTTTTACACGAGATTTTGTGAAAAATCCGTACCGGAGCCATCCCAAACGACCTTTATCCATTATTCCAGGCACCCCCCTCTCTTTATCCCTGTCAAGAGCACATAGAGATGTCCGGTTTTGTAGCACATGAATTGTCCGCTTTGTCTGTTCCTCTGGAGTGAAGATTTGAGGGCAGAGAGGAGAGCGGCGGACGTTCGCTTCCTCAGGC
>Ga0172371_10003366_pt1 | contig 24849 bp, 16 predicted proteins | sample Lak12m_FD_114543 | JGI IMG/M metagenome (GOLD analysis project Ga0172371, IMG submission 114543) | Freshwater microbial communities from Kabuno Bay, South-Kivu, Congo - kab_022012_12m | ecosystem: Environmental > Aquatic > Freshwater > Lake | place: Democratic Republic of the Congo: South-Kivu... | reverse complement strand
ATCTTCTGAAGCCTTGCCAAATGCTCTTCCAAGGCTCTGAAAGTACCTTCCGGAGTAAACTGCCTCACATTCACTTCATAAATAGTGGCATTCTCGCTCCATTCGGCATGGTAAGACGGGACCACAGGCTTCTGACTGCATGAAAATGCTGCAAACAGGATTATTGCTACTAACGCAAAATTGAATAAATCGGTTTCTCTTTTTATTTTCATTCTTTTTTTTATTTTTCATTGAAATACTGATGACACTGATACCATTGGTAACACTGAACTCAACTGATTTTTAATCCGTGTTAATCTGTGTACTCCGTGTTCTGTTTTTTGTTTTTAAGAATTTCAAAAGAATAGGCTTTTAAGTTGATTTTTACCTGGTTATCAGTTTTGTTGACTGATGATCCAAAGACTGGTGTCAACGATTCCGGATGTATCCTGCCTGGGAGTGGCACATCTACTGACACATCATCCCCGGATTTATTGAACGCCACAATCACCACATCATCGAAATAGGATCGCATGTACACATACGTGTCACGCGTGACAAGCAATGGTTGAAAATCCCCGTACAGCAGCGCCATATGATCGCTTCTTATCCGGGTAAGGGCCCTGGTTTGATCCAGGGTGAGCATCTCATTTTCAGTCAATCCGTCAAACTTCATCATCCGCCTGTTATCCGGATCATTTGCACCCGGCATCCCAAACTCATCCCCGTAGTAGATTACCGGCACCCCGGGGATTGTCATGTTAAAGGCCAGCATGGAAGCAAGTTTCCTGTACCCAACCGGATCTTTTATTTCTATATTCCTGTTCCATCCGGCCTCCCGGTCATCTTCACCAGTTGAGACGGATCCGTCTGCATAGGAGATGAATCTGCCCATATCCTGGTTTCCTGTGATGTTGCCCATGAGGTGATGGAACCCAAAATACACCAGAGATTGCAGTAACCCGGTATTGAGATCTTCAAATGACGTGCTCCCCAACGCAAATGCGTTTCTGACTTCCCAGTACAGGTTGAAATCGAACTGTGCATCCAGCATCCCGGGATTGATATAACTTTTAATCAGTTCGCGGCTGCCGAAAGTCTCTCCGATCTGGTAAAACTCCCTGCTTTGTTTATGCAACAAGGTATCGATTTTTTTGGTGAGATTACGCCAGAATACCTCTGGCACATGCTTCGCGGCATCATGCCTGAAACCATCGAGCTCGTATTCATTCACCCAGTAGATTGCTGAATCAGATACCATTTCAATCACCTCTGGTTTGGAAAGGTCGAGGGTGGGAAGAAAAATATCAAACCAGGTTGTCAGCCGGCATTCGTCCCATATGCGTATGTTTTTCCGTCCGTCAGGCAGGTCGATCTGAGTGACCCAGTCGGGATGGTCAGCCAGTACAGGATAGTCCTGATGCACGTGGTGTGCCACAAAATCAAGGAGTACATTGATATCTTTTTCGTGCGACTCCGAAACCAGTTCTTTCAGGACTTCGGGCGACCCGAACCTGGGATCTACTGTTGTCAGAGTCAATGGCCAGTAGCCATGATACCCGGAAAATTTCCGGTGAGGAGGAGGGAATTCATGATAGGCGATCCATGGATTCTGGGTAATGGGTGATATCCAGATTGTGTTGACTCCCAGGTTTGTGAAATAATCTGTCTTTAATTTGTCAACAATCCCTTCAAGGTCCCCGCCCATGTAATTCACCCTAAGTGATACATCCGGATCATCAACCGGTTGGTCATTACCAGGATTTCCATTGTAAAACCGGTCGACCATCATGAAGTATAGGATCATGGTTTCCTTATCACTTCGTGAAAGATCGGCAGGATTTGTGATGATCTTTCCTTTTCGAAGGGGAACCAGGAGGTCATTTGTTACGATATCGCCAGCGGAAGCCCATACTCTTATATAGCTCCGTTCCTTCCTGCTGGCATCAGGCGGGATCATTATCGTCAGACCGTTCGTGTCAACATGCAGCATGTTTCCCGGAAGCAGGTAGTTCTGCCAAAGTACAATAAATTGTGACCCTTTTTCAATCCCACCGGCCAGGATTTCTCCATCAACCCCTTTTTTGGCGTAGATTTCCCTTGAAACTATTTCGTCCAGACTGCCGGCCCTGAGAACACTGTTGTACCCTCCTATTCCGTTGCTTACAGAGTCCGGGTTGGCAGGATCGAGCATCCATTTTCCATCGACCACGACCTGGTACTGGTAATTTCCGGGAAAAAGCAGTAAGCGGGTTTGCCAAATCCCACCTGAAAGTGTCAATGGGGTTCGGGAAGGGTTCCAGTCGTTGATCTGACCCGCCAGCTCAACAGAATGATACTGTTCCATTCCAGGGTTAAAAGTATATTCAACGGCTATTTCGGGAGACCGGATAAGCACCAGATCATAGCAGAATCCTTCCGACCAGATACGGAGTGTGGACAGGAGAGGGATGAGATTCCCTAAAGGCTTTAAAATAAGAACGGATGAATCCAATGAAAACTCAATTCTTAACGATGGATCTGCAATAATGGAATCAGCCAGTTTTGGATCCCCGATATAATCACTCAGCACGATCATCGTTGAATCATACCGCAACGTAACGGACGGAGCCAGTTTGGTCATCACAGGCTTTTCAGGTGTACGGATACCTGGTGTCGGGATGCAGGAGGTGATGTAAACCATCAGGCTTATACAAACCATAGATAGAAGAGGTCTCGTCATAATGGGAGGGTTATTGAATAATGGTAAGTAATCTGGATCTTGATTGCCCTTGAACATACAGTGTGTAGAGGTAAGATCCAGCCGGATAGCTGCTGTTCACAAATGTCCATGAATTTTCCGGATCAGCCAGGTAATCGTTAAATAGCGTCTCCAGATGGCGTCCGCTTAAATCCTGCAGTTCGAGTCGGGCATAATATCCTGATGGTGCCTTAAATGGGATAATGGTTTGCTGATAAAACGGATTTGGGTAGTTTTGTTTCAATTCAATATCCAGAGAACCCTGTTCAATGCTGATCCCAGTCTGAAAAGGGAAAAACTGCGTCAGTGCATACCGCAGGTGACCTTTCCAGTTCCCCCAGCTGTGTCCTTCAGGAACAAATAAATACTGATAGGAATATCCCTTCTCATCGAGGATATTTACCAGGTTTTCAACCAGGGGGATAAGGGCTGCAATATCGTACTTCCCAAGGTCGAGATACAACTCAAGCGGCAGCTTTTCATTGCTTTGAAAGGTATTTGAGATCTCGCTTTGGACGTTACTTGATTGTGCACCGATTTTGCCGAATGACTCAGGGTTTTTCATGGCGATATAAAGAGAGATGTTTCCTCCGTGGGATGCACCGATCATGGCTCTTTTTCCCGGATCAGGATCCAAACGGTAGCGTTCACCCAATACCGGCATCAACTCATCAAGGATGAATTTCCTGAAGGGTTCCTTTTTTGAACCGGCATACTCACTGGTACGGTCTACCGGGGGGACAAAAATGCCGACAACCGGAATGATTTGCTTTCGGGCAATCAGGTAGTCTATAATATTCGCTGCATTCCCCAGGCTGATATATTCCGGGCCATCATGAAAAAGAATTACAGGGTAAGGCACTGTCGTGGAATCATATCCCGGAGGTAGGTAGATCCTGACCGGGCGGCTGTTCCCGAGGTTGTAACTGGAGAAAATGGTGTCTTTCACAATGCCATGCGGAATGGAAGGATCGTAGGCAATTTCAGGAGGAAGGATGTATCCGGGCATTCTGAGCTCCGAGTTAGGACCGTAGCCTCCCACACAGGTATGCGGATTGAGTGGGTCGAGAATCCAGTTGGAATTATTCAGAACAAACTTATAATCCAGTCTGGCATCCGTTTCGTAAACCTTGCTGCAGTGCCAGAAGTCGGTTCCCTCAATGCGCGACAAGCTTACGGAAGGGCTCCACTGGGTGGGATCGCCTGCTATTGCCACGCTGGCGGCGTTTCCCTGGAATACAAAACCAACAAGGGTATCCATCTCCGTATATGGGAAGGAATTTCCTGCATTCATGAAACTATCCACCTTCGTCTGTCTCTCTCCCTCCGGCAAGGCATTCAGGTAATTGATGAACTGCTGAAAATTTTGGGACTGCATGCTGATGGTCTGAAGCACGGTGATAAACAGTGACAGGAAGGTTAATCGCATAGCTAAAATAATTTTAAATGGATTTTCTTTTGCTTTCCCTGACAGTTAGCCACAGAACTGCTGAGATAGCAAGTGAGATCCCGCTGATGATAAAAATAATGTTCTTATTAACTGATTTTTGGACGATTCCTCCGATCACAAAGCTGGCAATAAGCTGCGGAAGCACAACAGAAAGGTTGAATATTCCCATGAAGAACCCTGTCCTGGCTTTATTTACCATCTCAGACATAATGGCAAAGGGCAGGCTGACTACGGCTGCCCATCCGAAGGTGAGAACTCCCATCAGGATATATAGCAGGATGGCATTATCAGCCCAAAGCACAATGCCGAAATAACCGAGCGACATAGAAGCTACACAGATTGCCTGCGTTGGGACCCTCCCGATTCTATTACTTAAGGGTTCCAGAAGGAATGCCGGCCAGATGAAGCCGATCCCGTTCAGGATGAAAAAGGACCATCCGATGATCTGTCCTGTCTGGAGTGCCGTTTCAGGATGGATCCGTTGTTCAATGAATGCGATGATATAGATGAACATGGTCTGGATTCCAAGCCACGAAAAACTATGTGCGAAATAGAGCTTGAAAAGTTCACCCCACCGCGTATGGGTAGCTGCGGCTTTATCGGTTTTTGCTTCTGATTCCTTTTTTGTTTCAGTGAGTTCACGTGGTTCTGTAATGAAAAACAGCGGCACGATGGAAAAGAGAAATACAATGACAACTCCGGAGTATATAAGGGTGTAGTTGCCCAGTAGAGCGCCTGTAAGGTAAGCCAGGCTGCCAAACAGGTTGGAGGTGGATTGCATCCAGGTAAAACCTTTTGTTCGGGGTTGTCCGTCGGGAGTAACATCGGCGATAATTGACCGGGTTGGATTGAAGCTGATGTTGATAGAAAGGTCGAGGGTCAGGGCAACCGTGATGGCAACAGCCATCAGGCTTCCGATCCCGAAAAAATCGTTGATCCTATCGAGAAAAGGCAGAGCCAGGATCATCAGTGCAGCCAGGATACCACCGATAATGATAAAAGGGCGGCGGCGACCACCCCAAAACCAGATCTTGTCGCTGATCAACCCGATAATGGGTTGGCCGATAATCCCTGCAATAGGTCCGGCAGCCCATACGATACCGATTTCGTGGATATCCAGGCCATACCGTGTATAAAGGATCCAGCTCAGAACAGCTATCTGGATGGAGAGCGCAAATCCCATGGCCGTAGAGGGGAGGCCCAGGATGATGTAAAACGGTTTACTGAGGTTTTTCTGTATTGCAAGCATGGTTTTAATTTACGAGGTACGATTTACGAAGTACGAATTTAAGTACGAATGACGAATATTGGTTCCAAATAACGTCTTTTCTTCAACACAAAGACACTAAGATCACAAATTTAGACAGAAAAACATATGACCTTTTCATGAAAACCGGATTAATGAATAAAAACATGAAAAAGGAACAAATAGGGATTGTGGTAACGGAAATTATTGACGCAGCAGTCAGGGTTCATCGTGATTTTGGTCCCGGCTTTTTGGTGTCTGTTTATCATCGTTGTCTGGTGGAAGAGCTAAGATCGAGAGGCTGGAATTTTACAGGAGAGGTTTACCTGCCTGTGTCCTATCGTGGTAACCTATTAGAAAAAGATTTAAAATAGACCTATTGGTTGAAAATGAGGTGATTATTGAAGTTAACTCCGTTGATGTAATTGTTCCTATTCATGAAACACAATTAGTATCGTATTTACGTTTATCGGGCAAACGGCTTGGATTTCTTCTGCACTTCAATGTGCCTGTAATGAAAGAAGGAATCAGAAGAGGTGTGAATGGATTTAGATAGTCTGGTGACCTTAGTGTCTTTGTGGTGAAGTTGTCTTACTTTGATAATTCAATGATTTTGGCTGTTTTTCCCTGGATCAGGAGATTATTTCCCGCGAAGACAGTTTCCCCGCTGATGATATCCACCCCACTAGCATCCGGACTGAGGAAATCGTTGTACCGGGTTGTATCCAGGAAGGTCTCGGCATTGTTATTGTTCATCACGACCATTACGGTGTCCGTTTCATTGAATCTGAAGTAAACATAGACTCCTTTTTCAGGTACGAAGTGCTGCAACTGTCCGGAATGGATCACCTTGGCATCTCTCCTCCAATCCAGGATTGTTTTGAGATAAGTGTACATTTCCTCCTCTTGTGGAGTCCTGCCCTCTTTGGTAAAGGTGTTTCTGTTATCTTCCGGCCATCCTCCCACGACATCTTTTCTGATGGATCCGTGTCCTTCATCTTCGCCGGTGGTCATCAGAAGTTCTGTCCCATAGTATATCTGAGGGATTCCCCGGGTTGTAAGGATGAATGCCATGGCCATTTTCAGTTTTCTTACATCGTCTCCCTGGGTATCCAGGTACCGGTTGACATCATGATTGTCAGCAAATATGACAAGGTTTGAAGGCTCAGGATAGACAAAATCCTGTGAGAGGACTTCATAGAGCCTCGTAATCCCGGTACTCCAGCCGTCTGGCTCATTAAAGGCAGTTTTCAACGCATCATAGAGAGGAAAATCAAAAACCGACGGAAGGTTTGAATTGTAACCGTCGCGGTTATCCGCATCCTGTTGCCAGTAAGCTACAGATGCCGGATAGGAGAGCCAGCATTCGCCAACGATATTAAAGTCAGGGTACTCATCCTTCACCCTTTTCCCCCATTCGGCCATCATATCTTTGAAAGGGTAGGGGTGCGTATCCTGCCTGATCCCGTCCAGGCCTGCATATTCAATCCACCAGATGCTGTTCTGGATCAGGTAAGTACTCAGGAAGGGATTGTGCTGGTTCAGGTCAGGCATCGTTTTATCGAACCATCCTTTGACGAATTTTACCTTATCGGATGGGGCAGCATACGGATCACTGACGGTCCCTCCCCGGTAACTGGAAGGGGTATATTCAGGCCATTCATTGATCCAGTCGGGCGTTGGAAGGTCATCCATCCACCAGTGGTAGCTTCCGCAATGATTAAATACCATGTCCATGATCAGTTTCATCCCCCGTTTATGAATCTCATCCGAAAGCCGCAGGTAATCGTTATTTGTTCCCAACCGGGGATCAATCTTGTAAAAGTTGGTAGCTGAATATCCATGGTAGGAATATACAGCCTGGTTATTTTCAAGCAACGGGTTGATCCATAATGCTGTAACTCCCAGATTACTAAGGTAATCCAGGTTGTTGATAATCCCCCGGATATCACCGCCATGTCTTCCGTCCGGATTGCTTCGTTCTGCCATCTGTAACATGTCAGGGAGGTTGTCGTTCGTGGTGTCCCCGTTAGCAAACCGGTCGGGCATCAGGAGGTAGATCACATCCGACGGATCAAATCCCTGGTGGTGATTTCTACTGAGATCGCGCCGTCTCAACTCATAGAAATATTCCCCAATCAGGTTCTTTCCCTTCATGAACCGGATAGGAAATGAGCCGGGGTTGGTCCGGGGTGATATATTCAGTGTAATGAACAGGTAGTTTGGGTTCGTAACAGTATCGACCGAAAGCACTGCAACTCCTGGATAATCAACGTGAATTTTAGCACCTGAGATATCATTCCTATGAACCATTAACTGGAGTCCGGTGTGTTTGAACCCGATCCACCAGAACGGCGGTTCCACCTGCAAGTCACTTTTTTCCTGTGCAAGGAGATTCAGGTTAAGTAAAGCGGTAAATAGGAGAAGAATTCGAATCATTTCTGAATTTTATCAGTGAATATCATCTTTTATCTGTGTTATCAGTGGTCTAATGATACCGGATTGTTTTTCTTATGAATCCTGCCATAGAGTGTTGTCAGTTTTGCCAGTTTTTCGGCCAGTTCCGCTGTAAAATCTGTTGATTTTGCACGCCATCTCCAGTTATCCTTAGTTGTCCCTGGGACATTCATCCGGCCTTCCGTACCAAGTCCAAGCAGATCCTGCATCGGCACAATGGCAGTATTTGCAACGGAACTCCACGCCAGGCGGATCATATCCCAGTTAATCTCCGTGCCCTCTGTGTTTAGGTACTCCAGCAGCAACTCCTTATCTTCCGGCTTTACTTCGTTGAACCATCCAATTACTGTGTCATTGTCGTGGGTTCCGGTATAAACGATGCAGTTCCGTGTGTAGTTGTACGGGATATAGTCATTTGCTTCTTCGGAGTCGAATGCAAACTCCAGGATCTTCATCCCAGGAAATCCGAAAGTATCACGAAGCTCTTCCACATCAGGGGTGATCACGCCAAGATCTTCCGCGATGAGTGGCAGTTTCCCCAGGCGATTCAGCATGTCATCAAAGAAATCCTTGCCCGGGCCCTCGATCCATTTACCGTTTACAGCGGTGTCCTCACCGTAAGGAACAGCCCAGTACGCTGCAAACCCCCGGAAGTGATCGATCCTGACAATATCGAACATTGAAAGGTTCGTCGCAATCCTCTCTTTCCACCAATCATACACTTTTTCTTTCTGATCTGTCCATCTGAAAAGAGGGTTTCCCCATAGTTGACCGGTCTCGGAAAAATAGTCCGGGGGCACCCCGCCAACCCTTACAGGCTTCAACTCTTCGTCGAACTCAAATAATCCGGGATTAGCCCAGGTATCAGCACTATCCAGTGCAACGTACAATGGGATATCCCCGATGATCCTGATTTTTTTGCGGTGGGCATAGGCTTTTACCTTGTTCCATTGGTTGAAAAAAAGATACTGGAGAAATTTATAATAACCTGTCTCTTCTCTGAGTTCTTCCTGAAACCTCTTAATCGCATCCGGTTCTCTGAGTCTGATGTCGCTGTCCCACTGGATCCAAGGTTTGAGTTTGAGACTGTTTTTTATGGCCATGAACAGGGCGAAGTCATCGAGCCATTTGTAGTTTTCTTTGATAAAGTTTCGAAACCTGAACTTCTCCGTATCATTCGCATTTTGGCTGAAGGATCCGAAGGCTTTCTTCAGGAATGGTTTCCGGGTTTGCTGGACCTCATCCAACTGAACGGGTCCCTCTGGGAAAGCAGGAAAAGAGTGCAGATCTTGCTGTTGAAGCCAGCCATCCTCAACCAGGAGTTCAAGGTCAATGAGGTTAGGATTCCCGGCATGAGCCGAGAAACACTGGTATGGGGAATCTGCATATCCGGTTGGTCCGAGTGGCAGGATCTGCCAGTACTGCTGATTGCTGAGTTCGAGAAAATCAATGAAATCGAATGCCGTCTTTCCCAGCGTACCGATTCCATATTTTCCGGGAAGTGAGGTTGGATGCAGTAAAATTCCGCTGGCACGTTCTTCTGTCATAGTGTATGTTTAGTTCTTAATGGGCGGGTTTGGAACCCGCTTTTACGTTTCATGTCCCACGTCCCACGCAACACGTCCTACGTCCTACGTCTCACGTCCCTCGTCTTTTACTCTCAGCATGAAGCCGGCAGCAACCAATAAACAGACACCGCCAGCCACTACTGCTGTCAAGCGATTGTTGTCCAGCAAGTTAAGCATGATCCATCCGAAGACCAGCGAAGCGAGGATTTCCGGCAATACAATGAAGAAGTTGAATATTCCCATGTAAACCCCGGTTTTCTCGGCTGGCAAGTGACCTGCCAGTATAGCATAGGGCATGGAAAGAATGCTGGCCCACGCCATTCCTACTCCTGTCATTGACAACAGGAGGACCCATGGTGTTTGAATTGTGACAACTGAAATGAGCCCTGCTGCTCCGCAGGCGAGACTAAAAATATGTGTTCGCTGCATCCCTATTTTTCGGGCAATGACAGGCAGCAGAAAGGCATACGCAAAACACACAAGTGAATACATGGCGAAGCAGATGCCGGCCCACTCGACACCTTCCTGGTATAACGGGGATGTTTCACCGGGAGCTCCAAATACATTTCTTGCTACAGCCACCGGGAAATAGAGCCACATGCAAAAAAGGCCTAGCCAGGTGAAGACCTGAACCCAGGCTAGTTTTCTCATTACCACGGGCATATGAAGGATATCCTGATAGATTTCCGAAAAGAACCGGCCCAGGTTATCCTTCTTTTTTGCTTTAAATGCCTCCATATCTGCCGGCGGATACTCTTTCGTCCTGATAATGGTCCAGAGCACTGCACCGAAGAATGCAGCAGCGCCAATATAAAAGGAGAGTTTGACGGTGAGGGGGATCGCACTCTCTCCGGATGATCCGGGTTGAACATGAAACAGGTTCGTGAGAAGCCAGGGTAACGCCGAGGCAACAATAGCCCCCAGCCCGATAAAGATACTCTGCATGGCAAATCCACGGGGACGCTGGCGTTCAGGAAGTTTATCCGCAACGAAAGCCCTGAATGGTTCCATCGAGATGTTGATCGATGCATCCAAAATCCAGAGTAGTCCTGCTGCCATCCACAAGGCAGAGGCATTTGGCATGAAGATCAAGGCGATCGAAGACAGGATGGCTCCAACAAGGAAATAGGGACGCCGGCGACCAAGACGGTTCCAGGTATGATCGCTCATGTTTCCGATAATCGGTTGAACGATCAATCCCGTCAGGGGAGCAGCCAGCCATAACAAAGGGATTTGATCTGGTTCTGCTCCCAGGTATTCATAAATGGCGCTCATATTCGCCATCTGGAGTCCCCACCCGAACTGGATCCCAAGGAAACCAAAACTCATGTTCCAGATCTGCCAGAATGAGAGAGGGGGTTTTTGAGCCATCAGGAAAAGGGATTAGGGATTAGGGATCAGTGATTATGGAGATTCATCATTTCGAGTATATTATATCAAGGATTTTGATAAAAGCCAACATGAGCCAATGATACAAAATGATAACAACGAAGGCAAATAAGATTAAAGTTTGATAAATCGTTTGTTGACAGACTGAATACCTTTGCTGTACACCCTCATGAAATAGAGTCCGGAGGCCAACTGATCAATATCTATCCGGCACTTAAAATCTCCGATGATACCGGAAGAATAAACAACAACTCCTTGCAGGTTATAAATCTCAAAACGATCGATCTGGTAAAGGGATTCAAAATTCAGCACCCTGTCAGCGGGATTTGGATAGAGATTAATGGAGTTCCGGGCAAACTCCGGAATTCCGACGGCCCCGATCCTACCGGTGGTATAAACCTGGACTGGCAATCCCAGTGTGTCGTTTCCATAGGCCGCAACAGGGGTGACTTCAAATACAATGTATTTCCCCAGATCGGCGATCGTGTCTGTGATATAATTGACGGTCCATGCACTGTCGATCTCTTCCAGAGAACCTCCAACTGTGTCTGTCCGGTACCATTTATAAAGGGATTTTCCTTCAGGAATGCCGCTAATATCATGATACAGGTAAGAGCCCGTGAGAATCTGGTTGACTTCCAGTAATCCCTGGATATAAAGATCGGTGGCCCATGGCGGAAATGGCACGATAGGACCGACGTTGTTGTACCAGCAGTTGAATGTATTGGGATTTCCATTGGTATCGACCGGCTGAAGCACGTATGACCGGGGATCAAGGCTGTCCAGTTCCGCACTGGACCATGAACCGTTGATCCTGAATTTGAATTCCAAGGGGGATCCACCGATGAGGGATTTGTCAAACATCATGGAAATGGTATAAAGACCTGTATTGTATGGGTCATAGAGGAGATCCCAAGCTCCCCAATCATTGAAGTTCCCGGCAACATCAAGAAAGTCGGTTTCCGGGTTAAAGTTTCCCAGCTGTTCCTGGATGTTCATATTGCACTCGAAGGTCATCAGGATCATGGTAGTGTCCTGGTTGTTAAAATACTGAATGACGGTAACAGTGGTATCAGGCGGTAAAAACATCCTGTTCAATCCGCCAAAATACTCGTATGTATATGTACTGTCATGCTCGATTCTGAATATGTACTCATATAGGATTGACGGATCAAGGTGGAAGGTGATATCGTAGTTATAACTTGATCCAACTTTCTGGAGTTGAACTGGTTTCCATTCCGTCATATAACCCAGTATCTGTACCGTGTCTGTTTCCGGGTCGAATACTGAATCGGGTATTCCGGAAAGATGGACATTGAAGATGGTGGTATTCAGGTATTCATCATTCCACCATGCCTGAATCGTTGTCAATCCGGGATTTGCAGTGACTTGCCTGTCGATCGTATCAAAGATCGTTTCATTGATACGGAAACGGAAGTGGTAAGCAGTGCCTGAATCAAGTCCCTGGAGAACCAACCCGCTAAACACACGATCAGGCCCCTCAAGGAGCAGGAGATCGGGAAGGCTCCCAGTGAAATCAACGTAAACGCTGTCGGTACCAGGATTAAAAAGGCTATCTTGGATGGCTTTTGTCATATTCAGTTCAAAAAGGAAATTGTATGATGTATCGGCAACAGAGGCGGAAGATTTCAACATGTTGAAAGGATTAAGGATAAGCATCAACAGTACTAACCTGATGGCAGATTTATTCATGGTCAAGATTTTATTGTTGATACAAAAGTAATCGTTTTCTCTCAGATTTGCAGAAATCCACGTTAAACCCTTTTGAAAACCTGTGCAGTGCGGTTGGTGTTATAGATGGTGAGCCAGTGGATCTTTTTCTTTGGATCGTAGGTGGTTATATGCATTTGTGTTTCATCAACACGCCCCTGGCCGCCAAACTCTGGACAATCGGTGTTTAAGACATGAATGTAATCTCCGGGTTCCGGTAGCTGAAATGAGTAACCCGGTATTGAACGATCGGGGTGGAAGTTAAAGACGAAGATAAGCCCCTGTTTTTCGAACACGATGGTCTTGTTATCTTCATCCATGTTAAGCTGGTTGGCGTAATCCTGGGACAGGATATGATATGCCTTGACAAGCCTGATCATAGCCCGGTCAAATTCCGCCAGGTACTTGTACTTAAGATCAGGATTTTCAATCAGTGACCACTGCCTGCGGGCGTATTGAAAACTCCAGTTATTGCCTTCCCTGGGGAAATCGATCCAATCCGGGTGTCCGAATTCATTCCCGATGAAGTTCAGGTAGGCTTGTCCTCCCATTGAGATGGTTATCAGCCTGATCATTTTGTGAAGAGCAAGGCCCCTGTCAATGATGATACTCTGGTCCCGCCTGGACATACGGAAATAGATCTCCGACTGCATCAGCCGGAATGCGATGGTCTGGTCTCCAACCAGGGCCTGGTCGTGCGATTCGCAATAAGCTACTGTCCTGACCGATGGCAGGTGGTCGTTCAATGTATGCCAGAGTTCATGGATGTTCCACTCCTCGTCCTGCTTCTCTTTCAGGATCCTGATCCAGTAGTCGGGAATTACCATCCCCAACCTGTAATCAAATCCGATTCCGCCATATTTTACGGGCCGGCACATTCCGGGCATCCCGCTAACATCTTCAGCAATCGTAACGGCTTTTGGTTTTACCTTGTGGATTAACGTGTTGGCAAGCTGGAGATAGGTTATGGCATCCCATTCCACGCCGTTTTTGAAATACCCGTCCAGATCCCAGACTTCCCTGAAGCCATGATCAAAATAGATCATGCTGGTAACACCATCAAACCGGAATCCGTCAAAATGGAACTCCTTCAGCCAGAATTTCACATTTGACAGCAGAAAGCGGAGCACTTCCCGTTTGCCGTAATCAAAGATCTTGGAGTCCCAATGGGGATGATCGCCCCGTTCACCTGCGTGAAAGTACTGATGTAAAGATCCATCGAATCCGTTGAGTCCCTCGAGTGTGTTCTTCGCTGCATGGGAATGGACCAGGTCCATGATCACTGCAATTCCCTGCTCATGAGCCTTTTTGATAAGGTATTTCAGATCCTCCGGAGTCCCGAACCGGCTTGAGACAGCGAAAAAATTTGTGACATGATACCCGAACGATCCATAGTATGGATGTTCGGCAACAGCCATCAGCTGAATGGCGTTGTACCCAGCATTTTTAATGTAAGGGATCATGTAATCGGCAAACTCGACAAACGTTCCCACACCCTGGTGCTCCTGTGACATCCCTACATGCGCTTCGTAGATCAATAATTCCTGAAGCTGTCCGATGGAGAACTTGTCTCCTTCCCAGTTGAAAGGAACCGACGGCAGCCATACCTGACCGGCATAATCCATGGTAGCTGGATCCTGGACGACCCGCCGGATATATGCCGGGATCCGCTCCTGCCATCCGGATTCGGAATGGACCAGCACCTTGATTTTGGTCTGATGCCGGAACCGCTCTTTGTATTCTTCTTCAGGAAGGAAAATCTCCCAGATGCCATATTCAAGCCGGTTCATCCGGTGCGAATACCGCTGCCAGTCATTAAAATCCCCGAAAAGATAAAGATCTTCGGCATGCGGTGCCCACTCCCTGTAAAACCATCCTTTCTTTTTACGGTCGAAGGTGACGCCAAAAAAATTATAACCGTCAGCAAACCGGGACAGGGCCCCTTCATCGGATTCAATAGAGTTCAGTCGTTCCAGGTATCGGTGGTACCTGTCATTGATCTCAGCTTCAGCCTGTTCTAGCCAGGGATCCTCTCTGATGATTCGAAGTTTGCGTTCCGGCATGCGTGCGAGGAGGTCAGATCTAAGCGAAAATAGCAACAGCTGCGATAATGGCAAGCACGATTGGAACGATCACGTAAACTTTCTTAGCGTCAATTTTGATTTGCTGGTCACATTCAGCCTCCATTTTCTTTGAGGCCTCATCTCCGGGCTTGTAATGCAATGCTGCTTTGAACTCTCCCCGTGCCGATCTGAAAAGTTCAATCGCACAAAAATCCTTGCCTCTTTGAAAATGTTCGCGGTACATGATCTCATCGTGCGGGAGTCCCTGGTCGTAGAGTGATTTTGTTGCCATATCAGTTTGTTGTTTCAGGTTTCAGGTGGCAATTTACAACTTTTATTTTGTTCCGAGTTCTGCGCTTGCCCCCTAACCCTCTGCTTACCCCCAAGCTCCCTAAAGGGGGCTTACTCCCGCTTTGCGGGACATATCCTCCCGAAGGCAGGCATAGGTCCCCTTTAGGGGATTCAGGGGCGAAGGATCAGTCAAACTTATACGATAATCCCACCCCGATAATCTCCTTGAACTGCGTACGAGGTCCGCCTTCATCAGTGGGTGATGATTTGATGACGATATCATCGTCGTATATCAGGTTGGCATTGATTGAAGCAGCCAGCCATTTGTTCACCTTCATGGTTAACAGGAGATTCCAGTTTACATCGATATCGCCAAAGTGGTTCAGGTAATCAGTGAAAAGCTCAAGGGAAGAAGTGAGGTTGATGTTTTTTGCAAGGTCTTTGTTCAGATCAGCCCGGAAATAAGGGCCAAACTGTCCGCGAGACTTCTTTCCGGCAGTCACTCCGAAAGAACCGGCGTTGGATAGTGCCGTATCCAAAACAAAGGTAAACCTGCCAGAGACCGGGGAGAGATACATCCTGAACCACTTGGCTGGAACATAGGTGATACCAACGCCGGCAACCAGGTAACCGGGAGCCATGATGGTGGAGATCACTGTACTGTCGTCGGGGTATTTGTACCCGTTGGAAAATTGTGTGCGGAAATTTACCAGCGCTGCGAAATACCACTTTTTATTCTCCCTGATGGCATACCCATAGGTACTGGTGATCTCGATCTTGTCATCGGTTTTGTTGTATTGCTGGTCGTTGCTTCCGATGCCGATCAGTTGGAAACCATATGCAAGATCAATGATATTCGCCCAGGCATGTTTCCCTTTCGAGTAGTTGATATTCAGGTTCACCATTCCCACCAGTCCCAGGGAGTTGGTTCCTCCCGCAGCCCAGTTCGAATAGCCTGCCTGCGCGACATTCAAGGACCCCATTCCGCTGACGTTCCAAGGCTTAATGCTGTCGGTAGAGGCACCTGTTTTGGATTTGTCGACTGCCGTCGCAACTTCTTTGATATCCTGCCCGAACACAAAGCCGGCGAACATGAAAGCGCTAAAAAGTATTAGATATTTTTTCATAGCTATAGGTTTAAATTGTTATTTCTCGCCCCTAAATCCACTGAAAGGGACGGTCTCCGCTACGAGGCCATGTTTTCTTTATTTTGTTATTTCGTCATGAGCTCAGTAGGTCGTGAGCAGTAGGCACCAGACAGAAAACAGTTTCGCGTTTTACGTCTTACGTCCCACGTCCTCACTTCTTTAAAAGATCCCTGATCTCCGTAAGCAGCTCCTCTTCTTTCGTCGGAGGCGGCGGTGCTACAGGTTCAGCCGGTTCCTCTTTTTTCCTGTCAAGTTTGTTGATCCCTTTGATCATCATGAATACGGCAAATGCGATGAAAATGAAGTCCACCAGGGTCTGGATGAAGGTTCCGATCTTCATCACAACTGCAGTTTTGATCACCTCTCCGGATACCTGATCAAGCACGGGATCTTTCAGGGTGATGGCGATAGAGGTGAAATCGACTCCTCCGACAAGGAGTCCGATAGGAGGCATGATTACATCAGCAACCAGGGAAGCAATGATTTTTCCAAAGGCTGCGCCGATGATGATACCAACAGCCATGTCAATCACGTTTCCGCGCATGGCAAAAGTTTTGAATTCCTTCATTAAACTCATATGACTGGTTTTTGAAACAAATATATACAATATCAGAGACAACTATTTGCAGATATCAAAGAATTCTTCGGGAAGTGAGGATGCATCAATTATCTCACCGTTTCTGTATCTGAGAAGATCGAAAGTCTCAGCATTGAGGTCATCAAATGTTGACACAACTTTAAACTCAGTCCTTCTGTTCTGTTGGTGTTCAGGTTCTGAACAAGGAATACCATCCTTGCATTTATTTATCAGTTGAGTCTCACCATACCCCTGTGCGATAATCCGGTCAGGGTTTATACCCTGTGACACAATATATGCGACTGCCGATTCGGCACGTTTCTGAGACAACTGAAGGTTATATGCATCCGATGCCCGGCAGTCAGTATACGATCCGAGTTCCACATTCACCGGATTTTCTTTCATAATGGTCACAAGGTTATCCAGACTCGGTTTGGCATCATCCCGAATATCCGATTTATTCAGATCGTAATAGATGTTTTCCAGTGCAAAGGTCTGATTATTTACCAGCATGTCAATGAGAAGGTCACGTGGAGCCATATGTTCTAACACGTAACTGGTCAATATTGGTGAAAACAGGAAACAATCCGCTATAAAACCGGTACACATGGCTTTTGCCGTGAATGTTTCTCCCGGAGGGATATCAGTTCTGTAATACCCGTTGGAGTCGGTTTTCAGGATGAGAACCTGAGAAGTCTGCTGACTGCAAAGGAACACCGTCGCGTTTAAAACAGGTCTGAGTGATTTTTTATTTTTGACATACCCTGCCAAAATAGGAGGAAAGACCGGTGGTGGTGGTGGGACAGGTTCAGGCAACCTGCGAAAAAGGTACAGGTCATCACTACCGGCTCCACCCGGTCTGTTGGAACTGAAGATCCCTTGTTGTCCGTCATTTGAAATGTATAGCGAAAAATCATCATACGATGTATTCACATGAACTCCAAGGTTTTGAGGAGTCAACCAGGTGCTGTCTTCCATTCGGCTTACGAACAGATCGAGTCCGCCAAATCCCGGATGGCCATCGGATGCGAGATAGAGTTCCCCATTTCCTGCTTCAAAGGGAAACATATCATTGCCAAAGGTGTTGATAGCAGGGCCCAGGTTCACAGGCTGGCTCCATGAAGAATCTGTTCGTCTGCACATGTAAAGATCGGTCCCCCCGTATCCTCCTTCCATATCGGAAACAAAATAGAGTACATTACCATCCTTGGAAAAAGCAGGATGACCGACAGAATATTCATTGCTGTTCAGAAAGAACGGTTCAGCCTTCATCCACCTGGAGCCTTTCAGCTCCGACCGGTAGATCCTGAGCAGATGGGTTCGTATCTTATTTATTTCCATTTTAGGACTATCCCTGGCTGCAAGGGTGCGGTTGAAGAGCACTTCGGAGGAACCTGGAGAGAACGATGCGGGCCCGTCGTGATAGTCCTTGTTAAACAGACCAGGAGCAAGTTCTACCCTGGTGAATCCCTGATACAGATCATTGACTGAAACAGGAACGGAGAAATAGAGGTGAAGATAGTCATTACCCGTCCAGCCATAGCTTTTTTGATTTTGTTTTGAAAAGGGACGATCAGAAGTGAACCACAACCTGTCATCATAAAATACAGGCCCAAATTCCGACTCGTTTGAATTCAGGGAGGTTGCACTCTTAATCTCGAAAGCAGGAGGGGAAATAAGCCATCCCTCAGCAAGTTGACAGTACTCTGCCATGATCTCCGAGACTGTATCACCGGGCACCAGCGTTAAGTATTTCAGAAAGAAAGTCCGGGCTTCATCATATTCTCCGCATGAACGCAAAGCCTGGGCGTAATAAAAGCAGGCAGATGTATCCGTGGTCCCGAGGTTAAGTGCCTTTTTATACCACTCCCTGGCATGCTGAACGTCATTTTGTTTTCTGTAACATTCTGCCATCAGAAGTGTCAGTTCAACTGTATCGTTTTTGCCTTTTTGTAATGATTTCTCAATCCCGGATACTGCATCGGAATAATTATACAGTTCCATCTGTTTCTTAATTTTTTTTATCTGACCAAAAGACAACGTATTGATTCCTGCCGCAAGAAGTAAGATGATAAAAAGAAAACGCCTGTTCATATCCTGGTAAGATTATAGTTTAAAAATACCTTGGAGTCAGCATTCTTGAATCATCAAAAAGGTCGAGATCATAACCTATCCTGATCTCATGGGAACCTTTGTTATATCCCTGAAGGGCATTGAACCAGATATCATAAGAGTAACCTATTGAAAGGTTCTTTGTAACATTGACTCCGACGAGGAATGCCACAGCTGCATTGGTTCTGAATGAAGCTCCGACAGTAAGCACCTCATGAATCATCATGCTGGTATTGATATCAACCTGGAACGGGGCCCCTTCAACAAGTTTCATCAACATAGAAGGCATGAGTACAAGGTTATCTGATAAAGGTATGGCAGCGCCGGTGATTCCGTAAAAATGTTGCTTCTGTTTGGAAAATGTTGTTTCAGATTCCGGGACAGGAGAACTTGATACTGACATTTGATTCTGTATCAGATGTTTAGATGATAATCCGATATAAAATCGGGGTGTATAATAATAGATTCCAAAATCGATATCAGGAACGGCTTTGTTTTTTACCTGGTTCAGGAGTTCAATGTCGCCCGGATCTTTCGCTGTCAGTGCTGAAAAATCTATGTTATAGTACTTAAAGCCTATATTCACTCCAAAGCATAATTTACTGTTGTCAAAGATGACACGATAGGTGAAATTCCCCATCACTCCATAGTCTTTTGTAGGGCCAAGCCTATCATAATACGCGTATAGTCCAAGAGCAAGATGAGGATTTCTTATGGGGGTATTTGCTGTCAGTGTGGTCGTTCTTGGCGCTCCTGTCATTCCTACCCACTGAATCCGGGTCAGTGCTTCAGCAGAAAACACTTCGTGACTTCCGGCATAAGCAGGATTGATGGCAAGCTTATTATACATGTATTGAGTATATAAGGGGTCCTGCTGACTGTACGCAAAAGGCGTCAAAAAACACAGGAGAACTGGTATAAACTTTTTCATCGCTGTGTGGGTTGATTGGTAAATGTATATTATTTCCGGCCTGCTTTGACGAATGCCATCAATTTATCGCTGATTATATTACATGTGGAGCCATTACTGACTGGTAAAATGAATAATAACAGCTTGTGATTCAGTGAAATAGAAAAGATGAAAAGTTATTGTTTTCTGGCAATCCAGATCCCAAACCAGGTCAGGAGGGTAACAACCGCCCACTGGATAAACAGCCTTCCGTAGTTGATCACCACATAGGACTCAAATCCAAATGGACTCTCGGGAGGTTGGGATAATAATCCATATCCGATTGTTTGCGTATTTATAATGCTTGTACCACTGGTGATGGCACGCCACGGCGGATAAACCGCCATTGCTGCAAAAAACAGAATCCCGGCAACCAGGATCCTTTTCTGTACCTTATTGAGCTTCCTCATGCAATCGTCATTCGAAAATCTCTAATTTGTCATTCGAAGATCGTATTTCGTAATTCGAACCGGTGATCCAGGAAGGATTCGAACCTTCGACCCACAGCTTAGAAGGCTGTTGCTCTATCCCCTGAGCTACTGGACCAGATAAGCAGATGCAAAAGTAGTGAAAAATTTGATTGGAAGCCGGCAATGGAATCCATGATCCATACCTGCCGGTTTAGAGGTGATAACGGTGGTAGTTTAATCCCGGATTGGAACAGTTACAGTAATTTCAACTACACTTACATGTAATCTTCCTACAGATACAAACATAATAATAACATTTTGATCGTCAGTCGTAAAACTTACCGGTTTTTTCGAAATAGAAGTACACTTACGGCTAAATTCGACACACTTACGGTGAAACTGGCTACAGATACTAAAATACAGTTAACTTATTGATAATCAGCAAATGAATAGTGTTTTCGGTTGTATCTTTGTACATTAAAATTGTATGCAATGAAAACCCGTATTCTCATTTCAATATTAGCTCTTTTTTTAGTTGTGTCCTGTCAAAAGGAAAAGTTTTCTGATCAGGAAAGCACAAGCAAATCCATTTACGACCTTAAGGTACCAGGTCAGTTCAATTGGAGTATGAGTAAGACCTATCAGTTTAATATTTTCGGTCTTTCAGGTGAGGTGATAAAAATAATGACGTCTGATGGATCCACCCTGCTGCATAAAAGCATCATTTCCTCCGGCGCAACTTCAACAGTCGTGAAGCTATCGCTGCCGTTGATTTTCAACGATGTTCAAATCAATAGCCAGCAGGTGCCGTTGTCAGCTACCCATCTGAATGTTAATCTACAAGGAACCAAGGAGATATTATTAACGAATTATGCACTGGACTTTAACGGCACTTCTGATTATGTTGAAGTCGGAGATCCTTCAGGCGGGGAACTTGATTTCGGAACAGGTGATTTTACTATCGAAGCTTGGGTCAAAACAACAGATAAAACCGCTGATACATGGGCCCGCAAGATCGTTGGGAAGGGTGTATATTATGGGATTTACATCGATCCAACTACCGGTGAAGTGATGGGTTATATTGACAATATTTCCACACTTGGATCCGTGACACCCATTGATGACGGAATCTGGCATCACGTTGCATTTAAAAGGACCGGGACTTCCATTAAACTTTATATTGACGGAGCTGTCACACGATCTGAGACCAACCCCGGCTTCGGAGCAAACCTGGGAGGTACCGATCCGTTTCATATAGGAGCGATGCAGATTGGTGCAAACCTTACCTCCCGCTGGCACGGACAACTGGATGAAGTCCGCGTATGGAACACTGGCAGGAGCAGCGCACAGATCCTTGCAAGTTATAACAAGGTCATTGACCCTGCTACACCAAACCTTGTTAGCTATTGGAGGATGGATGAAGGATCCGGTACAACTGCTTTTGATGCTACTTCATCGGGATTTGATGCTTCGCTGCATGGCGCTGCATGGATTCTTTTTGACAATGGCTGGGACAGTGACGGGGACGGAGTAGCTGACCTGAATGATGATTACCCGATGGATCCTGTCAGAGCCTTTGATAACTACTTCCCCGCACCTTCTGCAGGAACTCTTGCATTTGAAGACCTCTGGCCTAGTATGGGAGATTATGACTTTAACGATTTGATTTTAGGGTACCAGTTCAAAACTGTAACCAATGCATCCAACAAAGTGGTTGAGATATTTCCGACTTTTGAGATTCGTGCAAATGGAGCCAAACTGAGCAATGGCTTCGGATTTCAGTTGCCGGATGCCATCGGTGTAGCTCCCGGGGACTACTCAGTGAGTGGTTTCTCCCTGCAGGAAGGGATCATCATCCTGAATCCTAATAACACGGAAGCGGGACAAACCAAACCCACCATCATAGCTTTCGATAATACAGCCAACATGCTCCCCGGATTTTCCAACACCCAGCAGGGAGAACCCTTTGTGACACCGGTCCAAATAGAACTAAAGGTCACAATTTCAGCTGGCAATTATGAAGCGTCGGATTTCTCGCTCGAGACATGGAATCCTTTTATATTTGTCGACCTTTCCCGGGAAAAGGAAATCCATCTTAAGGACAGGCCTCCAACAGATCTCGCCAATCCTTCCTTGTTTGGCATGGCAAATGATGCCAGCAATCCTGCCTTGTCTTATTACTACAGGACAAACACCAACCTGCCCTGGGCACTTGATTTTCCGGGTACATTTGACTACCCGGTTGAATATTCGATAATTACGAGCACCTATCTTCACTTCGCCCAATGGGCAGAATCAGCAGGAACTCTTTATCCTGACTGGTACGGTAATACTGCCACTGGCTATCGCGATAATTCTCGGATCTATCAGCCATAGATCTGCCATAAATTTATAAACATCTCTCTCTCCTTTTTCCCGGGAAATGCTACTTTTGTGCTACAAATTAAGTTGAAAGCAGCGATTTGCTTCTGACTGCCAACTGCCAACCGCAAACTGACATTGTCCGACGAACTACACCTGAACGGCGAATCCCCTGAGCTTGAATCCGGGAAACTGGAAGAGGCGATCCACCTGGATGCGATGTACCAGGACTGGTTCCTGGACTACGCTTCGTATGTCATCCTGGAACGAGCTGTACCAGAGATCCTTGACGGCCTGAAACCCGTCCAGCGAAGACTTTTGCATGCGATGAAGGAGTTGGATGACGGCCGCTTTAACAAGGTCGCCAATGTCATTGGTCATACCATGAAATACCATCCTCATGGAGATGCTTCCATCGGGGATGCTTTGGTGCAACTTGGACAAAAGGACCTGCTTATCGATACGCAGGGCAACTGGGGAAATATTCACACGGGCGACAGCGCTGCAGCTCCCAGGTATATCGAAGCACGGCCTTCCAAATTTGCCCTTGAAGTGGTTTTCAATCCGAAGACCACCGTTTGGAAAGCCTCTTACGATGGCAGGAATAAAGAACCTGTAACCCTTCCGGTTAAATTTCCTTTACTGCTGGCAATGGGTGTGGAAGGGATTGCCGTTGGGCTCGCTTCCAGGATCCTGCCACACAATTTCAACGAGCTGATCGATGCCTCAATCAAGGTTCTGCAGGGAAAAGAGTTTGACCTTTATCCCGATTTTCCGACGGGGGGACTTGCCGATGTTTCGAAATACAACCAGGGGCTCAGAGGCGGGAAGGTCCGGCTTCGTGCCCGGATCGGACAGGTTGATAAAAAAACCCTTGTGATCACTGAGATCCCTTATGGCACCACAACGGAATCGGTTATTGACTCGATCCTGACAGCCAACGACAAAGGCAAGATCAAGATCCGGAAGATCGATGACAACACTGCCAAAGATGTAGAGATCCTTATCCACCTCGCTCCTGGGGTTTCTCCCGATACCACCATGGATGCCCTGTTTGCATTTACCCAGTGTGAGGTCCCCATATCAGCCAATTGTTGTGTGATCGAAAACGGGAAACCGAGGTTTGTGGGAGTTGCCGACATTCTCAGGATCTCAACAGCCCATACCGTTCACCTTCTGAAAAGAGAACTCGAGATACGGTTGGAGGAACTGAATGAGCAGTTGCACCATGCATCCATCGAAAAGGTTTTTATTGAGCATGAGGTATATGAAGATATTAAAAAGTGCAGAACGGATGAGGAGATAGATAACTCGATCAAGAAAGGAATGAAACACTTTGAGAAGGAGTTCATCCGGCCACTCAATGAGGAAGATATCGCCAGGCTCAGAAAAATACCCATTGAACGGATCTCAAAATTCAATTCGGGCAAAGCCGATGAGGTGATCAACGGCATCAGGGAAGAAACAGGGGAGGTTAAGAATCAACTTGCCAACCTGACTGATTATGCCATTGAGCATTTCCGGCATATCAGAAAGAAATATGGAAAAAATCGCGACAGGCGGACCGAACTGAGAAACTTTGAATCCATCGAAGCCGTAAAAGTTGCTGCTGCAAATGAGAAACTTTATATAAACCGTGAAGAGGGTTTTGCCGGGACTTCTCTCAGACGCGATGAATTTGTGTGCGACTGTTCCGATATTGACGATATCATTGTTTTCAGGAGCGATGGGACCTATATGGTGACGAAAGTGGCCGACAAGGTTTTTATCGGACAGGATGTAATCCATATTCAGGTTTTCATGAAGAATGATAACCGCACGATTTACAACCTGATATACAGAGACGGAAAGAACGGGAAAATTATGGTCAAACGGTTTGCCGTTACCGGTATTAACCGCGACAAAGAGTACTCCATGACCAAGGGAACCGCCGGTTCCAAAGTTTTGTATTTTTCAGCAAATCCCAACGGGGAGGCCGAAGTGGTTAAAGTTGACCTGAAACCGAAACCCCGGATCAAAAAGACCTCATTTGACTTCAATTTTGCAGATGTAGCCATTAAAGGGAGGAATTCCATGGGGAATATCCTCACGAAATATGCCGTCAGGAAAATCGAGATTCGCCAGGAAGGCGTGTCAACACTCGGTTCCCTGAATATCTGGTATGACGATACGGTTATGCGTTTGAATACAGAAGAAAGGGGAATTCTTTTGGGTGCTTTCTCGGGAGCCGACAGGATCATTATTTTTACCCGGTCGGGGCACTATCGGTTCACTTCATTCGATCTCTCCACACACTTCGATGAAGATATGTTCCGGATCGAGAAGTATGATCCTGAAAGGAACTATACGATTGTCTATCAGGATCCTAAAACAAAATT
>Ga0172371_10003365_pt1 | contig 24870 bp, 38 predicted proteins | sample Lak12m_FD_114543 | JGI IMG/M metagenome (GOLD analysis project Ga0172371, IMG submission 114543) | Freshwater microbial communities from Kabuno Bay, South-Kivu, Congo - kab_022012_12m | ecosystem: Environmental > Aquatic > Freshwater > Lake | place: Democratic Republic of the Congo: South-Kivu... | reverse complement strand
TAATATATTCTACCAAAATCTATTTTTGGAACGCTCCTTAAAGTAGTATCTATTGTAGATTGAACATTGAGTAATTCAGATTTATATAATTCTAAATTCTCTAAAACTTTTTCTACTTGTCTATCGTCAACAGAAGAAGCTAAAGTTCTAGCAACATTAGCTATTCCGTCCAATAATCTTCTATATACAGACTGTACATATCTTCCCATTCCCAAAAAATTTTCTCTATCAGCCGAATATAGTTCATTTAGATCCGTAAAAAACTCAAATAAATTACAAGTATTAACTTTATAAAGCATGTATTCTTTAACAACATTATCTGGAATTGTTCTTTCTACTTTCTTAAGAATAGATACCTTTTTATCATCATCGTAATTAGACTTGAGTACATAATTCCTAATATCCTCTCTAAGATATGATACACATTTGTTATAGATATCTACTGATATATTCATCGTTACTCTCCAACATTTAAAGATTTCATTAATTCAAATTTCCTATCTTCCCATTTTTTAAGAAGTTTTTCCGCTTCTTCCATACAGTTTTTCGGATTTGTTGAATATTGACAATTTTGGATCTCCTTTCTAGAAGCTTCTAATGCCTGATCTACGGCATCAATTTCGCACTTTATTCTCTCATTTCCAGTGGCAGATTCGCAATGTCGATTCTTAAACCATTTTTTCCAGACATAATACCCACCTAGGCTTATTAACCCTAAGACGGTTCCGACACCTAGTATTTTTCCTGCATTTCTAAAAATAACATCAGTAACAAAATTAGAAACTCTGTATGTTATAGGGAAAAATACCTGATTGAAAAAGTTATTTATAGAATTCATAATAGATCCCGAACCAGTTACAGTCGGATCTGATTGTATAGGAAGAATCTCTTTTACAGCATCATCTTTTTTTACTTTTAGATACAACTCATTATAGTGATCAGTAGATTTAGCAAAAGCAGCAAATCCTTTTTTTGTTAGAGATGTAATTTCTGCATCACTCTCTTTCCAACCAGGAATGTCATATGCTATACCAGCAATAATATCTCCTCCATAGGCAACTGTACTCATAGGAAATCCCGTCCTCATTGATACAAGTGTTCCTATAATCGGAATTCTTCCAAGATTACTTTCATCAAAAGAACAAAAATGAGCCAATTTATTCACAATATTATTATAATCATTAACATCATTAATAGATAAATCTGGTTTGGACATTAACCTAACATATTCTCTTTCAGATTCGGTCTCCAACCCATCTAATTTCCCATAATTATATTTAACTAAATTTCTTAAATTCAATAAAGATTCGTCCAATTTAATTCTTTCATTAGGAGTAATAGTAGAAGAAAATTTTATACGTGAAGCTATATTTGCATAAGCTTGAGCTGCCAATCTTTTCGTAAAATAAAACGATAATTTACCAATATCATAAATCGAGCTAATTAAAGCTTTCGGCATAGCTTTAGAAGGTACTCTACCTAGATCTCTTTTTATAGCATCCCAAGCTTCTTGACATCTAACATAAGAATCCGTAATAGATCTACTAGATTCTACAAAAGTATCCCAAGCAAGAGATAGACCTAAAACAACACCTCCATATCTAGCTGCTTTCATTCCAACAGACATCTTTTCAACTTCATCCCCAGCAGCCTTCTCGGTCTTTCCAACTACTTTTTCAACCCCAGCAGCCAATTTCTTCCCTTGTTGTTTAAAATACGGCATATTGTTCTTTAGAATACTAATACCACCAGCTCCAACCTTACCAAGTCCTCCTAATATTTTTTTCCCAGATCCATATAAGGAGGGAAAAGAAATAATTCCCTCATTAATATAAGCATTCTTCATGTATTCTATTAACCTATCATCAGATATATGAATATCGTCAACTTGTTCTATTAACTTTGTTTTTTTCTTTGTTGGAATGTCGGAATCCAAAATCATTAATTTTAATGATTCTTTAATCCCTTGTCTTCCAAAAGAAACGACATCTGAAGCAGTTTCCTTAAAAATCCTTTCGTGAAATTCTTCGTAATTCATATTATTCCTCCAAATTATCTTTTAGATAAATATTCACTCTTTCTTTTTTTCCATTCTTCGATCATTCTAGAAACAGTATTCTTGCATCCTAAAGGATCTACAGTATTATCACAAAGTCTAATTTTAGACATTATATCAGCCAAAGCTTTCTCGATACCCCTAGCTTTACATCTATTTAAATCCGCTCCAACCTCTTTACCACATCGCTCCTTCCAATGTCTTCTCCATATTATATTAGCACTCTGATCTATTGCATCCGTTATCTTACCAACCATTTCATTTCCACCGGAATTAAATGTTGTATTAGCAGATAAAGCATCTTGATTTCCCATATTAGGAACTTCTTCGGAATTTATATCCATAGGATACATATTTTTAAAATTCTCAATATCTTTTTTGAGATCTATTAATTTTGAAAATAACCTCTTCTTATTATCCATAGATATATTTGGAGTTTTTTTCATTAACTCGAAATTACTTACAATTACATCATATCGATTCTTTATATTTCTTAATTTTCTTTTTTTCTCTATCGGAAGAAAAATTCTATTATAAATAAAAGGATATAACGTTTGTTTAACAAAAGATATCATATTTCCTATAGTTTCTAAAGGAGAGAATAATATATTAACTTCTAACAGCTGCAATTGTTCTATTTTATCATCTTCCGTCATACTACTCTCTATAATAAATTTGCTACATATATCGTATAATTTATTCTTTAGTTGTTCAAATTCGAGATCTTTTTTCATAATTATACTAACATTAAACTCTCTTTTCCTAAATATTTTTTCACTTCTTCGTGAAATTCGTTCGGAATCGATTTGGAGTAGGGGGAATTTGTTATCCCATATATTAAATATGGTTCGAATATAGAACATATACTCCTAAATGGTATGCCAACTTCTCCAATATTTAATTCTGGGTTTGGGGCTATAACAGCTCTAGCAGAAAAATCAACTCTCTTTCCTAACATCTGATTTCTTATCATTCCATGTTTTTTAGCTACCCTATTCTTTATTTCCTCATATACATCCCGAATAAGAAGCTGCATTCTATATGATAGAACATCATAAATAGCGCCACTAACAGATCTTATTTGTGTTGATAGTTCAATAACCCGTCTATAAAGAGAGGTCAAAGCATCCGTCACGACTTCTACTCTTTCTCCCTTTTCTTTATCTCCTGTAATAGTAACATTTCTGTATACCGGAGAACATACTAACAATCTATTTACAAAAAAAAGATCGTTCTTTATATTATCATACAATTTATTTATTAACTTCCCTCGGGTACCTTCGTCAGGATTCCTAAACTTAATCCTATCTATATTTTCTATCAGATCGGTAAAACCTTTAAGCTTTCCTTCTTTACCTTCTTCCGGTTCAACTAAACCAAGTTCATCGTCTATATTATAAGTCTCGTCTCCAGAAATTAATTTAGTAATCCTTCTCTCTATCTTTTTAGACAATATATCATATAATACAGGATGAATTATCTTACAGTTTAACTCTATCCAAGACATAGACTTACTACGATCCACTGAACCCTCCAAACCAAATATATCTTCCGATAAAAGTCCCTGCGGGTGAAAATTATAGGTATGAGACAAAAATAATTGATTAGAGGTAATGGGACCAGTTAATTCGTTTTCTCTTATGAATCTATTAACATCTATAAGTTTAATCATCCTTATTATCCAGTCATAAAATTTGATGAATTTTAATTTTCCCAGTCTGGGTGCCCAGGTCTTCTAGCTATCGGATACATTTTATTTCCATTCAGAATATCTTGAAGATAAGACGAAATGGGGGTATCTGTAGAATTTTCCATATTTGCTCTTTTAGAAGATGCGGACTTCCTAATTCTATCCATAGCAAATTTATAATTTCGATCCCCGGTCATTTCATATAATTTTACACAATAATCAAAAACTGCCTGCATATCCTGAGCAGACATCTTACATAAATAAGTATCGGCATCGGTAGCATCCATTAGTTGTGGAGACACGACTAATTTTTTAATTCTTTCTAGATCATATTTTGCAGATATATTCATATCATCAACTCCCACTAAATCTATTTGAAATTTGTCCTCAAAAAATAAAGATTATCTGTAATTGGAAATGAATACCTTCACCAACAAATTAGCAAAGGTATTCATTTTATATATCTAAATGTTATTTAGATATCATCCAATTTCCACAACCTTTACAAAAAGACTTCTTATCTTCCAATATATTATTTAAAAGAGACATTTTTATAAGACCATCTCTTTCAACAAGATCCAACGCGTTTATATTATGTACTCCACGTATTCTATCACACAACCTAACAGTTCCATCAAAATCTATAGATATATCTGTAAAATCCTTATCAACTCCGCAGTCGAAATTCGATGGAAAATTATCGTAAAAATTCCAGGGAATGCTTTTTTTCATATTTATATTTAATCTAGAATTAAAAATTTTTCTAAAAAATTCTCTGGTAAATTCATTATTTTCAATAATAGCATCATCAGAATTTAAAGCAGAAAAATCATAATATCTATTTTTTGCATATTCCAAAAAAACAATATTGCATGATATTCCTTTGGAATTTAAGAAGCTTATAGTTTTATATAATTTTCTTTCTGAACCTTTATATAAAACGACATTACAAACTGGATTTATTATTAACCCTTCATTAATTAAACTACTCATAACATCAACGCCTCTTGTGGCTCTATATAGAGAATCATCAGTTAAACTATAAGCATCATTCATATGAAATCCACTATCTACAGATAATGTCAAATTTTTTAGTGGAAATTTGTTATCAGAAAAATTTATAAGAATTTCCTCTATAGAACCACAACAACCAGATTCTATTGTGTAATTTATATTGAGTATATTCATATATGCAAAGAGATAAGTCGCTTTTTTATATAAAAAAGGTTCTCCCCCTTTCATATAAATATGAATATTTGGATTGTTGCTTTTTAGTCTGCCAGCTAACTCTATCCAAAAACTATGCTCAACTTCTTTTTCATTACACGTTGGTCTTATATATTCATCCGGTCTTTCTGAATAATCTATATCTCTAAATCGACAATAATCGCAATGTAAATAACATCTTCTAGTTAGATTAAAACTAGCTCTTTTCAACATACTAAAAATACTCCGAATCAGCCATATCTCTCATATACTTAAAATCATCATCAATTTTTCCACTATATAAATTATTAAAAAACTTTGTAATTTCAGATTCTAATATATTACTTTTTATTTTTTGCATAGTTTTTCCAGAATCAATATAAATAAGATTTTTCTTAGAAACTGATAAAACTCCACATATAGAACTCATTATTCTATATCTAAGAAGTCTACAATTAAAACCGAACAATAAACTATCATCATTTAATATATTCTCAAGATTCCGAAGTCTATAAGAAGATTTGGTAGAAGATATAATTATATTATCATCTCCATCATACAAATCATCAGAGCTATCAGACAGCCTAACCTTTCTTAGTCTAACATCGTTCGTTTTCGGATAACCGATTAACAAATCAGTTATAAATGGGTATTTTTCATAAAATCCAGTATTTTTAGCTAAGGAATACATAAACACGCTACTTAACATAGCGTGTTTTGGAGGTATTGTTAATAAATGTTTATAAGGAATTTCTAATATATTACTTATTATAGGTAAATTTACTAACTTCATATATGGATATATTATATCTATATTATCTATTCTATCCTGAAGTATATCCATTTCGAATTGAGACATTTTTTTCTCATTTAATATATTCATCCCAATACTCGTAGACTTTGACAATACATCATTACAAGTATAAACAAACAAAGAATATTTATTATGAAGAGCGGAGCCTCCGTATATATCCTCAGTTCCAGAAAATGCTTCTCCATATATAATTTTATTATTATGAGCTGTCTTCATTAACCAGCTTATAGATCCATCAATAACATTATTAAGAAAAGGAATTGGATTTACATTAGGATCCAAAATAGAGAACAACTGGTTCATTAATCTATTAAAAATTACCATAATATGGAGATCGGGAGTTCTTCCTGTTTTTATCTCACACAAATCCCACAAATATCTGTCCATTAAATAGGACTTAAATGTTCTAGATTTCATTAACTGAAATATCTTATTTGTAATCCCTCTTTTTAAACAATTATCAACAAAAAATCTAAATATTTCTTTGTGTTGATTTTCCGGCGGGCGTAATCCATTTACGTTTACTCCATTTTTTCCTTTTTCTATTTTTCCACCATCACAAGAAAATATACCATATAACTTCAGACAAGCTGAAGATATTGATATCTCCTCTAAATCTTTTTCGTCAAATATAATACTAGTATTAGTGGTCTTTTTTAAATTTACAAAACTACTATAATCTATGTTCTTACTCTTGACATATTTTTTTGCATAATCAAGAAATATTTCTTTATTATTATACAAAACCTCGTAATTCAACCCTGACTTAATATACTCATCAAATAAATTCTCAAACCAATCTGAAAATCCTAAAAAATTCAAATTCAATTCATCCAGAAAATTTGCCACAATTTTAAAATCGTTTGTGAGAGAAGAAGGTAGTAAATTAAATTCTCTTACAGGACTATCTGTGTTAACTATCCCATTCTCTACTTTACACAAGTTCCATATTTTCTTTTTTCCAGTAGGAACAAGTTTATACATATATTTCTCCTATTTATTTATAATCTGACGAAAAATTCCCGTCTCAGTCTGAAGTAAATATTCTAAGAGTTTTATAATAAAGCTACAAGTTTAAGTTTTTCTGAATTCTCTAAATTATTATCATTTAAAATTATTTTTATAAGGCCATCATAATACTTTTTAGGATTATTTTTTATACTTAAATTAGATTCTTTAATATCAAGATGCGTATAGACATCGGATATTGCTATAGATAAGCTCTTTAGTCTAGCCTTTTCACAACAAGAACCATATCTAAATTCCTTGAGCAACGGAAATGACATCGCTAGGTAATCGAAATTCTCGGATAAATTTTTCATAACTCTCCTAATTAACTGGTCTTAATGAAAAAAATAATGAAGCAGTAGAAAAATGTTAATCTACCGCTTCAATATTTAATATATATAATTGAAAAAATTATCTCATTGCTTTTTTAGCTGTTCTCATCCCTTTTGATTTATATTTTTTCATCAAAGCCCTCTTAGCAGACATGGCCATATCTCTTAATTTTTTATACTTTTTATACAATGGATCGTTTATTTTTTTAGCAGTTTGCAGAGAAGCCAGACCAGCAAAAGCTTTTATCTTCCTCAATTTAGACATCTTAATAGTTGAAGCCCCTACTTCTTGTAGAAGAGAATCTATCTGACTTTCTATCTCTGTTTCGGTAAGTTCTTCAGATTCCTCACAACCCTCACATATATCTTCTTTTTCTTTCTCAGTTTCAAAATCAATTATACCACTTATCATATCACTTACATAACTCGACATTTCGTAAATCCTCCATAAAAAACTTTAAAATTTGTCCTGAGATATTTTAAGTATCTCTATTTCCTACCGGTTGAGTCGGATTAGAATTTCTAGCACTAAAAGTTATTCCACTCTGTATACTTGTTCTACTTCCATCTATTCTCACAGCTCCATTGGAGTTCAAATGCATTCCATTGGACGATGATATGGCTGTTTGGGATCCGCTCTTTAAATTCATCCCCTCTCCACTTTGTATATTTATAGATTTTCCTGCTCTTATATGAATATCATTCTTTACATCCACTGATAAGGATCCATTAGATTTTATATTTATATTTCCTTCAAATTGCATCTGTAATTGACGTTCATCTATATCTATATGAATATAATCTCCTTTATATGTACGAATCAAAATCTTTTCTGTTCCGCTTCTTTCATCAAACAAAATAGTTGTTTTATTATTATCTATAACATACGGAAGATTTAAATTATCAGCCCCCGATGGATCAGCCCCCTGATCCATTCTAATTTTCCCATTTATCTCTATTCTTTGAGAATCGACATCATCAGATACAACTATACATCTACCCTCTCTTGTTTTTAATATAGTATATACCTTATGCGGCTCATCTACTGATAATTGTTCTGGAGGCAATCGTGTTTCTTCCGAATTCCAGGCACACATATAATATGGATGATCTAATGAACCCCCCTCGAAAAATACTAAAACATTTGAATGTAACGGAGGAACATATACACTTCCATGATAATAACTAGTTTTACCTGGATCATCCCAGCTTCTCCCACCGAGAGGATTATTAGCTGGATATGCAACTAATCCATTAGACAAATAATTATAATCTTTATCGAACTCTTCCCTCATTATATCATCTATAGAAACTTTTATAGCTCCATAATCTTTCAATTTCCCAGGAGGAATACTACTAGAACTTCCGGTAATATCCGTAAGAGGAGCATCTTCTAAATCTACTGCTACAACTTTAGCTCTATAAAAACCAAAATATTTTTTAAACTGCCTCATTATTGTTTTTATCCTTTTCAGAATCATCTATTCCAAAGGTATTTAATTTATATATTCTATTTTTAAATCTTTTTATCAGATTTGAGATTCTCTGTTTACATAATTTTTCATTTTTAGATCTATTACACTCTGATTCTTTCCTTTGTAGATCTTGAATAGACTTGGTATATACTTTTATATAACATCTCTTTCTTATTTGTACATTACTTATGTTCTCGCAACTCTTAATTGAATTTGCAAGAGTGTATCTTATATAAGATTCCAACCATTCACCAATACTACCACCAATAGCCGTGTATATTGATGTTCCTATAAAAGACCTCCCAACAAAAGAACCAGCAATTCCTCCAACAGTTCCACCAATAAACCCCTCCGACAATTTTCTTTTTATATAATTACCAACAATCATTTCAGTGACTCCAAACCATAAAAATACATTTTATCATAGATATCTTTAGACTTTTTCATCCAATAGTTGGAAAATATATTATTTCCTTTTATTGAAGAAGCTATTATAGTAGAAAACAATCTACTAACATCCTCAAACATCGGTATAGATACTACATTAGAAACCTTTATTAAATCACTAGAAAACTTATTTTCGGATATAGACATTATATTATTATCTTTTATACAATGAAGAAAATCTACTGGGTTAGAAAAATCATAATTTAATTTCAAATCTTCATATTTAATATTAAGAAAAGAACTCACCTTGGATCTAAACCTGTCATCAATTTTATAACCAAACATTCTTTCATGAACATACATAGATATTATAAATCTCAGTTTCGGAGTTAGAGAGCTAAAAGAACCAACCAGACCGGACTTTTTTCCAAACATGTTCATAAATGTATTAAATATAAATAATGCCACTTGATCTTCTAAAGAATCCTTTATAGATTTATCTTTAACATATTTAGTAAAAGACAAAGCGTATAAATACGAAGAATATACATCTGGAGATCTAAAATCTGAAAGATGTGTAACATTAAATACCGCAACATTCACTACCGGAATAAAATTTCCAGTACAAAACCCCGGAAGTGGATAATCTGGCATATTTATAACTAAAACATTTTTTAAATTAGAACTTATTAATGAACTAAATCTTGAATTGTCTGTTCTGTCAAATGCTCTAATCAAAACGTGTAAAAAATTTACATCGTTCTTATCTATTATATACGGTTGTAAGGAATTCCTAGATAGGGTATATACATTGAAATTAGACCCTGTTCCTAATAACTCTAAACTACTATTAATTTTCATAGCGAACCTTTGATATTTATTAAAATGTTCCAAGATCTACGATCTGAGTATCACAAGTAACCTCGTCGAAATTTTCAACTTCTGTTATTATTGGGACTGTTTCATATCCATAAATTCCCCCATCCAATATATCATCATTAGCTGGTTGACATTGATCACATCCATTTTCTGGATACAAATAAGTTATATTTATAATATCTTCAGATTGTAAAATATTATCTAATCCATTACCATAAATACAATCTCCAGCACACCAAGAAATTCTTTTCATCTCACTAGCACAAGTTCCGTATTTTAATATATAATCATACCCATATGAACTCAAAGAAGCATAACCCTCAATTTGAAATTGTATAGATGTAAAATTTGCAGGTTGATATTTTATATCTACATACTTGTTAAATATATCTTCATCAGTAAGTGTAAATATTTCTTTAACTTCCTTCAATACACACTCTTGTTCTATAGTCGAAGAATCATCGTCAAAATACTCCTTTGATTGAATTCTCTCCCCTTCGTTCGAATCCAAAGGATATCTTTTATAAAATTTAGATTCAAAATAATAAGAATCTTCGGAACTTTTTTCATAATAAAAAATTCTATCGGACGCCAAATTTTTTACAGTTCTAATGGAAGGTATTATAACTTTTCTAATCCCATCAAAATCTTCTATCGAATCTATTTGATTTACATATAATATTATATACCAATATGTTACCGTACCATAATAATCATAACTAGTATAATCCGGTCTAAATTTCCAGGATTGTCTCCAATCAACTAGTTCGCTATTCGACAATAACAGATATAGATTTCTTTCCAACGTAGAAATCTCGAACCCCGGAAATATTACGCTCAAATTTCTATCATTATCTATATCAACATACCTATATCTAAAATTATCTATATCTGATGGAGAACTGACATTTGCTGAAGATTCATTATCTATATTTGTATAAAAAGCCATTATATTCCCTTATATTTATTCTTAGTCCAACAGTAATTATTTCCCCATCCACAAGATTCTATAGTCACAGAAAGTCTATCATTTATTTTTTCCAAATCTTCGTCATCCAAAAATGATATATATCTATTCTTAAATATTTCCCAATCGCCAGAGACATATTCCATAGGAATATTCAGACAATCATTATGAAATTTTTCGTGCATTGAAGATATCAAAGGAATATATCCTACAACGTTTTCATAATGAACTAATAATACATCCTTAACTATATCAAAAGAACAAAATTCCTTATTACTAGATAAATAATTCATACATATCACCTTAGTTATATCATATAATGTGAATGGATGATGGTGTATTTCTACAGTAGTTTCTGCATTTATTTCCTTTGTAATCTCACATACATGTTTTCCAAGAACATTTCTCAAATAACTAACCCATATTTTATATTCAGGACACCCGCGAATCATTCTAACACAACTCTTTATAAAATAATTTTGATCTTTTTCTTCTTGGAAATCTTTCCTATATAAAGATAGAGTGTAAGGAAAATCATTGGAGCTTAACACCATTTTTTCCTTGTTAGATTTTATTTCCGGAACTTCATAATCTCCAAATATAGAAGATAAATCATCTACTTGACTCCCTAAAACAGACTCTTCCATTACTGAATTATTCATTTTTTAAATCCTTTTATAAAAGTTTTAATTGGAACTTTACTAAACGGACCTTTAGCAAATCTGCTAAGTTCCGTAAAATCTAAAACATTTTCTAAATCTATCAATTTTTTCAAATAAGAAAACGGTACACTCGAACAACCTAACATAGACAAAGAACAATATGAAATATTTTCTCTATTATTATCGATTACTATAATATCCCCCCAACCAACGTTAGCTAATCTTTTATATGATTTATAGAAATAATCTATGTCTATATTAGCTTTTTCTATATCATCAACTGTAAATACTACACAAGTTGCCCAAGTCGTAGAAGACGATACGTCACCCAATCTTTTCTTTATAAAATTAGGACTAGCTAAATCATAAAATGATGGAGAAAATAATATATCATCGGTAGGAACTATTCCCGGATCGTTAACATTTGGAGACAATTTCCATATTTTCAACCCTACCTTAACAGGTCTTCCACTATATATATTCTTGGCTTTCGTAAATGGTATAATCTTCTTCTGTATCCAATTCCATTTGGATTTTATTATTCTTTTTATTGCTGGAATAATTCCTTTTTCTCCATAAACTAATATAGTCGATAATACATTTTCCATATCTTTGAATGTATATGGTATACACTTTATACCTACTGTGAATATAGACTCATTAACAGAAAACTCCACCAATGTTGGTTCAAACGATATGTTATTATAAAATGTTACTCCAATAGGCAGTTGTATCTGATCCTTTTTTATAAAAACAGGTTTTAGATCTTTATCAGATACTGTTGGTTCTCCTAATCCAGCTTCTTTTTCCTTTTTTTTTATATCTAAATCAATAGATATTAACTTCTTCCTCATCTCTTCTGCTTGAGATTTATTTTTCTCTTTTTGTATCTTAGCAGCTAGTTCGTTTCTCGCATCAATTAACTCCAGCTCTTTTTCCAATTTTTTTCTTTGATTTTCTATATCAACGTTCTTCAATTCTAGTTCGATTTCTAGTTTACGCATTTGTAGTGCATGTTCTTTCTCTTTATTAACTAAATTCGTTCCCAATTCAATATCCATATTACCTAATTTCCGCATCTGTAGTTCGTGTCTTCTTTCCTCATCATTTTCATACTGTTGTTGTTTATAATCTACATAAGAACGTCCTCTTCTCTCATAATCATTGTCATCTTCTTCATCGTAATTATCTTTATATTTTTTTCTGTGCGGTTTGTTTCCACGCGCCTCTAATATTGGAAATATAGAAGAATTACCAAAACTTTCTACAGACACACTTTTAATATATCTATCTTTAACTAGTAAAGTAACTGCTTCTTTAAACACATTTCTATAATTTACAGCTATATTTCTTTCTATCAATTTCGCAATAAGAGGAACCATTCTATCTGGAACAGACTCACTTATCAGAGTCGGAACTATAAATATTGCACTCATGTTAATCTCCTAACCATAATATATCTTTCCCTCTAAATCTATCTTCCAATACAGGTATTAAATTAGAGATAGAATTTCTAATAATAGGAATCTCGAATTCCTCTTCGGATTTTTTCTCTATTTCTCTATAAAAACTCTTATTGGTAGTAATTGTTTTATCCGAATGTAAAATATCCAATATTCCGTCTATAGTTATCTGCTTCGGTTTCGTAGAGAACATTATCTATTTTCTTTTAATTTTAAAATTATATCAGAATAACAATGATCTATAAGAGCATCCCTAAATAATTTATGTGAATCGTATAGAACTTTAAATTTCCAATTTTCAATAAGTTCTTTATTAGCCATCTGAACCGCTGTCTTCAACAATACAGAATCCAGTATTAAAGCTTTTTGTCTTTTAGATACAACATAAGAACCAAGAGACGTTTCTGTCAAACCTTGTACCTTCCCAATCTCATTAATCTCTCCTTTTAATGATTCTATAGATCTAGAATCTTCCATCAAAGATTTTACCTCATCTTTAGAGATAGAAATAGTATCCTCGATATAATCAATCATTTCTTTAAAATTGTTGTATACTCTGTCTTTTGGTTGAAATTTAAGTAAATTATACATTTCAAAAAGATTACTCATAAATGCCCCTTTGGACGTTAAATATGCCATATAATCTCTTTCCTTGAGTTCTTTTTTCGGCGTCGTTTTATATAACGAATAATCTACCAAATACCAACTTTCTATAATAGCTCTCTTCATAGTTCTATTCATATTAATCTCCTAAACATAAATTAACTGTAATTTAAAATTTGTCCTCAATTTTTAAAATTTTTTCTATATATCTCATTAATTAGAGAATAAATTGATCCTTTATCATATCCATTGGAGATATCTATAAAATTATTAAAAAACTGGAAAGACTTGGTTATAAACTTATTCTCGTTTAAAATTATACATCCATCATGTCCAATAATTAAATAAGATAATAATAGGAATTCACTTTCTGTAGATATAATAAGTTTACAAGAAGATATTTCTCTTATTACTCTCATTAAATTATCTATTCCAAAATTTATCGGATTTTTTACGTCAACCGTAAATGGTTCTATTTTTGTTACTTTATTTTCTATACAATCATGTTTAAAAGAGTTAACATTAAAATAAAACTGATCTATATATAATCCAGAATCTGATAGTTCATCTATTATATCATCTATAATATGATAACTTGGTATTTTATATTTATTTAGAAATGAAACACCAACTTTATCGGAATATTTATTATCTACAGATACATTAAATCTCATTGGAGTTAATATATGCTCCTTCAAGCCTAATATATTCTTACCAAAGGTATTTGATATATTATCTGAAATATCATTGGTTATACTATTTCCTAGATCAACTACGGTATCGAATTTAGAAAAATATATATCAAGATCATCTCTTCTTAATATGTAAAAAGGTATAGATGGTAATAGTATTTTTAAGATCTCTAATTCTGGTGATAAACCAATAAAAATCCTTTTTGTTGTACACTTACAAATATCTTCCACAAAATGTACGAATAATAAAACATTAAAAAAATCAAAATCCTTAATGGATATTAAAACCTTAGTTCCCTTAGATAAATTTATACTTTTAATAACTCTATTACTTCTACTCGTAAATTTCTTAATATCAATATAAGAATTCATATTTATGGTTCTATCTTTGAAAAATCAGTAGAATTATATTTATCTAATATCTCAGTTTTTATCAATTCATTTAAATTCGAATCAAAACACTCCTTAAATTCCGGATCTTCTCTATATATTTTGATAGTTTCAAATTGTCTAAACTTTTTATTCCTTGCGTATCCAACCATATTAACCCAACCACCACCAACATCTATTCTCCCATAATTCTTTAGAAACTCATAGTTACTCCAAAAATTACTAAAACCTCTTTCAAACGAATATACCAAAGATACTTTGATATTAGAACAAAACAGTTTATTTTTAACTGATTTTAATTCTACCCTAAATCCACTAAATTTATAATCGTCTTTAATATCTGTAGTAGAACGAAGTTCAAATAACTGAATACTATTGAATTGAAGAGCACTTCCCCCTGGAACTTGTTTATCGCTCATAAATCGTAAATCTGCCTGCTTTCTAACTGGACCTATATTAATAACAGATCTCGTTTGATTTACAGCTATTAAAGTTATATTATATTCCCCCAATAAATCACAGGCTTTGGATAAATTAAAAGATAGAACTCTGGCTCTTTCCGATATAGCTGAATTAAGATCCTCCGTTTCTAATCCTTTCTCTGTACTGGTGTTAGCTATACTATCCCAAACTATCATAGAAGGAATTTCTTTTAGCTCTTTTCTAGAATCTTTGAATGAACAAAGAGACTGTATACATTTCAATACCTTCTCTACTGTTATATTTTTATTAAATATTTCGCAACCTGTTATACCTAGTTGACTTAACCTCTCAGTTGTTATAGAATTTTCTGTATCTAAATATACAGATAAAAAATTGTTTCCAAATCTTTTCTTTCCTTCGGATAAAAATTTAGCTGCTAACATGGACTTTCCACATCCCGGATTTCCTACTAATTGTATTAAACTAGTTGGTATACCACCACCTATTGTGGCATCTAATATATCTAACCCACTAGGAATAATAGTCTTACGATTTATTTCACGTTGGCCTATTCCTCTCTTGTCAGATTTAAGAAATTCTCTTAATTTTAAATTGATTTCTTCTGTTTGATTACCTACAATAGATAAATTAGATTCTTCTGAATTTAATACATCTTTCTTCTCTACTTCCAATCCATCTTCAATTTGCAATTTTGATTTTGCCATGTATATCTACCAACTCACTTTCTTCTTTTTTATCTACATTTAAAGATTCCATAGCCTCGGCCAACTTAGCTATACTTATTTCCGATACATCTTCTCCAGAAGATTTACGAACCAAATCAAACTCAGTTTTTATCGAATCGTCTATCTGCTTTCTTATACTAAGCTCAGAATTTACTATCTCTGTTACTGTTTTCATCTTTTGTTCCAACAAGTATCTATGTTTAAAATCGTTAGATCCTGGTAGAAGAGCCTCTAATTTAGTCCTAAACGATATTATCTTCGGTAAAACATCCTCCCGCAAACTATCCCTATTAACTTTAAGCTCTTTTATCAGAGAATCATATTTAGACTCATTTACCATAACTACTCCAATAGAATCCTCATACTTCCAGTTGTGTTATCAGGATGATTTTTTGGAGATTCTTCAGTTTGATACAAACCAATTTCGGACTTTTTATCATCTTCTTTATTATCTAATTCATTATTATCCAAACTATCTTCTTTTTTATTTATCATCGAATTCATTCCCCTTCCATAAGGCATATTTTAAACAACCGATTGCTGTCGCTGATAAAGGATCTTTAACCTTTCTAATTTCAGATATACTATAAGGAAAATTCTTAACTTCTTCAAATTCTTCTTTAAATAATTCTAAAAATCCTGGAACCATTGAAGTTCCACCAGATATAACTATCGGTATTTCTTCATCTATCTCCAACCCACCATTGCTAGATTTAAACTGTTTATCTATAGACTTAATAACGACTTTTATCAGTTCTACATAATAACACTTTAAAGCTTGTAATACATTCCTATCTTTTTTCTTAAATTCCTTAAATGAATTTTCGTTTAAATTTAAATGCTTTTCTTTTATACTGGTTATTCTAGAAACTGAAACATTTGTATAAGCAGAACTACAATTATCTATCCAATCTCCACCTTTATCTATAGAAAATTGAAGGGCGTTTACTCCTCTATACAAACAAGCAATATTAGTTAATCCACAACCAAAAGATATCCCTATGCCACTATTCTTTTCTTTCTTACAGTCAGAAAAAACAACAGCAGAAGATTCATTTAATGCTTTAGACTTGTATCCAAGAGACGATAATATATTAGAAAATACCTTTTCGTGATAAGAAACAGAAGAAGAAACTTTTCCTATAATTGGAGCTGGAATAGAATATACACAAACTCCATTTTGGGTTTCTTCAATAAGTTGTTTAACCATCAATCCTATAATATCTTGCGCATCAACCTCTTCTGGAGATATAAGACCATCTTTCATTGGTCTTCTCGGTATTTGATTAAATATTTGGTTAAATCTAAAACTATCTTCGCCTATTACAAATATTTTATGATCATCTCCATCTTCAAGAGTAACATAATCCAAATCTGTTTTTTCTAATTCTGTTATAGAAATAGTATCAGAATCTATTTCTGTAAACATATTTCTATTACTCTTTATTTCTATGTTATCTTCCCCCAACGATTTAGCGGAAACCAAATTCATAGTTCCCAAATCAAATCCATATATAGATTTCATTTTTAACTCCTCTATTTAATCTCCCATTTTTAAATCTTCTTTTACGACTACCTTTTTTCTAGCTTTTTTAACATATCCACCGATATCTAGTTCCGGTATAAACTCTGTAACTTTTTCTGATTCAGATTTCTGTTCAACAGTTCCTTTTGTATTATTAGATTTTCCTTCCAATAAAGTATTTAGTATCTCTTTTAATATTATAGAATTTTCTATCACCGTAGTTCTAATTGTTCTTATTGACTCTATTAATTCTTCCTGATTCTCAACATTCTCCTGTCTAATCAAACTTAAAGCTTCGGTAATATTATTAATAATATCTTTATTGAATAAGATATCACGCTCCACTTTTCCTAATCTATCATATATCTTCATTTTTTAAAAACCCCGTTAAGATTAATTTTCTTCTTTATTTTTTAAAAGAATCCACGTATTTAAATCAGTACTTTTACTTTTATATCTTATTAATGTAAATTTTCCATCAGCTACCGGTCCACTTACCACAAAAACTATCTTATCATTATTCCAAAATAATATTACAGCTCTCCCTTTTTGAATCGACCTTATAGTTCCTTCTCCGTAAGTAGGTTTTTTATATATACTACCAGATCCTTTTATTCTTTCCCTATTTATATTAAGCCACTTAGATGGATGATCTGGAGTCTTTACTGCAAGCAATTTATCTTTAGAATCTTCTGGAAATCTAGCCTTTGGAATAGCAAAAGAAGATAACTTAAAATTATTTAAATTCTGTATTCTTAAATCATAATGACGACCGGCTCTTTTGGCAAAATGTTCATGTATTATATAATTTGTAGTAGTGATCATCATTAATGTACCCCGTTTTATATTTGTCCTTCACTCTACCTATCCGTCTAGATTATTGATATGATAAACTAAGTCGAGCTAGGTTAAAAAACAAAGTATATTATTTGGATCTAAATATATAGACTTTATTTTCTAAAAATCTCCATTTGAATCTATCAAAAGTTATAATTTTTAAATTCCTCTGTCTACTCCTCCATCAAAAACAAACTATTAATTTTTGAATCTTCATACACTAAACTAACAATTCAGCTTTGGAGTTATTCTATCTCTCCATATACTATTGTTATAGGTACCTCTAAGAAATACTTTCATAAATTCTCCTATTTATTCTCTAAAAATATAGATGGGTCAGATTGAATTATACTATTAAAATCATAAACTTTAATTTTTTTGACAAAAAAGTAAGCAATTGGTTGTATTATATCCGGAAACTCATTTCCAGTCAACATTATATCTTTTTTAAAATTCTGTCTAATTATCAAAATAAGAACTTTGTTTATTTCTATAGCTTTACTATTATTAACATTCCACCACCACGATACACTATTTTTTATCTCCATACCATTAAATAAAGACCATATATTAATATCCTTATAACACTTGCATTCTATCAAATATTTTCTGGAAAAAAAATCAGACTGTGGAGATGTACTAGTTATATCTCCAGCCTGATTTTTCGTATTCAATCCTTTTTTTAATCTTTGTGTAAATCTTCCACCACTACTTGAGGTTCTCCAGAATAAATCGTCATCCTTACCATAACTAAGCCATAATGATAGTTTCTTACAAATTTCCCTTTCGAAATTATTTCCTTTGGTTTTTGAATTCATTTATTCTTTTTTATTATATTTAAATAGTTTTATGAATAATTCTATATTATTTTTACAAAAATCCACATATTTAAACATCTTCAATAACCTTTACTCTACAAAAATATATTTTGTAATATATTCAGATTGTAATTTCATAATTGACGTAGCATTCTTTTCTTTTTTAGTTACATTCATTTCAGCAAGACATTCATCAGATGTCCACAATTTATTTATATACATTCCTCTTACTAAAAATATATCCTCATTTTCTATAGTTTTAAATATTATATCAAATTTATTAGTGAAACACGCTCCAGCATCAATCCAAAGAACATTTTTTCCAAAATTTACCGGAATTTTTTACTGCAAACAATTTATACCCATGATACATAGGATTCATATATTCAGAGAAATAATTTTTATAAACACTATCAGGATATTTTATTACTTCAACCTTATGATTTATAATATTACACCTGAAACAAATATCATCCCCGTTTTTATATCCAACAACAGATACAAATCCAAAATTAACATTAACCTTATCGATTTCTTTAAACTTATTCGTATACAACTCCGATCATCTCACTCAACATATATTTAGTATTCCCATTATACATTTCGTAATATTTTAGATTCATCAACAAACAATTCTCTATTCTACCTTTTCTATAGAATATTTATTATCTATTTTCTTCTTACCCTCATTATATAACCAATCTATAACATCTTTAGATAACCATACTCTCCGGTTTGAATATTTAGCTTTTATAGCTATACACTTATCGTCCACCTGATATTGATAGCATCCGCCGTCTTTTAATTTAATCTCTTTCATATTCAAACTCCTTACTTAATATTAATCATCTAGGACCTCAAAAAAATTCGTATTATCTATTCTCTGTTTCTAGATCCTAAATAAACTATTTCCTCTAAATTGAAAATTACCTTTGCTCCATCGTACAATTTTCCCTCTACCTGTAATTGAGATGTAATTAAATTTATTACTTGTTTTTTGGTACACTCATTAAAAGGTAATTCCGGTGTAAATTCCACTTTTGTAAGCTCGATTTTCATTTCCTACAACTCGAATATCTATAATCTTCATTTTCTTTTCCTTTATTTAAATTTTATTATTACCGGCTGAAAAGGAATTCCTTTTTCTGTTCTATACGGATATCGTATTTCCACATATTTCCCTATTAATTTATCTCTATTTTTCCACAACTCGATTTTTTCTTTATCTGTTATAAAACCACTACCAACTTTAAAAGAATTTCCAGAGTCGTCAACTACTTTTAATGCCCCCAATATACCTTTAAGATTTCCAAATTTATCCTTCTCTTCCAATAACTCAACAATTTTATATTCATCTGTTTTCATTGGTTTGTATTTTAATACACCCAATGACCTTCTTCCTTCTTTATAAAACCCATTTGGATCTCTTATTATAATACCCTCAAAACCCTTATCCATAAAGACATCAAGATATTTCCATATATCTTCTTTTTTAGATTTAAATGTAGGGACTTTTACTAATGGAGATTTCAAATTCGGAAATATCTTCGACCTCAAAATTTGACATCTTTCCTCGAATGATTTATTTTCTATAATATCAAATATAAAAAATTTAATTCTCTCATAATCAGAAGAAATATTCTTTCTCATCACAAAACTTCTAATTTTTTGCAGAGACATATTCGGAATATACAATTCTCCATCCAATTTATAATTAAAAATGCCACAATCTCTAATTTTTTTAATTATATGAGGAGCAGACAATATTTCTTTATCGTATTTAGAATATAATTTTCCATTGATATAAATACATCTGAATCCATTAAGTTTGGGTTGGATGTAATAATAAGTAGTATTCCAAGAATCTAAAACTTTTTCTGAGTAAGGATATACAAACATTCCCATCATGATTAAATATCCACTACTTTGGTCCAAATACTAGAATCATCAAATGGTATTTTTTTACGCTTTTTTAATTCTTTTTTAATTTCATTCGCAGTCTCATTTATTTTTCTTAGATTATCTAAATATTCTTTAGATTTGCAATAATCCCTAATTCTTTTTTAAATTCTTCTGATAAATTTGACATTTAGTTACTCCTCACAGTAATAATATTATATTTCTATACCGCAAACAAAAGAATCACAAAAAGTTATATTATCATCACTATATATTGGAATACAATTTTTCAATTCAAAATTCTTACAGTTAGTTGAAGTAGTCCTATATTTCTTATCCCGTATGGAATTAATATATTCTAGTTTATCATATTTATTGTTCTCACACATATGATTTCCGATATTATTATACATAGCCAATTCATCCATCCAATTCAAATGTATACAGTTTATACAAAAACACCAATTCCCGTTTAGATATTGAAATACATAAATAATTTTTTTAAATATATTCATAAAAACACCTTTAACTAATAACTAAAAAAATTTCTCCATCTTCAATTCCTTTATTCCGTCTAACTATATTCCGATTATCTGAATCTGTAATAAAGTTATCAACATCCCCAGTAGTTTTCAATATTTTTCTAAGATCTCCGATAAATTTACTAACTTTCATATTAAAAGTCCAATACACAATATACTAGAAAAAGTAACATTGTATTTTTTATAAATCGTATCCAATGTATATATATCGCAATAAATATAATCTTCCACATCCATAGTACCATTATTGTATATAAAATCACTACAATCTTCGTATACTGAAGGACTCGTATAACATCCATTATCCAACTTAAAATTTCTTTTAAATTCTAAAAAACTCACATCCTGTTTTAATTTGTAAACAACATTTCTATATCCCGACTGATGTTTGCAATCTCCACATATAATTAAATACGTTCTATAATTAAAAAAATCTAATAAATTATTAAATATATTCATATAATTATACCAATATATAACACAGAATGAAACTGTAAATTATTCTCATAACATAATTTATTGAATATATAATTAAAATATTTATCACTGGATTGGTCCAAAATATAATTATTACACCTAATCCATCTATCATCCCCAATTTTATTTTTTAAAGATTTTCTATTATGAATACACTGCGAATTATACGAACTCGTCGTCATAAAGAATCTAATAGAGTCCTCTATAGTGAAATAAATACAACAATGACACATACAGGGTTTTTCAGAAATATGAAATAAATCTTTTAATATATTTGAAAATATATTCACACTAACTTCCTATCTTAATTAATAGACTAAATCCCCACAATTCCAAATCCTATCATAACCGTTGAGTTGTATATTTTTTCTACTTGGTTAAGTTAGGATCAAAGGATTCTAAAAGATTCCTTTGGAATTGTAGACGATTGTATCTTATGAACTACTATACGCTTTCAGTGTGTAGTTTCATACCAATTTAATTTGGGTCTTTAACACGGAAACCAATTCATTGTTATAAAATGGAAAGAATACAGACCGATATTCTTCCTATTAATATGTCCTTCAATTATCATTCAATAAAAATATTTAGATATATTTCTTGTTAAATAGAGTAAATAATACATTTTCTATCTAGAATCTTGTTAGTAATAAGATTAAGGTTTGATCCAATTATAGACTTAACTATTTCCTGTTTCTCAATCTACTCATCTCAAATATATGAATAAGATTAATACCTTTTTCTTTGTGAATATTTATTTTTACAATTAGAGACCATAACCTCTTTCTATTATTATTGGTGGAATAGTATCGTCAGTAAACTTATCTATAAGCTGTTGTTTCATATCTTGACCTTCTTGTTTTAATTGAGACCCCATAAGGGGAATTTCTCCAAACGGAGTATTAAGAGTTCCATCTCCATAATGAGATCTAATCTCTCCAATCATTATAGCACAATCTGCATATGCAAGATCCATAAACATACTATTCATAGCAGAAGGAATCTTTCTTAAATCGTGCGGATGCTCCCTTTCATAACACACAACGAAATTGGAATTGCAGTCTTCCGGAAATATTTGAACAAAGTTTGGTGGAATGTATTTATAAGAATAATTCCATTGACTACTCCCAGCAAATAAATTGGATTTAAATACAGCTAAGCTCCACCAAGGAAAACCTGAAAACGAAAATGTTCCAAGAACAGGATGCCCTGTTAATATAGGATTTCCTATGTCAAAATATACTTCTTTTATCCCTATTACATCCAAATCCTCTTCATCATGAAAAGTATACACCGATCTTCTCGGATCAGTTTTATATATCGGATTTCCTTGTATTACAGGAACATACTCATCATCTGGATAATATTGACTGAATGTTGGTATAGTAGTCAATATTATCCAGTTTTTTAGTTCATCATCAGTCTTTTCAATAAATCCCGAAGGAAGTCCCAATCTCCCTTTTACATAAGACAACAATCGATTCCAATTCAACATCGTTATTTCTCCTATTTATTATATAATAAGTCCAATACTAAAAATCTCCATCTTTTTTTCAATATTTATATCATAAATACTACTTACCCAACCAGAACGGGGTTTCGTAACAGAATAACTAGAAAAATTTAAACTGCATCGACGTTTACCGAAAATCAGATGCTCATCATCATTCGATTTCTTACAAAAACAACAACCTATCATAATAGAACAATATATTGCCTCGAATACATTAGCTCTCATCATTCTTAATCCCTCTTTAAATATTTATCCTTGTATTGATTTATCGTATCGGAATATGATTTATGATTAGGATCTAATAAAGAAATGCAATACATATCTCTTATTACAAAACATTCATCGATTCCAACTGCCTCGTTGTTATTTAAAACAATCTTATTCATAGTTGCATTTAATAATTCTAATAATGTCGGCTCTTTTTTCTTTTTAATCATCGAAACCAACTTATTTTTTAATTCTATAGATTCCTTGGTCATTTTAGAATCGTCCCCATTAACATAAATATCCCATAAAAATTCTAAAATATCATAAACTTCATATCTTAGATTTTCGATAGAATACGAATTAACTACTATACACAGATTCTCGTATTCTGCCGAATATAAGGACATTTTTTCGTCAAATTTTACAGTTAATATCATAGGATTATTAAATTCTAAATAATTATTTTTATATATAAAACCATTAATAGATAGATTGCCCATTCACATATTCTCCTTACACTATTCTATATCAAAATACCTATAGATATACATTCGAAATAACTCTTATTCAACCCATTCTCCTCCCAAAAAATATTCTTCTCTATTCACCTTCCAAAAATGTTTCTCATACCTATACCCAATATAACACCTATTATTTGATGATATAAATCTACAATAACAACAATTCGGACAATGAGATATACAATAATATTCAGTAAAAATATTATTTTTTATATTTAAATTAATCATAGCACAATATCTATATTAAAAAATCTATAAAAACACCGTTGAATATCGGTAAATGAGAATCATCACGAATCTAATATATAGAATGACTTGTCATCTTACATCTATAAAATCCAAAAGGTGTCCAATTATACGCTACTGACTCAAATCTGCAAGAACAACAACTTAGCGTAATTTCATAATTCAATGCTGTGATTATATTAGGATTATTGATTATAATCATATTTCTATACCAATATTTATACAAAGTAAACAGTTATTCAAATTTAAAGTATCTCTACTACAATAGTTACCAATTATATGTTCTTTAGTATCCAAAAAACAACGCCTACCTAAAGAATCATACCTTAAAAATTTACATCCTTCACACACTGATCTTGTAGCACAATAGATTGTATCAAATATATTAGCTTTTTTCATATCTCTATACTCCTATTTGTACAAATGTCTGATAGAGCAGTATATCGCTTCAAACATAGTAGCTTTTATCACAGTATTTTTTCATATTTCCAT
>Ga0172371_10003364_pt1 | contig 24877 bp, 18 predicted proteins | sample Lak12m_FD_114543 | JGI IMG/M metagenome (GOLD analysis project Ga0172371, IMG submission 114543) | Freshwater microbial communities from Kabuno Bay, South-Kivu, Congo - kab_022012_12m | ecosystem: Environmental > Aquatic > Freshwater > Lake | place: Democratic Republic of the Congo: South-Kivu... | reverse complement strand
CTATAATCACATCAATAGTTTCTCCGCCAAAGGGAATCGGCGAAAAAACCTTACAAATGGGTGGATATAAATTTTTTGAAGACGTAATCATTGCGGCCGAACAAGCTCAACAAGGCGATGAAAAAACTAGAGGTAGCGGAAACAGACTTATTGTTGCATGCAACAAAGAAGACTGGAAACGCATAGAAAAGCTTGTAAATAAACTTGATAAACCCCAAGCCCAGGTCGCTCTTGAAGTTATGGTTGTAAACGTTTCAAGCCAAAACAACAGAGAGCTTGGAGCGCAAACTTACGGCATAAGGGGCAAGCAGCTAAATGGAACCAGTAACATGTACTTCAACAACTTATATTCCGGTGAAGCCGCAAGTAAAGATGTTGAATCGCCGTCAACAAATTTTTTACATCTTGCCGAACCAGCATACGCTGGAAAAGGTAATCCATCATTTTTAACATTAGGTAAAATAGCTCCAAACGCTGATTCATTAAATAACATTTGGAGCATAATCAGAGCCAGATACTTTGCGCGAAATTCTCAAATTGTTTCTCAGCCTTTTTTAGTAGTTAATAACAGAGAAGCATCCACTGTTGAGGTAACACAAACCCAGCGTGTAGACGACGCTTTGGTTTCTACAAAGGGTGAAGCAAACAAACTGTCTAAAAAAGATATTTCTGCAAAAAATACTATAACAATTACGCCTCAAATAAATTCAAACGGTACAGTTGACTTGACTATTGATATTGTGATTTCAGAATTTGTAACCGGAAGCAATGCTGGACAACCGGATACAGAAACTAGATCGTTAAAAACAAAAGCCAGCATGGCTGCTGGTGAAGTTTTGGTTCTTGGTGGTTTAACAAAAAGTAACCTAACCGAAAAAGTTTGGAAAACGCCTATTCTTGGTGATGTGCCAATCATCGGTAACTTATTCAGAAGCAAAACCAAGCAAAAAGAAGATAGCAACCTGTATATTTTTATAAGACCTAGCATCATGAAGCCACACATGGATGGCACGCCTGATGAGTACACGCAATTGAAACTTGATTACGCTAAGTATCAGATAATGAAGAATGATACTTACATTCAGGACAAGCACGATCCAATTCAGCGTTGGTTTTTCAAACCATCACACCAATCAGTCAAACAAAAACTTGCTGATGCTGCTAACGGAGTAATGAGACCTCTTGATGACTTTGTATCCGGCAAGAGTCAGCCAAAATCGGTTAACATCAGCGAGGATAAGTACTACAAGGTTTCTGAAGCCATAGAACAAATCAAACAAGAGAAAATTTCGAAAAAAGAAAAGAAAAAACGACGATTGGCTTAAAAATTTAATTCTGTTATGAAGGGCGCGGCATAGAGTTCGATGCTAGCGCCTTTTCCTTTGCCTTATCCCTGGCAATAAGCTGCGAAACCCAAGACAGCGCAAATGTAAGCAAAAATGTAAGTTGAAAATCAAGAAAAAATAACTGCATTGGATTAAAGAGTAAAATAACAGCACAAGTCACTGAAAGCAGATACATAAAATTTATTTGTTGCTCAAAAATTTTCCCTGATTCGATCAACAAAAGCATATAAAAAGATCTTGCAAATGGAATGCTCGACCAACTTAAAAAATTATAAACTATGCATATCAACAGCAGTAAAAAACGCCTTATCGACAAATGCAAAGGCAAAATACCCAAAGCCAACTGCCAAATCATAATAAAAAATACGATGTGGATGCCAGAGCGAGCCAAATAATAAGCAATTCCCCAGTAATTAAAAACCTGTCTAAGCTTGTCTGTTTCTTGCGGAATCTTGTTTCCCAAAAAAATTAATGAAAAGTATGCAAAAGTTTTGGCCGATAACTTTTCCGCGAGCTCATAATAAATTTGCAATCGCTTCTGACTTATCCAGCGCTTCAGCGAAAAAGAAGGGCGCTCAAGCGGCTTGAACTCTATGGGCTTGTAAGAAAATACCGATGCCAAAATTTCTTCTTTGGATAAATAATCATCAAACGAGGAATTGCCTGCAAGCGAAACACTTTTGGTTCTCTTGATAAAAAGTTCGCTTATTTCAATTTTGTCTGCCACCTGAAGGTCCGGTAAATACTTTTTGTGAACATACATCTGCAACTTAAAATTTACATCCTCGCAGGCCAAAGTTTCTAAAAATTTTATATGTCGCACTCGCAAAACAATAACATAAATATTTTTTCCAAGAATTTGCGGCAAGATACTTTCAATATCACCGACAACGTTGACATTTTGACCTGTATAGCGATCTAGCATCTGCTGCCTACAGTTACGCTGCAAAAGCAAAACAAGGCAACCTGCAAAGAAAAATACGAAACTTAAACCAAGCACGCGAACATTAAAATCAATTTTGGGCAAAAAAATAGGAATTACAGAAATTAATACGCCAATAAAAAGAACCCAAGATTCGTATGGCCATAAATACTGCCACAAAATGCCCAGACAAAGCGCTAGAGTTGGGAAAATAAAAAGAGTTGAAACTCTTTGATTAGTCGAGAACATCTTTGATCGCAATTTTCAAAACTTCTACGCGACTACCATCAAACAATTCTACAACAATTGATCGATCAAGAACCATAAGCACTGTACCCAAAGTTCCACTGCTTGTAACCACTTTGACACCGCTTCCAATTTTGGTCTTAATCTTTCTTTGTAGTCTTTTGTATCTGTACTGCGGCCAAAATATGAGGCAAATAAAAGCAATCAGTAAAAAAACAAATGGCAACAATGTTCTAGTCAAAACAAGTATTTCTAAAAACTCCATGGTCTAACTTTTTTATTGAATAACGCATGGTGAAAATCGTTTTTCTTGCTTTAATACGGTTTTTTCAAATTTCCAATTACCCCTGAGCTGAGCCCTAAAACACCCTGCATACTCTTCAATTCGAGCATTATCCAAATCTCTTAAATATTCATTGTTTAAGCGTTCACCTAGAGTTAAAAAGTTTTTTCCCATCATATCGTTTAGCAAAGCTAAATAATCGCCACCAAATTGTTCGGCTATTTTATCTGAAATTTTGCCCCTTAAAATTAATGCGTAATCCTGATTCCCAGCCCTAGTAGAACAACTATGAAATAATGCATTTGCTGCCATCAAAATGCTTCTGGCAATAAAATCCACATCTTCTTTAAATTTATTATAAGCACTTGGTGTCTGTACTTTTTTATTACTGCGCAAAAAAGCATCCAAACGCCCGGAACAAACAGTTCTAATGTGAATCATATTATCGATCACATAACGCATGTCTAGATCTTCACCAAAAATATTAGCCGCTTGTATTTTTCTCATCTCGGATAAGAATGCCTGATTTAATGCATTAAGATTTTGACAAATCTCAGTTACACCCACAACTATACGGACAGGAGATTTTTTGATAATAACTGGAGTAATTGTTTTTACGGGAGTAGCAAGCGGAGGCATAACCCGTGTCTCTTCTAAAGATGGCGCCAATGCAACCGCAGCTGGTTTTCTATGGCGATGTCTCATGCGCGGAGGCTTTACAGAAACAGTAGGAGTATTAGCAGCTGGTAACAGCTCAACTGCGGAAGTTAATTTTGGTTGAGCCAGAGTAGCGGCTGCAGCATGGCGTTCCATTTCTTCTCTTCGCCTTAAGTCTTCTGCATCAGCTACTATTTTTGCTAGTCTATGCGCTTCCTGTCTAGTTACTGCTTCTTGTGTTTGACGCTCTACTTTTATACGTGCTTCTTCTGCCTGTGCCTTCATAATTTGTAATTTTTCAGCCATCTTTCTTGCTTTTTTTTCTGCTTTTCTTTTTGCAATCGACAATCTTTGCTCGACAGGCTCTTCAGTTTTTTCAACATACACAGCCAATCTATCTCCAGAACCCATAGACTGCGCAAGAGGCTCTTCAAGAGCTTTAGACACAAGGGCTTCTCGGGCGACATGATTTACGTGCAAAGAACTAGCTAAATGAATTTGGGCTAAAGATTGAACATCTAGAGACACGCAAGGTCTAACATCTGAATCAGAATTATCATCCTCACAAGGCTGGTCAAGACCTAAATCTGAAATATTTATTTTAGGTGCTTTTCGAACTAATGATCCAATGATGGCCTGTCGAAAAAAATCTTCACGGGATCCGCTTAAACAAGCAGCAACCGCTGAAGAACAACCCAAGCAGGATAATATTTTTTTAAATGATTCATGAACACCAAGAGGCATAACCCCTAGCTCATCATAATTTTCATCAATGCTAACTGGAGTAAATACACCACCCAAACTTAATTTTAAAATATTTAGAACAAATTTATTTTTACCTTTTATATCATTTTTATCGGTAAAAATGTCTTGATACTCAGCATCGGCAACTATTTCATTGCGACCAAAACATCTTACAACTTCATTAATTCTGTCCGCAAAAATCTTAGAATATTTTCCATCAATAATTTTTTCATAAAACTCAATTTCATAAAACGCGGTCTGAAGAGAATCGAAGATGTAGCGACAATCACAGTGACTCTGACCAATAAAAAACTTGGCTAATAAATCAAAATTAATTTCCATTTTGTAGTACAAATTTGCAAGTCTAAAACAAGTTTTTATACAAGGTCTATTATCACCAGTCCAAACCCGTCTAACGTCTAAAATTAATGGATTCTGCTGATTATAAGTAATATTGTAAACCCTTTTGATTTGAGCATTCATTTTAGACATGGCCGAAAACAAATCGAACAACATTTTATCATCATTCAAAACAACCACTGAAGCCAATTCGGATTTATTTTGAGCCAAAGGACATTGCATAGCTTCAACACAGGAAAAAATATTTAAAAAAAACAAAAAACATGTTGCAAAATAGGATAGTTTTAAAAATTTTACTAATTTCATAATTCAATACTCCAAATTATCGTCAGAAAAAAAACATACTTCATAACAAGCAAATAAACCCTTTAATTCTATATTTGAATTTTGAAAGCTAACAAAGAAAAATAAGCCTGTCAAAACAAATGTAGGCCTTATGTTTTTTGGGCTTTATAATATGTAAAATGACTTTAAAAACAAAGCCAAGTGAGAACTAAATGAAAATAAACTTTAAAATACTATCGATGATATTAATAATGCTAATGCCGACAGCGGCAAAATCAATGGACTTTGAATCGCCAGAAGCGTGCCTAATATTTAGCATGACAGGCATGCAACTATGCAAACTACCGTTTCAAAAAGCCGCAGAGATACAAAAATTCATTGACGACTTGGTTGAGCAAGAGTTTGGGAATAATGAACAATCCACGCCCGAAGGCTTTTTGCCGACGTTTAACATTTCTTTAAAACCAAATGGTGGCATTGCGGTTGTACTTCTAGCAACAAAGCCAATCCAAATTTTAGCAACAGGATGCACATTCAATATTGCCAGAAGCCCTTTTTTTAACCCAAATTATTCCTCTCAGCATGCCCAAAGATTTTTCGCCATGTTAAATCAAAAATTTGGATTAATCTTAATTCACAATTTTTTTTCAACCGAAAACGTTTTAGTCTACTCTTTATCAAGGGATTGCGACGGCAATCCTCTACCAAGAGCTGAAGTCGGTTAATTAAAATATTATTTACACCTAACAAAAGAGCGCCAGCATTTCTACAGACGCTCTTCTTTTTGCTCAATTTTTATACGAGTTTTTTTTTACTTCTTACCCTTCTTTCCACTTGCCTGTCCCTGGCTTGAAGATGTTGCTGCTGGAGTTGCTGGTTGCGCCGTAGCACTAGCAACTTCGGCAGCACTTAATAATTGCGCATCGGTATACTCAACGCCAGCCCACTTAGCTAAAATTCTTGCCGCAGGGCAATTTACAGTTTTACCGCTCTTTGACCATGGACTAACCTCAAGAGCCTGAACCAGATAAAGTCTATTTCCAGCGGGATACTCAAAGTACAAGGCAATGCTTTTGAATCTGCTTTTCATCTCTGAATTAATAAAAGCCTTTTTACTATCTAAATCCGCAACAAGGTCGTAATCTATATTCAAATCAACTTCTTTATTAAATTTACCGTCTATCGCTTGACCAGATTTTAGAGAATTTTCCAAATCACCAAAATTCAAATCGTCAGCTCTTTCAGCATAAGTAAAGCCCGTTGTCGTTTTAACCGTAAATCTGGCTCTATAAAGAGATTTATCATTTGTATTGATCAACTTAAAAAGATCAATAATTTTATACTTACCTACCGTTGGAACTGGAATTGGGCTTCCAACATCAGCACCGCTCGAGCCTGCACTTGTACCAGTACTTCTACGAGCCGCAAAACCCTCGCTCAAAAATAATCCACAAAAAATAAAGGCTATAAGCGAGCCCTTAAAAACTTTATTCATACTTTCTCCTTTTTTATTTTTAAACATTTTTGATGATACAACCGGACCAAAAAACGCACTATTTTTAATAAATAATCTCTTTTAGTTCTAGTTCTTTATCGTTTGAAAATCAATAAATTACTCATTTTTGTTTTATAATTCATTTTTTTCTTGCCGCATTGACCTACGAGTACTAAGCTAATAAAAAATTGAAGGACATGACACAATGAACCCAGTAAATTTATTTATATCGGCAATAAGCGGCAGTTTGGTTGGCGTTATTTATGCACTTATTTTTACCAAAAAATTTGGTCTTTTGACCGAAATGTCCAATCAAGAGCAATCAACCTTGGCCACTGTTTTAAAATCTGTAATGAACATCTTCATTCGCTACGGCTTTTTGGTCGTTGCATTTTTAGGGCTTGTTCATTTTCTAAATGTCAATCTTCTGATATGTGCAACTTGTTTCATTGTCATATTTTGGGTTGTGTTACTCAAAAGGATGAAACGCGATGAACATTGAGATATTCGGTTTTAAAGAAATAAAACCGTTTGAATTTTTGGGCCTTACATCAAAATTTTGGACCGTGCACATTGATACTTTGATTTACACATGGGTTGCCATGCTTATACTTTTTGGCACTATTTTGATCATCAGGCTTTTTGTGGCACAAAAAAAACAAAACAGCGTTTCGATGGCGGCCGAACAACTGGTTGGTTTTTTTATAGACCTATGCCAAGAATCATTTCAAAAATTTAGCTACAAATATTTTGCCTTCATAAGTTCGCTTTTTTTATTCACATTCGCCTGCTGCGTTGTATGCCTTTTGCCATACATGGAAGAATCAACCAAGGATCTTAACACCACGCTTGCAATAGCCCTAGCAAGCTTCTTTTACGTACAATACCAAAAAATAAGCGCTCATGGTGTTATCGGTTTTTTAAAAGAATTTACAGAACCGTTCATTGTTCTTGCACCCATCCACATAGTCGGTGAATTGTCACGAATTGCATCAATGTCTTTTCGTCTTTTTGGAAATATTTTAGGTGGAAGCGTTATCTTCACCATGATCATAACTATGCTTGAACAAAACGTAATTCCGTTCTTTGCTTTTGTAACTATTGCAACGGTTTTAACAGCACTCAGTTTCGTCATTCATTCAAAATTTTTAAAAGCTACGTCATCTGTTTTTGTAGGCCTTTTATTTTTGATCACCTACACACAAATGTTTGTAGGTATCTTTGAAGGATTAATTCAGTCATTCGTTTTAACAATGTTAACAACAACGTATCTTTCAATTGGAGTCGCACACGAAACATCTGAAGAGGCTCACGTATGATTTCACCAGAAACTTTACATTACCTCGCCGCAGGACTATCAATTTTATTAGGCGCTCTTGGCGCGGGAATAGGCCAAGGAATTGCTGCTAGTAGTATTTTAGAAACAATGCTAAGACAACCAAGCTGCTTTCAAAGTATTTTTAGATCAATGTTAATCGGGCTCGCTTTAATTGAAAGCGGTTGCATTATTGCACTTGTTGTTTCAATTTTAATTTTTCTAAACAAAGTACCCGAAATGACTCTTGGTGTTGGAATAGCTGAAATAAGCGCAGGACTACTTGTAGGTATAGCTGCAATGACGATAAGCATAGCCTCAAGCTTCGTCGTTAGAGCGGCCGGTGAGTCAATTGCACGTCAACCATTTTTTGCATCAAAAATCACAACGCTTATGCTTTTAAGCCAAACAATTATTGAAGCGCCTGCGATTTTTTCTTTCGTAATCGCCATAATCATAATAACATCGATCAAAAGTGGAATACCTACACATGAAGGCATTAAGTGCCTCGCAGCGTCAATAGCTCTTGCAATCGGGTCAATTGGACCATCGATTGGACAAGCTTTGTGTGCAAGTTCATCTTGCAAATCCGCTGGTTTAAACACCGACGCTTACAATAAAATACTGCCGTTCAATATCATAAACCAAGCCGTAATTGAAACACCGGTAATTTTTTGTTTATTAACATCATTTTTAATTCTCTTTACACCAATCCCTTTAGGGCAAGAATTTTTAAAATCATCGACTTTACTTGCCGCATCATTTGCAATTTCGCTGGGTACACTTGGCACTGCTAGCGGAATGGGCATAGTCGCTTCTAAGGGAAGCCATTACATTGCTAAAAATATAAATATTTATCCACTAATGCTAAAAACAACATTGCTTGCTCTTGCATTCATAGAGTCATCAATAATTTATGCGTTGATCATAGCTCTGCTGATAATCATGCGCTAAAAAATATAACAAAAAGGGAGTGAGTGAATAACAGCAATCAAACGCATGTTTTATATATTTTGACTAAGCTTGAACTTGGCGGTGCACAAAAAGTTTGTCTCACTCTTTTGGATGGCCTTGCAAAGAACGGCTGGCAAAGCAGTTTAATTTCTGGTAATCAGGGCGTCCTGCTTGATACTGCAAAGCAACACTCTTCAGCATACTTCATAGACAGCTTTAAAAGAGAAGTTAGCTTGCGAGGAATTTGGCACGAATTCAAAACATTGATCGAGATGACTCGTTTAATAAAAAAAATAAAAAAAACAACGCCAAGCATCATAGTACACACACACAGCACAAAAGCAGGAGTCCTTGGCCGCTGGGCCGCTTTTTTTTCGGGTGTCAAAATCAGGGTACACACCGTACACGGGTTTGGGTTTAATGAACACCAAAGAATACACATGTGGTTATTTGCTTACCTCATGGAATTCATAACAAGCCTTGTTACAACTCATTACATATGCGTAACAGACAAAGACATAGAAATTGGAAATAAAAAAATATTCAATTTTAAGAATAAAAGTTCAATTATAAGAGCGGCTGTAGAGTCGGAAAAATTTGTATTTTCACCTGCGCTTAAAGACTACAAAAACACTGAAATAATAATAGGAACAGTATCGTGCTTCAAGCCTCAAAAAAACCTCTTTGATCTTTTCAAAGCTTTTAAAATTACAACCGAAAATTGTATACAAAAAAACATTAGACTACAAATTATTGGCGATGGAATAATGCGACCACAAATTGAGGAATGGATCCTATCTAACAATTTACAAAATCAAATCGAATTATTGGGTTGGCAAAACAACGTCTATGAGTGGATGAAAAATTGGGATATTTTTGCAATGAGTTCTCTATGGGAAGGCCTTCCAATGGCTGTAGTAGAGGCTAGACTAAGCAAACTTCCCGTTATAGCATACAACGTTGGCGGTATTTATGAGATCATAAAAAATAATAAAAATGGATTTATTGTTGAACCTGGAAACTGGCAAGAATTAGCCAAAAAATTAACTGCCGTCACAGAAAATAATCTTTTGCGTAAAAAACTAAGTTCATTTAATGATCGGCTTTATGACTTCGATAATAAGGCGATGATAGAGCAGCACATAATGCTTTACAGCAAGCTTGAGTCGAAATTAACCACCTAAAACTTCCAAAAATAACTTCTCCTTTGACATCGAGAACACTCTTTTGTTACCATGACGCAAAATTTTGTCGATGTTTTCGTTTTACTAAAAAAGGAGAAAAATGAAACAATGTGTCAAAATGCATGTAACGGGAAAAGTACAAGGCGTAGGCTTTCGCGACTTCGCCCAAAAGCAGGCTCAAATACTTCAAATAGAAGGCGCAATCCAAAACGTCGATAATGGTGAGGTTTCGATTTTGGCATGTGGTTCTTCAAGTAATCTTGATACATTCATAGAACAAATGTACAAAGGTTCACCAGCATCAAAAGTGCTAAATGTCGCTGTTGAACCTTTTTTAAACAATAAAGACTTCAGAGGCGTTTTCAGAATAATCAGATGAAACGTTATTTTTATAAATTAAAATTTTTAGAAAAAATGAACATAAGCATAGCAGCGGCTCCCATACCACCACCAAAAACAGACTTTACCGTTCTTTATACCGCCTAGTATATCAAAACACCACTGTTTTAATGTTCTAAAAATATATTCTTAATAAAAAGTTTTTTAGAAAATTATGGCGGCCCTAAGGGGAATCGAACCCCTATTTCTGCCTTGAGAGGGCAGCGTCCTAACCGTTAGACGATAGGGCCACAATTTTAGATGTGGTAATGATACAAAACATACTAAAATTAGTAAAGACAGACTTAGAACAAGGCGGATTATCTTATAAGTTTAAAGATGCAAGGTAGGCTCAAATACCACAAAACAATTATTATATAATTTACAGATTCAAAGCCTTTCTTATATCATACCCTTAAATATTTTATTGGATTAACAAAATATTTTAAGCATAATAAGCTTATTAAAGATTAAACGATAAGATTTCTAAAGGGTTTTTCAGATGCCTATAATATTTTTTTTAATATTACTTGTACTAGGTTGTCAAAATGAATGCAGTCCAACAAACAAGCCAACTTATGGCGGATCATTTCAATCACTCATATCAAGCTCATCGGATTTTTCCAATGCTTCATTTTTTCTTACCGAACTCTCATTTGAATCAGACGTACCATTTAGCAAGAATGAATTTTTGTACCTTTCAGAATTAAAAGAAGGAACAATCGTTACTAACCAACAGGTGGTCCACGCTTACAATATGCTTTCGCACAAAAAAACATTTCACTCCATCAACATTGATATATCAGATTCAGGAACTGGAAAACATTTGCACTTTAAATTATCCGGTGCTTGGATTTTTAAAAAGTTAATATTCAATGGAATAACATTTGGTAAATTTCAATACACAAGTCTTTATTCACAACAGCCTGGAAGTATTTTTGATGCAAGTATTCATGATGAATCTGTAAAAGAGATAAAAAACTTTTTACAAAATCAGGGGTACTTTAACAGCAAGGTAAACGATGAAATTATTTATTCAAAAAAAGACAAAACCATCAATGTTAAAATTACCGTAAACAGAGGCAAACACTTTGTTATCAACCATGTGGATTTTGAAATTAAAAATGATGATGATGAGCTTGCAGATAAATCAAAAAACAAAAATGACTTAATCAAAAAAGCACTGATTGAGCAGTTCTCAGGAACAATAAAACAAAGTAGTTATACAAAAAAGAAAATTTCAAAAACTGCAAAAAAAATAAAAGCCTTTCTAAAAGAAAAAGGCTTTTACTCGACCAAGACATCAGTCACACGCATCATAAACCCAAAGACAGCTAAGTTGGATGTTGTTTTTAATATTCATCTTGGACAACACAAAGTTTTAAAATTCAAAAATAATACTGTTTTCACCGAACAACAACTCAGAGAAGATGTACTTGGTATAGATGAGCCAGGATGGTTATATTCTCCAGACATCATAATGGAACAGATTCAACAAGAATATTTTAAAAAGGGATACTGGCATACGGATATAAAATATCAAAACATTCCAGACGGACAACTTTTTAAAATCACCGAATCAAATCCTACATTCATAGAACACATAGAAATCAAAGACACTCAAACACATGACTCAGAACAGTCATATTTGTTCTGGGAAGCACTGCTAAAGAAAAAACAATACAACCAAGTTTTATTGGATGAAGGAATAGAAAAATTAAAAAATTTTTACATTTCAAATGGTTTTTGGGATTTTAAAGTTATAAACAAAAAATTCATAAAAAATCCCGAAACGGGACACTACACAATCAATATATCTGTGGACAAAGGTTTGCAGCGATACTGGGGCGGACTTGAGATAAAAGATTTTTCAGATCTTGAAACAAGTCAATTTTTTCAAAAGTTTAAAAATATAAAGCCCGCGCAAAATATTCCATTTAACTTAAATTGGATACCTGAACAACAAGCATATTTATTTAGTTATTTTCAAAAACAAGGCTACTGGTATGCCGATATACAGCCAGAGTTAATAGCATCGCCACTATACGTTTCCAAAAATACAAAGCAGCCTCTATGCGAAAAAGTTCTTTTGAAATGGAATGTGAAGTCAGGAGAAAAAGTACGATTTGGAAAAGTAGTACAACGAGGCGTAACAAAAGTACCATTCAAGAGAGTTATGAAAGAATTAAAATTCAAAGAAGGCGACTTATGGAATCGAGATAAAATAGATCTTACACGTAAAAAACTTAAACGACTTGATGTCTTTAAGACCGTCAATATACAGCCTTATCAATCATCAAAAAATAAGAGCGAAAAGCCTGTAATTTTAACATTGATTGATGATGATCCTATTGAATTACGCGTTCGTGCTGGCTACTACCTTACAAACAAAAACTTTATGTTTAAACGTCAAACCACGCCAAAAGTTGGAACATCTTTAATTTTTAAAAATCCAACACAAAGCGCAGACAAGCTATCGCTCGACGCAGATTGGACAAAATTTGAAGGCAAGCTTAACGTTGAATACCAACAACCGTCAGCCTTCAATACAACAGCCATGGGCAAATTTAAAGGCTATGCCAATAAGTATGAACACCCGGTACAAATTAAAAATAGCGGATCTGCATATACAGCAATTCAAAGCGGATTATTGGTAGGTTTAAGCGATGAATTTAGGCAAAATTATTTCTGGGGAATAAACTTCGGCAATGAATGGGTCAAGACAACAAAAGTTCACGGGTTCTTAAAATTCAACAAAAATCTTATCGGCAAGACATTGCCTTATGTCTTGGTTGAACCAAGTCTTGTAATTGATAAACTTGATGACAAAATAAACACAACATCAGGCTCCATGAGCTTTGTTTCTTTAAAGTGCATGATCCCTGAAAACGCTGGCGACGTAACTGCACGGCTTCAAGCTGAGCAGTCTATGTTTTATCCAATCTACGAAAAAATTGTAGTGGCTGGAAGATTAAGACTGGGCTACATCTTTAGACAAAAATTCGAAAATGTAATGCCAATAGAACGTTTCTACCTTGGCGGTCCAAATACAGTCAGAGGTTATGAAAAAGATGGACTTCCACCACTTGGCGTAACAGAAAAAGCCAAAGAAACCACAACAACCTTTGATCAAATTACAGGCCAAGAAATAAATACTACTGCCGGACAAGTTGTAAATGAGTACACAACTTACGGAGATAAAGACTTCGATAAAGATGAAAATGTAACACGCGAATACACCATACAAGGTGGCAGTGCAATGCTCAACGGTAACCTAGAACTACGTATTCCAATCTACAAATCATTCGGCTCTGTACTATTCCAAGACATTGGTATTTTGAGCCAAAGTGGATTTGCGGGCTTTCAAGGAACATGGTTTCCATCATCTGGATTTGGATTACGCTACAAAACTCCAATTGGTGCCATTCGTTTTGATATGGGATGGAAATGGAAACGTCGCTTCGATAGCGACGTTCCATATCAAATACATTTAACATTGGGCGAAGTTTTTTAGCTATTTATAATCCTGAATAAATTTTAGCCATAACCCCTGCTTTGCAAAGGCTAGCTGAGAATAACCATTAAAAGGATTTTTGGTTGGAAAGTATATAGATATACCCTTAGCTCGACTATTTGCCGAACCCGTTACGTTGAAACTAACAGCTGTATTTATTTTCTGGATTCCGACAGACAAAAGAGTCTTTAGGGAATTTAGAGATTTTTGATAATCACTCAAAACAACGACACTAGTTGAACCGGGCTTAGGTTTTGGTTTTGAACTAGGCCTTGGCTTGGGCGAAGTTGTTGGCTTTCGTAAATCAAAATCATCTATAGATTTGGCGCCACCATAAAGAGCCAAGTAAAACGATGCTAAATCTATAAAATCTGTATCATAAAATTTCAAACTCGATGCACGCGCCGCCTTGACCATTGATTTTGTTGCAGTAGCATTAAATTTTTTACACACATTAACAGCAGCAACAACCTGATCAATATTATTTTTTAAATCAGCCATACAGTTTTCACGAACAGCTGAAAGGGTATAATACTTTTCAGAAGGGATAGGTTTGTAATATTTGTCATAATTTTGGACTATGCTTTGCGCAAGAACACTTGCTGAAGTAGTTGGCGCACTAAGCAGCGGGATTAAAAATTTTGAATACGGCCAACCGTAAAAAGATTCAACCTCCTGAGAAGCAACCGAAAAATCTACACAATCTTTAACCTCATAACAAACTTCAGCCATTTGCATTAAACAGGCATCGCACCCCAAACAATCTAAATTTTTACCCAAAATGGCCTTGCATTGAGATATCGCCTGGCCAACCATTGGAATCGTTAAATAAGACGACTGGCTATCATCATAAAAAATTCCCTTAAATGGTTCTCCAAAAAGAAGGCTTTCCATATCCACTAACCGCCTGACACCGCCGCCATGATTTGAAAGAACAAGCATGTAATGATTGGCTGGGAAATTATTCTTCATCCATTGCACTGATTCGACAACATCGGCGACAGGATCATAGCCCATTTCATGCCCAATAAGAGTTCCCGCATCAATTCGCCCACCTTTAGTTATTTTGTATCGCCAAGTATTTTTATCACGCGGCTTGTCAATCTGAACCAGCATATTAACCCTGCCATCAACACTTCCAATCTTAAAAGCATACTCCATGTCCTGAATATTTATTTCGCAAGCATCAACTAAATTATTATCAGCCTGCATGTTAACCAAGACACTCCACTCTGCAACAGCCCTGGAACCATTAACTACAGGCTCAACACCCACCAAAAAAGACGAAAAACTAAGGGCAGCGGCGATACCCCAAAAAAAACAGTTATCTTTATGCTTAGTCATAATACCTCTCCTTAAAAAGACTGTTTAAATAAAAACAAAATTCAATAAATAATTCGCATAGAAATTGTGGATAACATGTGGACAAACTGTGGATAACTATGTGGACAAATTGTGGATAACTTTTTTTTTTGGCTGAAATGCTCGATCTACAGCTGGTCTTTTTTTAGATTAAATTAAAAACACTTGCTGATCGGCAGTTTGATGTGGTTGTTAAAAGTTATCCACATGTTATCCACATGTTATCCACATGTTATCCACAATTTGTAAAATTCAAGAAATTCAGGGTTCATAAGGCTAAAGTGCCAATTTGAACATGAGTTATCCACAAAAAATGGCTCCTCTATTATTATTAGTTAATATATATATAGTATTTTAAAGAGTAGAGATAAGAGAAGTCGTTTTTCAATAAACTCTATTTTTCATAAACCAACGAAATCACCTTCACATTTATTGTTTTTTTTTCTAAAATGGTACCGTTATGCGCAGAATCTTTCCATTTTATTAATCAAAATCGTTAACCAAGGGGTAATGTGATACTTGCAGATGTAATCGAAAGTCTTGTAGAAGAACGCGGTCTGGACAAAGAAAAAGTTGTAGGCATTGTTTGCGAAGGCATCAAGGTAGCCTATGCTAAAAAGTTTCCAAGACTTGCATTTGATGTTTTATTTAATAAAAAGACCGGAGCTCTCGAGGTTTTTGCTGAAAAAAAAGTAGTATCATCTGTTCACGATGATGATATCGAGGTTTCGTTGCGTCGTGCAAAGATCATTGATACCAATGCTCAGGTTGACGATATGATAAAGGTTCCCTTTGAGGAACAGGTTGGTCGAATTGAAATATTGACCGCAAAGCAAATTATAGCCGGTAAAATTCGAGATCTTGAACAACAAGCCTTGGTCGATGAATTTGCGGACAAAAAGGGATCGATTATCAGCGGCGTTGTGCACAAGCGCGAAAAGAGTGGATTCTCTGTTAAAATTGGCGATGCCTTGGCCTTATTGCCAAAAGAAAACTCTATCCCAACAGAGCTTCTCCGTATTGGCTATCCTGTAAAAGCCTTGCTAAAAGAAGTACTTGGTGTTGCAAAGGGTGATTATCAGTTAATATTGGATCGCGCATCTTCCGATTTTGTAAAAAAATTGCTTGAAATGGAAATCCCCGAGGTTTTTGAGGGTCTTGTTGAAGTTAAAAAAATTGTTCGTACGCCAGGTTATAAAACCAAGGCGGTGGTTGCATCAACTAGTAAAGAAATTGATCCCGTTGGAACTTGTGTTGGTGTCGGTGGCGCCCGTATTAAACCTATCTTGCGAGAATTAGGTCAAGAAAAGATTGATTTAATTGAGTGGACGGATTCTTTAGAAATGTTTGTTAAAAACAGTCTTAAACCAGCTGAGATCGATAAGGTCGAGGTTTTTGAAGATGAGGGCAGGGCTGTTGTTTGGCTTGCAGAAGATCAGCGTTCAGTTGCAATTGGTAAGTTAGGCCAAAATATTATTCTGGCGTCTCGTCTTACAGGGCTTGATATTCAACTACAAGATGTTTCTTCAGAGAAAGAGCGTGAAGATTTGTTCATTAGTCATGACGATGATAGCCAAGAAGAAAATTTGCAGAATTTTGAAAAAGAAGAGTCAGAAGAGTCTTGATTTTTCGATTACGTGATCTAAAAGTTAAGAAAAATTTAAAGTATTCAGGTGAATAACATGCGTGTTTACGAAGTTGCCAAAGAGTATGGAATATCTAGCAAGGAGATATTAGCAACTCTTAGTCAAGCGGGCATTGAATTGTCCAGTCACATGGCAGTTTTGCCTGACGAAGCCCTTGCAATCCTAAATAAAAAATATTCCAAAAAATCTCAATCTGCTGCGAATGTTGAAAAAAAAGTTGCTGTTGAGCCGAAAATTGATGAACCAAAAAAAGAGATCCCAGGGCGTCCTGCTCATATTCAATCAAAACCGCTAGAGCCCAAGATCGATAATACTAAGAAAGTTGAAAAAAAAGTTATGCATGAGCAACACCAACCAAAGGTTTCTTCTGTTTCTGTAGAGGAAGCGCCTGTTTACATTAATCCCGTTGAACCACAACAAGAAGAGCGTGGTCCTCAAGTAAAATATTATGCAAAACCAATTGTTCCTGAGGCTTTAATTGTTGAAGATCAGGAAGCTGTTAAGGTTGTTAAAGGCCATGAAAAAGTTGGCAAATTTCTTGCTCAATTTGGAGTAAAAAGACCTAGAAGAAGGTCTTCGGCTGCCAAAAGAAGAAAATTAAGAGCTAAAGTTGCAGCGGCTGCAAATGCATCAGCTCGCCGTGACGTTACTGAAATAAAAATAGAAAAAAGTCTGCCTCTTTTTGAGTTAGCAGATATGATAAACAAACCAGCTGGTGAACTTATTATCGCATTGTTGCGCAAGGGGTTGGTTTGTAATCGCAACCATATATTGTCTCCCGATGTAATAAGATCTTTAGCTGAACAATTTGGTTTAAAGGTTGATTATCAGGTTCAAGCTGAATCTTCTACTGGCGTTGAAAGTAGAGCTAAAACAGATAAAGCTGCTGGTCAAACTCGTTGGCCTATTGTTGTTGTAATGGGACACGTAGATCACGGTAAAACTACACTGTTAGATTACATTCGCAAAATGAATGTGGCTGGATCTGAAAAAGGTGGAATTACACAGCATATTAGTGCTTATGAAGTTAATGGAACCCACGGCAAGGTTGTCTTTTTAGACACTCCTGGTCACGAAGCGTTTTCACACATGCGTCAACGTGGAGCAACTATCACTGACTTAGCTATTCTTGTTGTTGCTGCCGATGATGGTGTAAAACCTCAAACTATTGAAGCCATTAATCATGCCAAAGAAGCGGGTGTGCCAATAATTGTTGCTGTAAACAAAATAGACAAAGTTCAATCTACCGCTGCCATTGAAACCATAAAAAGACAGCTTGCTCAACATGAGCTTATGTCTGAAGATTGGGGTGGTCAGACAATTATCGTGCCTATTTCTGCAAAAACAGGACAAGGCATTAATGAGCTTTTGGAAATGGTTACTTTGCAAGCTCAGCTTATGGACTTACGTGCAGTAGCTAATAAAAAAGCAAAAGCTTTTGTAGTTGAATCACGTATGGAACGAGGCTTGGGTGCTGTTGCAACGGTAATATGTACCGAGGGAACATTAAAACAGGGTGATTATTTTACTTGCGGTAATGCCACTGGTAAAGTTCGATTAATGATAAATTCTGCAGGCAAGCGTATTTCTCAAGCTGAACCATCGATTCCTGTACAGATTTCCGGTTTTGATGATTTTTCATCTCTTGGCGATTGGCTTGAAGTTGTTGATTCCGAAGTTTACTTTAAAGCTAAATCAAGCAGAGCTTTAGAAATTGCGCCATCTCAGGAACTTACAGCAAAAGTTTCGCTTGATTCAAATGTTTCAGAAAAAAATAAAAAGTTTATAAACGTTATAGTAAAAACTGATACGCGTGGCTCAAAAGAAGCCGTCATGGACAGTATTGATAAGCTTTTGAAATTGAATAAGGCTATCAAGTGTCCGATCTATGTTATTTCATCAGGCGTTGGTGATATTACAGAAAACGACGTTGAATTAGCGGCTAATACAAATTCTATCTTGCTTGGATTACACATCAAGGCAGAAAAGAATTCATTAAACTTATCCAAGGATAGAGACGTTAATGTTAAGTTGTTCCAGATAATTTATCAGATGATTGATTATCTCCAGGAAGAAATTACCAAACGTAAAGAAATCGAAGTAATTTGGAAAAAGACTGGCGAAGCTACAGTTAAGAAAGTTTTCGACATTAAGGGATCTGGTATCATTGCTGGTTGTTATATGCGTGATGGAGTTCTTTCAAAAGGGAACAAAGTTGTGTGTATGCGTTCCGGTAAGGCTGTAGGTGAGGGCGTTGTAACAAGTTTGCAACGTGATCGTAAGTCTGTACGTGAAGTACACGCTGGCTATGAATGCGGATTTACTTGCGAGGGCTTTAATGAATGGCAAGAGGGTGATACGGTTATCAGCTCTATGCAAGTTAAAGTTGAAGAAAAATAAAGTTAAAAATTTATGGGAGTGAGCGGAGCCGATTATGAAAATTTTCATAATCGGCTCTTTCCATTTTGGTCATGATGATAGAATTAAGAAATTTTATAACAAACCTGTGGCAAAAAACTGTAGAACAGCGAAAATTAAATTTTTTTGAGCACTGTGTTTTTTTGTTTTTAAATATACTTGAATATCCATACAGGGTGTTTTTTTGGTGTATTAATTTTTTAAAATTGCATACGGGATCAAAACGAGTTTCATTCAAAGTGATTTCTGTAGGTAATATTTCTGTTGGTGGAACTGGAAAATCTGTTTTTATATCCATGCTTGTTGATTTATTAAAACCAAGTTCTTCTGCTATTTTATTACGCGGTTATGGTGGTTCAAATGTACGTAAAAAAGAAAGTTTGTTGGTTTGCGACGGGAAAGAAATTTTAAGTACGCCCGAAATTTGTGGGGATGAAGCTTTTATGCATTCAACGATGCTTAATACACCTGTTGTGGTTGGTAAAAATAGATTTAAGTCAGCAAATTTGTTAAATGATTTATGCCAAGCGTCTGGCATAAAAATTGAATATATATTGCTTGATGATGCTTATCAAAATCATCAACTTAAAAAAGACTTTGAAATTCTTTTACTTGATGCGCGTAAGCCTTTTGAGAATGGGCATTGTCTACCTGCTGGTGCCTTGAGAGAAAAAGATCTGTCTCGTTCCGATGTAGTGGTTTTGACTCATGCAGATAAAATTACGGGCACTCAACTTGAACTCGAAAAACAAAAGTTAATTTCTCTGGGTGTAAAATATGTTTTTGCTGGTAAACACGTTTCAAAAACAATGCATGACAAAAAAATGCAGCAGATTGATGTTGATATTATTTCAGGCAAAAAGGTTTTTGCATTTGCAGGAATTGGATCATTTGATCAGTTTAAACAGACTGTTGATGAATGTTTGCCAAGCTTTGGAAAATTTAAAAAATTTGAAGATCATCATGAATATACCCAAGGCGACTTAGATGAAATTTATAACTTGGTTAATCAAATAAAATTTGATTTTGTCGTTACCACGTTGAAAGATTGGGTCAAAATTAAAAATATAATCATGCATGATGATAAGTTTAAATCAATTGATTTTTACGTATTGGATGTAGGGTTTGAATTTTTAAATGACTCAGAGTATAGTCGTTTGGAGTGTTTCATTCATAACAAGTTGTGTTTAAAGGAGATGTAACTTGTAAAATGTAATAAATTGCGCATTGTGTAACGGGAGAAGGAGTAGTAATATGCATGCAATTTTGACTCGTCATATTTTTTCGTTTGTATTTTCTTTTTTTTTCTGTTGGTATCTGATTCCAATCATTGCTAAAGCAGCTCTTAAATTTAATGTTTTAGATATTCCTGATGGTAGAATAAAAATTCATAACAAACCTATTCCGTACCTTGGTGGCATTGCCATGTTTTTGCCGTTTATTGCTACACTTTCGGTTGCTTATCCGTTTGAAAATAAAATTTTGTGGTTGCTTCTTGGTACGACTTTCTTACTGTTTTTAGGCCTTGTTGACGATTTAAAAGTCTTGAAGCCCGGTCAAAAATTTTTAGGCCAAACACTGGCGGTCATATGTTTTTTAAAAGGCGGTCTTTCGTTAAAAACTAATTTTTTTTACATGTCATTTCTTAACACGTTTTTATCAGGTTTTTGGATGTTAACTTTGATAAATGCGTTTAATTTAATTGATGTTATGGATGGGCTTGCATCAGTTGTTGCAATTGTTGCTGGATTATCATTGTTCATAGTTGCCATTTTATTTAAGCAGTATGCAATAAGTTTATTAATTGTGACTTTCTTGGGACCGGTATTTGCTTTTTTATATTACAACAGACCGCCTGCAAAAATTTATATGGGTGATTCCGGTGCTATGTTTATTGGTGGATTTTTGGCGGCTATCACGTTGCTTTTTCCATGGAGTAGTCAATCATTTGATGCCTACTACACACCTGCTGTTATTTTGGCTGTTCCCATCATAGAGGTTGTTTCTTTAATCATCATCCGAACTTATTTGGGTATCCCATTTTTCAGAGGAAGCCCACATCACTTTGCAATTTACTTACAAAAAAAGGGCTGGCGTAAGGAATCCGTTTTATTTTTTGCCTTGAGCATGGGCGTTGTGCTTTCAGGTTTTGCCTTTTCATTCTTGATGGGATTTATTAGTGAAATTACATTACTTGCTCTTTGTTCTTTGCTGCTGCTTGTTTGGTGCTATTTCGTATTTTTTAGCAAGTCCAAACAATTTTATCCAAGTCGCGAGGATTCTGAAAAAAAGAGAATGAGCCCAGCGCGTGTTTTTTCTGAACCCGAATTGGAACCTGCTTTGGTGGCAAAGACGTCAAGATCAAGAAAGCGTTCTGAAAAGCAACAAAAAAGTGTCTGATTATTTTTTTTATATCCGCTCAATCAAACCCTTCGACAAGCTCAGGGTGAGCGGAAATTGTCAACGGTCTGATTTTTTTTGGCTAGGAATGTGATTTTGGCATTTAAAGATAACGATGTGTATGAAATTTAAGACAGCCGCTCGCCTTGAGTTTGTTGAAGGTCTGAACGAGCGGCCCTAAATAATTTTTTTTACACACCCTGGTCGAGTTGCTGAATTGGATAAGTTTCGTTTATATATTTTTGTAATTCTGTAGGAAGTTTTTTTGTATCAACGGTATTGGTATATTCACTAAAATCTCCGGAACAAAATGAGCTCCAAAATAAAACATTTTTATTTTTAAGATCTCCGGATATCACGTCACGCAGGCATGCTGCAAATGCTTTACCTGAATATGTACCATCAAGTTTGATTCCCGCTAAATCATTGAGAGTTTTAATCGCGGTAGAATCTTCTGGTGTTATCAACGCATAGGCGTCAAATATGCTGTTACGTGAATTTTTTTCGTGATCGGCTTTGACGTAGTTCTCTCCGGCCATATCGTTTATTATGTTTAAATTTTCTGGCGAAATTGAGACGAGCGGAAAACTTTTGTCATGTTCGTTTAGGTACGAGCTTGTTTCGTTTATCAATTTTGAAAGTTCGTGCGAAATTTCTTCAGGCGTGTCATCTATTCGAACTGGTTTTACTGTTATATTAAGTCCTGCGGCCTTGAGTCCAACTATAAGTCCTGCGGCCATGCCGGCACTGCTCACTGTTATATAAATTACGTCGGGTTTTGGCAATATTCCTTTTTCAATTTGCTCTTTGAGTTCGAATGCTGCATTGACGAAACCTATGGCGCCAATTTTGTTTAAACCACCAAGTGGTACAAAATATCCGGTTGCATCCTTACCTGACAGATAGCTACACATTGCAGATCGCTCCTCCCTTGTTGGGCATGCTACGATGTCGGCTTTATAAAAAAGATCTAACTTAAGATTTCGTTGTACGTAACGGGTGTTTCGTTGTGGCCCAAGTACAAGCGTGCAATCAAGCCCAATTTCTTTTGCGTAAGCTGCTGTTGCTGTCGCAAAGTTTGATCCAGCTCCGCCAAGGGCGTAAATATGTTTTGCTCCATGAGCTAGTGCGTCGGGTAATAAAAATTCAAGTTTGCGACGTTTGTTGCCCGTAAATATTTTTTTACCAGTTTTATCGGTTCCGGTAGCGCCATCACATTTGATATAAATTTTTGTTGAATACGAATTGCCTATGGAGTTGGCCTGAATTACAGGTGTGTAGTCAATATTACCAAGGGTTACGTGTGGAAGGTTATGTTTTAATTGTGGATAAGCTTTGAAAAGAGGAATGTCTGTTGTTATATTGTCCGCGTAAATTGATGTGGTGAGTGTCAAAATTGATACTAAAAATAGTTTTAACATTTTCATAGCTTTATCCTTTTAATTATTTACCATCGCCTTTAATAATTTTATTTCCTTTGCGTAAAGTTCCATATTAACGTCCGTAGGAGTTTCAAGTATTTTGGGGATGTCTTCTAGTCTTTTATCATTCATCAATAATTCAAAAATTTTAAGAGGTATGTTGCCTTCACCTATGGCTGCATGGACATCATGGTGAGAATTAAATTTTGTGGAACAATCGTTGCAGTGGATTAATTTCAAGTGTTTTAGTCCTATGATGTTGTCAAAATCCGTCCACAATTTTTTATAACCTTGTTCAGTTGAGATATCGTGACCAGCAGCAAAGACATGGCATGTATCAAGACAGACAGCTATATTTTTTTTGTTGTTACACAGCTCTTTAATTTTATTTATATGCTCAAAAGATCCCAGGGTTGTTCCTTGTCCGGCCATAGTTTCAAGTAGGATTGTTACATCTCCTGTGCAGCGATCAAGAACAGCATCAAGATTTTTGGAAATTTTTTCCATACCCTGTTCTTCGCCGGCTCCAAGATGTGCTCCTGGGTGTATGACTAAATATTTTATACCAAGCAGCTTGCATCTGTGTATCTCGTCAATCAGTGATGAGACTGATTTTTTTTCAACATCGGGCTTGCTTGATCCAATGTTTATTAGGTAGCCAGCATGTGCGTTCACGGCAACAACAGGAGATTTTTTTGCGGCTTTTTTAAAAAGTTCAATTTCTTCTTCGGTTATTTTTTTATCAAACCATGATCGACTGCTTTTTGTAAAAATTTGCATTGCTGTGCAACCAACTGACTCGGCTCGAGTAAAAGCATTGTGCGCTCCACCAGCAATCGAAACATGTGCGCCAATGAATATATTTTTTGTCATATCAAATCCTTCGGCTAATTTTAGGTTACTTTTTACGTTTTTATTTAATGTATATTTTTATAAAATTTATGGTCTATTTTTTTTATTGGTTGCACCGGCGGCCCGTAAGGCGTGAATAATTTCTATATTACCTTTGAGCCCTGCCAAGTGTAATGGTGTATTGCCACCATTATCTGTTGGGTTTACGTAAGTATACGAGTCGATTAAAGCTTGGGCGATTTCCAAGTGTCCGTATAAGGCTGCTAAATGCAAAGGTGTGCGCCCATGTTTGTCTGTCAAGCTAGTGAACGCTGCTGCAGAAATTAAAACTCGCGCTATATCTAAATATCCGTGTGTTGCGGCTATATGCAATGGCGTTTGTTCTTCGTTATTTTGAATATTTACATAAGCGCCTGCTGATATTAATACATGGACGCATGTGACGTGATTATGAATTGTTGCCAAATGTAAAGGAGTGTTACCTTGTTTATCGCAAATATTCATATCAATGCCAGTTGCAATTAAATTTTGAATTAGATTTGATCGACCTATTTGTGCTGCTAAGTGTAGCGGCGTTTGGCCATTTTTATCTGGAATGTTGGCTATGTGCCTTGGAGTATTTATTAAATGTATATTTGCTATCTGGGTTGTTGTATCCATTGAAAAAATTTGTGATTTAAAACAACCAGAGACTGTAACGAGTAAGATGATTTTTTTTAAAAAAATCATTTAATAATCCGACCACTTAGTTTGTTGGTGTAATTTTTATTCAACTGCGCCGGCGGTTGTTAATAAATTTTTCAATATATCTTTGTTGCTATGTATGCAAGGTTCTATTGTTTTTGCAATACGTAAAGGTGTTCCGTATTTACCTAAATCATGTGGTGATGGATCAGCTCCTGCATCCAATAAAGCAACTACCACTTCTACGCGACCAAATAAAACAGCTAGATGCAAAGGTGTTTCCCGTAATTTATCAAAATTGAGCAGAAAACCCCAGGGTTTCAAACCTGGGGATGAATGCGAGTCCATTTGGCGATGAAGTAAAAAGCGAAGTATTTTTGCAAGTCGCCAACAAGAATGGCATACTTTCTG
>Ga0172371_10003361_pt1 | contig 24887 bp, 19 predicted proteins | sample Lak12m_FD_114543 | JGI IMG/M metagenome (GOLD analysis project Ga0172371, IMG submission 114543) | Freshwater microbial communities from Kabuno Bay, South-Kivu, Congo - kab_022012_12m | ecosystem: Environmental > Aquatic > Freshwater > Lake | place: Democratic Republic of the Congo: South-Kivu... | reverse complement strand
GCCCCGGATTGTATCATTAATTGCAAAATCCGTGATCACGTCGATCAGCCGCAGCAGTTCGTCCGGATGGTCGTACATGTCCATCAGTATCTCCACCGTGCCCCGCATGGAGTCCCCGATCATGTCAAACGGCGCGTACGCGAAACCCGCGTACAGCAGCGGGATGCCGAACTTTTCCCTCATCCGCTGGCGGTAGCCGCCCAGATCCACAAACCAGTCCATCAGGTGTTTGCCCGTTTCCACCAGCGCTTCCAAGGATTTGATCACTTCGGGATCCGAAAACGCCGCGAATTCGCCCATATGCCCGAACCACATGGAATTGCGGAAGTCGATTTTGGCAAGGCCCGACAGCTTGGAGAAACTCCGCGGGATCCACTTGTTCATCATGAACTTGGTGATGTCAGATATGGCTTCCCCGTATTCGTCGCCCTTCATGTACTCGCCTTCAATGTACTGGTACATGGTGTTGGGGTCTTCGATATGCTTGCCCGGCCACCGAAACCAGGTGATCCCCGAACTTTCCATATAGTCCGTGGGGTAAAACAATATGGGGTCCCACCCCAAATCCGGTTTGAAATGGTCGTAGAATTTATCGTAGGCCTGCGCCGCCTTGCCAAAGTCCTCCATCGCGTCCTGGACAGTACAGGTGTTTGCATAGTAGATCGGGAACGCCTGGAATACAGGCACGATCGGCACCCGGTCCGGTTCCCTCACCGCCACCGCGTCCATCACCCTTTTTAATCTCGCTTTATACTGCTGACTTATATTTTCCATGTGGAAATCTCCTATTTTATAATATCCGCAGGTCAGGATCATTAATAGGTCATTACCGGCTCCGCTTTTCCTGTTCTTGCAGATTTTAAGTACGCCTCAATCACAGATACCACCATCGCTTCGGTCCTGCCCGTTGAATTATTCTCAGTGCTTTCTCCTTTGATCAATTCCACAAAGCGATACGGCGGAACCTTGCAATCATATTCGCCCCCGTTCTTCGGTATTTTATAATAGAGGTCATTCTTGTCCTTTCTGTTTAGTTCCATCCTCTCTCGTTCAACATCCAACAGCAGCATACCCTCGTTTCCATAGGTATTCACTTCCAGTTGGAATTTCATAAGCGGCGGTACACCGGAAGATCCGGAAATGACGCCAATAGCGCCCTCTTTGAATTTTACGGTAACCGCTTCATGCATATCAACCATCTCAACCTTTGCGCCCGCAGTACTTACATATCCAAAGACTTCAACGGGTGTCAGTCCCGTAATAAAAAGCATCATTGCGATTGAATGGACCATTTGTCCCCAGCTATATCCGCCGCCCTGCGCAATTGTTGAATAAATAGCTAAATCAGATTCAAACATGGACCTGAACTGATCCATTTTAAACCCTTCTCCGCTGAAAAGTTCCCGCGTCGGGGTCGCCGTATGGCACAGTACATATTCAATATTCCCAACTTTTCCTGCCTGGATTTGTTTATGGGCTTCCACAATAAAGTCAAAATAGTGCCATCCATGCGGTATAAGCATATGAAGGTTCTTGGATTCAGCCATATGCACCAATTCCCAGGCCTGTCTTGCGTCAAGCACAAACGGCTTTTCTACCATTACATGCAGACCTGCCTCAAGCGAATCTTTAACCTGAGGATAATGTATGGCATGTGGTGTCGCCACAACAATTCCATCCAAATCCCAATCAAACATATCATGGTAATCTTCAGTTGCCTTTTCCAAATCAAAAGCGTTTTGTACTTGCTTCAATTCTTCTTTTCCCAATCGGCAGACGCCTACAACTTCAACGTCCCCTATTTGCTTTGCCCGTTTTGTCAGTATTGGGAGATGGTTAGATGTCCCCCACCATCCGGCTCCCAAAACACCTAATCTCACTTTTTTCATTTTTTTACTCCTCTTGTTGAATAATTTCATACATATCTTGCCTAAAAAAGCAGCACAAAATATAATACGGTCCATTTTAATTCATTCATTAAATCAGGCAATGGCCGTTTTACTATTTATTCCTTTTTCCACGGACATCCATGTATACGGCTGCAATGATTATTACACCACTTATTATATCCTGGTAATAGGATGACACGCCCAGCATATCTAATCCATTTGTAATAACCGTCAGCAACAGGGCCCCCACCAGCGTCCCGTAAATTTTCCCTACGCCTCCCGAAATACTGATGCCACCTATAACTGCTGCCGCAATGGCGTCTAATTCATATCCCCTGCCGGCAATGGGGCTTCCAGCATTAACCCGGGAAGCAAGTAGCGCACCCGAAAAACCGGCTAAAAGACCCGCTATCATAAATACAATTATTTTTATTTTTTGCGTATTAATTCCGGATAAAAACGTAGCCTTTTCATTTCCACCCACTGCGTAAACATGACGGCCAAATTTTGTCTTCTCCATTATATAGAACATGACTAAAAAAACACCAATCAATATGAATCCAAGTAAAGGAACTCCAAGAATGCTTCCGCCGCCAAAGAATTTAAATTGCTCGGATAAATTTGAAATGGGAGCTCCATTTGTATATAATAATGTAATGCCCCTCAATGCTGTAGCTGTCCCCAGTGTAACGATAAAAGAAGGCACCCTCGCTTTTGCTGTTAAGAAGCCATTTCCAAATCCGCAAAGCACGCCAACCGCTACCGACATAACAATCGGTACAAAAAGCGGAAATTCACCCGGATGCGCCAAACTTGCCGCCACGCAGCCGGAAAAAGCGCATACTGCTCCGGGTGATAAGTCTATCTCACCTGAAATTAAAACCATAGACGATCCGAACGCGATAACCGTAACAATTGCCACCTGTTTTAATATATTCATAACATTGATAAAAGAAGCAAAGCCAGGAGCAGCTATCACCATAACAACGCATAATATAGCAAATACGATATAGATTGCATATTGTTTAATAACAGCATTTTTCTTTTTTCCCGGATTGATTGCTTTAATATTACTTTTCATTTATACATGCCTCCACTTGGTCTGTCGCATATTGCATTATTCTCTGCTGTGTTACTTCATCTTTGCTTATCTCTCCTGTTTTCTTTCCCGCATGCATGACAATAACCCTGTCAGACATTCCTACAATTTCAGGCAATTCAGAAGATACCATGATGACAGAATTCCCTTCTTGTGCATATTTATTAATGATAGAATAAATCTCAACTTTTGCGCCAACATCAATGCCTCTGGTCGGTTCATCTAATAGTATAATTTTAGCTTCATTCATCAACCATTTCGCTATAATTACTTTTTGCTGGTTGCCGCCGCTTAAAGTATTAACCATGTCATTTGGCGAGTTTGCTTTTATATTAAGCATTCTCATTCCCTTTTCAACCGCTTGCATCTCTTTCTTTCTATCTATATATCCAAATTTGCTGAATTCGTTTAATTTCACCAAAGACATATTATTTTTTATAGTATCAGAATAATTAAGTCCATCGGCTTTCCTATCTTCAGGAACAAAAGAAAGGCCCATTCTGATTGCTTCTTTTGGATGATTGATATGCACCCGTTGGCCTTCAATAAATATTTCACCGCTGTCAGGTGTCCTCGCGCCGAATATTGTCTCCAAAAGCTCGCTTCTTCCCGATCCAACCAATCCAGCGATGCCTAAAACTTCTCCACGTCTAAGATCAAAAGAAATATTTTCATAGGCCCCTGCATAGGAAATATTTTGCACAGATAAAACCACATCACCAATTGTTGTACAGCGTTGCGGATACATTTCTGTTATCTCCCTGCCGACCATCATGGTAATCAGAGAGTTTATATTTACTTCGTCTGCTTGTTTTGTCGCTATATGTTCTCCATCACGAAGAACGGTAATACGGTCTGCAATTTTAAATATTTCATCCATTTTGTGGGATATATAGATAATGCCGGTTCCTTCTTTTTTTAATTTATTAATGATTTCAAAAAGCCGGTCTATTTCCCTGTCGGTTATTGAAGAAGTCGGTTCGTCCATTACCAATATTTCAGCATTATAAAAGATGGATTTAACAATTTCTATCATCTGTACTTCGGAAACATTCAAGTCCATCATTTTTTCATCGGGGCTGATATGAATACCTAAACGGTCCAGAAAATCCTGCGTTACCTGCCGCATTTTTTTTCGATTGATTGGCCCTCCATCAAAATCAACTATCTCCCTTCCAAGAAAAATATTTTCCGTGACTGTCATTGCTGCAATGGGCGTCAATTCCTGATGGATCATAGCAAGGCCATGTTTTAAAGCATCTCGTGGCGTACGAAAAGCAATTTTTTCTCCTTTAAGATAAATCTCACCCTCATCAGGGTTATATTCTCCGCACAATATCTTCATCAAGGTGGATTTGCCAGCTCCGTTTTCGCCCACCAATACATGCACTTCGCCTTTGTACAAATCAATATTTACATCTTTAAGGGCCTGCACGCCAGGAAAATGTTTGCAGATATTGTTCATTTTCAATAGTTGCGTATCCAAGTCGGTGTTTCCTTTCTCAAGTCATTCGCCTAATATATCGATTCGGCCAATAAATAAATCGAATGAGTTGTGGCTGATAATTTATTATGACAATCACAAGTTCTAACAATTTTGCCTTACTGACGTCACCACTCATACTTCCAAGGAATATAAATGTTCTTTTCGACCGTCTCGCCCTGCAGAATTGCAAACAGGTCTCTGCAGCCGGTTTTTCCTGCCTTTTGCATCTTGGAAAATCGTTCCATTTTCATGAACTTTCAATGCCTCATCCAATTCGTTAATGCCATAATCTCCTTTGCCCGCTTCCTGTACAGGTCATTCGTTCCATTGCTTTTTACGCTGTTTCATTTCGCCGCTTACCGCAATATACATAAATTCTTTTGCCCTTAATGCTTTATATCAGATATAATAATTATTTCTCCCACGCTAAATGTCATTGATTTCCTGGCGTGCGATTTCCACCCATCTATAAGCGTTATTTGGATTGTTGCCAAGGGTATTATTGTCCTTCATAATAATTTCAAGGACAGAATTCTTTGCTATTTCTAATATCCGCCTTAATTCACGCCGTATCAGATCTTCATCGATTTGTGAAACGGCAAGATACGCCGGATTTGGCTTATAAGAATAAATATATTTATCTTCCAACTGTTCCGCCATCTCCTCCGCATTAGCCCAGGGTGAGACTGATACCCTTCTTAAATTGGGTATCCGCTCAATCCATTTCCAACGTTTCTCAAGCGGTTCACAGCAACCATAGCAATTCAAACCGAAGCGTTCCAATATTGGAAACTGGTAAGGAAAAATATATTCTCCAAACATTTCAGGCGACACTGAAACCGTCTCCTGGCTCTCGCAGAATCCCCACATATCCGCAGTTCGGATTCTGTTGTTGGTAAACCCTTCCGTTGGCAGTTGGTTTGTAAACCCAAATCCGCCCGACCCTACATAGGTATTCCCGGTATTATCAGGAAGCAGTCCGTTTTGCTCCAGAAAATCAAGCTTTTTCAGATGCCCGTCACGTAAAAATGACATTAATTCGTGAAACTTGTCTGGATAGTCGTACATATCAAACATTATTGTTTCAAGGCCGCGTAGATTCACTAAAGTCCAGGTCATACCCAGTGTCCACCACCATTTATGCTTGATTTGAACATATAATAATCCTTCAAAAACATCTTCAGCAATTCGCTTTAGTTTACCTGTAGAATCATAGTCAACAGTTATATTGGGGAAATGAAGCTTCACCATATCATCATATTTCTTTAATGGCGATTCCCAGGAATAGGCGTCGCCGCAATGTTCGCCTCCAATTCTCCTTTCCTTCATTCCCCAGTCGCTTTCTGCTGCCACATACGGAACATAAAAGTTGGAATCGACAACCTTATCATCCTTCATTTGCTCCGCCCAGCAAATCTCTTTTCTAAGTGTGTTTTCCCATTCCCGGCCAAGTTTTGTATCACATTTCATGGTTTGTTCTGTTATGATCTCGTTCCAGCCGTTTTCAGGGTCGCAGAAAATCATTGGCCTTGCGGGCTGCAAATCGTTGTGCTTCGTCCATGAATCCGTTTTTTCTTCCTCAAAAGGTCTTTTAGATATTTCTACAATTTTTATTGCAAGTTCTCTTAATATCAACCGATCTCTTTTTGATATATATAGATCATATTTGTTAATTTCGTTTATACTGGCGCCAATGGCGGTCTGGTCAGGCATTTAAAAAACTCCTTTAAACATATTTCCTGTTGCATATCCAGTCGGTTTACTGATCTCAAGTCATTTGCCCAATATACGATCTGGCCAATAAATAAAACGAATGACTTGTGGCTGGCATTTTTTTTTGCCAGCCACAAGTTCTAACAATTTTGCCTTACCTGTATTTGCTGACATCTCCTACTCTTACTTCGACATATGGGATATAAATGTTCTTTTCGACCGTCTCTCCCTGCAGAATTGCAAGGGCTGTCTCAGCAGCCAGTTTTCCCTGTCCTTTCGCGTCCTGGAAAACCGTTCCGGCCATCGTTTCATTTTCAAGGGCAGTCAATGCCTCATCCAATGCGTCAATACCATAGCATTTAATGGAATCTCCTTTGCCCGCTTCCTGAACAGCCTGTACCGCACCTAATACCATATCGTCATTTTCACCGATTATAGCATCAATTTCAATTCCGGATTGCAGCCAGTTTTCGGCAATGCTCAAGGCTTTCGCACGGTCCCAGTCAGCTCCCTGCGTTGTTACGATTTCTACGTCTGGATATTTGTCCACAATTTCTTTAATGCCGTTGAACCGTCCGATTTGTGCTTCAGATCCCATGGGGCCTTCAATAACCGCTAATTTTTTACACCCGTCGTCAATGGCCATCTGCGCAACGATATTCCCGGAATCTTCAATCTTTGAACCTACAAAACAGATGGATTCCTCCCAGTTGCTGGTTTTCTGAAGCAAACAAAATACAGGAATGCCGGCAGCATTTGCCGCGTCAATAGCAGGCGCAACACCGTCTGCTTCAATCGGATCAACAATAATTAAGTCAACTTTCTGCGCAATAAAGTTTTCCACTTGTCCAACCTGTTTGCTGGGATCCGATTCACCGTCAACCGCAATATATTTTAACCCAAGTTCATCTGCAGTTGCTTCAAATGCATCCTTCATAATCACAACATACGGAGCAGCGAGACCTTGATATGTAATACCAACCGTATATGTTATATCTTCTGATGCCTCTACAGATGCTGTTTCAGCTGGCGCCTGTGAAACTTCCTGCCCAGAATTTTCTATAGGTGTTGCCGGTTGGCTGCAGGCCGCTAGTATGCCTACAACCAATAATATAGCTATCAATACAGATAGCACCTTCATTTTTTTCATAAATTTTCCTCCTGAATTCAATAAATACCTATTCCTACATGTAAGAAAATGGTTCTACATCGTTATCATATGACGGTTTCATTATAAAAGAATAAAAAAAGATCTACAACGCGATAAAATATGGAATGTGTGTCTTTTTTCAGGTTGTTTTGAATAAATAATTATAAGTTTTTATAACTTGAACTTACTTAATATATTACCGGCAAATTGGAAAAAAGGATGTGCTTAGACTAATTTGTATTCGGGAATATCAAATCATCGAATTCTGTTTGCATCTTTTCAGGTTTCTTTTTGATCGGTTTTAACGTTATTTCAACATTGGTTCCAACATTTTCAGCACTGAAAATAATAATACCGTACTCGTTGCCGAATGTCATTTTAATTCTTTCGTTTACATTCGACAGTCCTATAGAACCGATTTCTCTTTCATTATGCATACTGGGTTTATTATCTCCAAGGATTTCATTTAATTGCTTCAGCTTTTGCAAAGGCATACCAAGTCCGTCATCCTTTATATTTACAATAAATTTATTTTGGGTATTATGCGCAGTAATAATCAATTTTCCTTTGCCGCGTTTCATCTCAAGCCCATACTTGAGTGCATTTTCAACAATTGGTTGTATTAGAAGTTTGGGAATCTGGTTGTCCAGGGTATCCTCATCAATATATTTTTCTATCTTAAACTTATTGTCAAATCGAAACTGTTGGATTTTCATATAATTATCAATATTAGCCATCTCATCCCTAAAATCAATGAAATTTCCTTTTTTACTAATAATAAACCGAAACATGTCTGCCATTGCTTTGGTCATAATCGCGATATCCAAAACATTATATTTGATTGCTAATCCGCGTATGGACTCAAGTGTATTATATAAGAAATGCGGATTAATTTGGCTTTGCATTGCGTTTAATTCAGCCTGATTCTTCAAAAGTTCAGAAGAATACTCCCTTTTGACCAGATACATCAATTCCTGTATCATTTGATCAAATATTAAATACGTCTTCCTTTCAAATTCTTGGGAGGTTCGCCCATTTTTATCTTCATCTATGCCAAGCTGCAATTTCGTTTCCTTCTGGACCCGCAGAACTGTTTCTATGCGTGAAATATAGTAATAAAAAGAATAATAAAAGAAGTATACGCCCAAAATAATGGCAAGAACTGCGCATGCAGTGCCGATCAAGCCTCCAAAATCAAAGCCACGGACTAACCAGCAATAACATAAAATCATTACGGACAAAACTATATCAACGCAAAAATAGATAAAGCGCAGAGTGAAAAACAAAATGATCCTGAGCTTGGGTTCATTATTTTGATTGCTTTTCATTTTCACTGAAACCCCGCTTTCATCTATAGAAATAGTTTTCTGAATTCGGCAGGAGTTATGCCGATATTTCTTTTAAAAAGTTTTACAAAATACCTGGCATCCGAATACCCTACCAAAGCCGCAACGTCATTAATATTGTACCTGAAATCACTAAGCAAACTTTTTGCCATTTCTATCCGGATTTTAATAACATACTCTTTAAATGTACAGTTTTCTTCTTTGCTGAATAATTCCGACAAATAGTTCGGCGTCAAAAAAACCTGCGACGCCACGGAATTTAAATTGATATTTTCTGAATAATGATTTTCTATATAGCTTTTCACCGCTCTGATAATTTGGTTATTGCTTTTTTCGAGCGATACTTGCTTGGCATTGCCCAAATCAATTATCAATTGGTGCAAGAGGTCCTTTACTTCACCAACTGTTGAGCATTCTTCTAGATTTTCATATTGCTCAATCAAATAAGAATCATTTTTTGCATACTCACACCCGATCTTTTGTGCCACATGAACAATTAAATCAATGAAATGCAGCACACTTTGATAAATAGCTAGCTTATTCTCTTTACTGAATTCAAATAAATAGGCCAATCCCTCGTCAACAATTTTTTGGGCTTCATCCACTTCCATCCGCTCCAACAGATTCTGAAAGCGCATTTCTGTTTGCGCAAAAAATTCAGTTCCGCTTAATTCTAATTCGCATTCCCCAGCTTCCTTATGGATTTTTGAGGTTCCGATTGCAGACCTTGCTCTAAATAAATTGTTTGCTATACAATAGGATTTCTTTAGTGCATTGAAATCGTTTTCCTCAGAACCATAAAAGATTGAAAAATTATATGAATTGTTTTTTTCATTTTGAATATTTAAAAACATATCCTTGATCGCTTTTTCAATCGCTTTTCTTTTTTTTTCGTGATAATTTAACACACAAATAAATCTTTTTTTATAAGGAATCACAATCATCTCATCGCAATTCCCGTGAATCAGTTTCAATAAAGCCTCATATACGTTTGCTGAAATTTGGTTGAAATCTATACGCGCCGACAGATTGTCCAGGGCCAGGATCACAACGCAATATTTATTTTCCGAAAAATTCAAAGAAAATTCTTTGTTCAGTCCGAGCAAGTCAAGTGTGGTTTTCTCAAAACTCTTAAAATAGTCTAAAAAGAATTGTTCTTTGATCTTCTTCTCATATTTTTTTAAATTGTTGATTAAATCTGTCTCCCTGCTTTCCTGACTCAATTTAATATCGCGGATGTTTTTAACTTTTTTTAAAAGAGCTGTCAATTCAGCGGAATCAATCGGCTTTAAAATATACCCGATTGCGCCATATTCAAGAGCTTCTTTCGCATAGCGAAAATCGTTATAGCCCGAAATAATAATAAATTGCGTATCCAAGCCGGACTCCCGTGCCTTTTTTATAATCTTCAGTCCATCAATTCCGGGCATACGGATATCCGTGAGCACCAGCGAAGGCTTTTCCGTTAATACCAGGTCCAGTGCATCCAGCCCGTCATTGCAAATCGAAATGATTTGAAATCCTTCTTTTTCCCAATCGATTATATTTTTAATTACTTCCGTAACCCATTTTTCATCATCAATGATGATAACGTCAATCATACATATCCTCCCCAAAGAAGCTCAATTAGAATATTGCATAAATATTTTTTTATTGAATTCGGATTTTAAGAACTCCCCTACAATAGTACCTTTCCGCATCACAAGCATCCTGTCGAACAATTCCATAATATCCTCAATCTCCTGTGCAAAAATAAGCACGCCCGCCTCCTTCGATAATTGCCCGATCCATTCAAATATTTCTTTTTTCATAACAATACCCGCATTTGCCGTAGGGTCATTCAATATAACAATTTTAGGACGGACCGCAAGAATTTTAGCCATTGCAACCCGATAATAACTTTCCATACTTAACAGCCTCATTCTTTTATTGACCTGGCTCGCGTCTAAACCAACCTGCCCGCAATATCTGGACACAAATTGTTTCTCCATCCTTTGTCTGACGGTTCCAAAGACACATATACGCTGCATGGATGGCAATGTTATATTCATTCCGGCTGTAAATTTATCTATTATGGCCTCCTGCCTAAGATTTTTTGGGATCATGGCGATTTTTAATTTAAGCGCATCTTGGGGAGTTCTGATCTTCACCCTCTCTCCCCTTAAAAAAATTTCCCCTGTATAATCTTGGTTGATACCGTAAAGAATATCGGAAAGCATCTCCATGCCGCATCCTTCCTGCCCCACGATACCCAGAATCTCATTTTCAAATAAAGTAAAATCTATATGATTCAGACCGATTTGGCTTGAAATGTTTTTGATTTTTAAAAGTTCCCTCCCATTTAAGGCTCTGTCATTATTCACAGGTTGCATGGCCTTTCTCATGCCTTCTTCTCCAATCATAGAATAAAGCAATTGTTCCTCGTTGAATAAGGACTTATCATACGCCCCTACAGACATTCCTTTTCTAAGAACAATAATCTTATCAGCTATTTCCATTGTTTCTTTAATTTTTGTGGATGTAAAAAGTACCGAAATATTCATTTTTTTCAATTTTTTTATAACGGATTCAATCAAATTTGTCTCTTTATCATTTGAAAGCAGTATTGGCGTATTTAGAACCAAAATGGAAATATTACGTGTCAACATGCGCATAATTTCAACTAGTTTGCTTTGCAGAAATGTCAGTTCTTTTGCAATGATATCCATATCAATATCATGTATGTCCAGCAGGTCAAGCATTCCCTGTGCCTTTTCATTCAGCCATAACTTGTCCAAAGACCAGGACGGCAGCTCGGGGCTTCCCAGCATAATATTTTCAGCAACAGAGAGTTCGGGTATTATATTAATACCCTGTTCTACGTATCCAATGCCATCTCGAATGATCTGCAACTGTTTCTTGGCATTAATCCGATTCTCCTTAAAAAACACATTGCCCGAATCAGGTTTTTGAGCGCCGGAAATAATATCCATCACTATATTCTTCCCGGAACCGTGTTCTCCAAGAAGCCCTACGACTTCCCCCTCCAGAACACTCAGGTTAATATGGTCCAATCTCTTTATATTATTCGTGAATAGCGTTACGTTTTCCAGTCGCAATATTTCATTTTTCATTTCTAATCATCCAAACTAAAAGAATATAATAAAGGGGAGTCTTCTTATAACAAAATCTCTTAATATATGAATACTGATTTAAAAATTGTATTTATATTATATATGTAAAAATAATTTTATGCAATCTTCAACCCAGAACATCTGTATAATGCTTTTTTTGATTAAAAAATTTAATAATTGCAAAAACAATAAAAAAACAATATCGGCCCAACCACAGAAATTAATTCATCCTATTTACAATTATAAGCCGATAAAAATTATAAATGATGAGAACTCTATAAACAAGAATTGTTAATCATTTTTCAAATAAAACAATTGATTTTTATACAATTATTTATAAAAAAACCATATAAAATAGCACTTTATATGGTCAATTTTGCATATATTGAGGCCTTTTCTAATATATTTTCGATATAATTTTAGAAAACGGAAAAAAATTCGCGTCTATGAGCCCCTGCCGTTCCCCTGATGCTTCTTGAAAAGTTTAGGACCGCCTCTCCCCCTCGACCTATTCAGAGGTGACAGAAACAAGAAAAATCCGGCAAAAATTTTATCACCGGATTCCCTTCGGAGGAAATGAATTATGTCTCAATTATATTTCACCAAACGAAAACTACTTTTTGCGCTCCATGTGAGTCAAAGACTTTATAAGCCTCCTGCGCATCCTCTATGGCATATTTATGCGTAGCCAATTTTTCGATCGCAACATTGTTTTCTAAAGTAAAATTTACGATTTCCTGCCAATCATGCTTGTTAAATATCCAGCAGCCGTATACTGTCAACTTTTTATGTATGAACTGTGTACTCGGATTAAAGGTGCAAGAAGCATTCTCACCAATTATGCCAACTCTTCCCAACGGCCTAACCACATCAAAAGCGATATTGGCACCTTTTTCATTGCCAGTGCATTCGATCGAAATATCCGCGCCTCTTCCCAGTGTATACTTTTTTACCTTTTTAAGAACGTCTTCATTCGTCGGATCTATTAGATAATCCGCACCGATGTTTTTTGCGAACGCAAGCCGGTTTTTATCAATATCTACTACGATTACTTTGGCTCCGAACGCTTTTGCGTATAAAACGCCTCCACATCCCATGGGGCCGGCGCCGACGATCACTACGCTGCTACCGCCTTTCACATCTAAAGTCCTGCAGGCTGTGTACAACCCGCCGCCCACATCCGTTAGCAGCGCCCCCGCCACATAACTCAATGAATCAGGCATGGGCATGCAATTTTCCGAGGGCAGAACGATGTAGTCAGCATGTGCCCCGTCCAGCTGAAAACCGATGCACCCAAAATCTGAGCACAGCATCTGGTCGCCATGCAGGCAATATTGACATTTGCCGCAGCCTACCATCATGTATAGCCCTACTCTGTCTCCAGGCTTCACATTTGCAACCTTTTCTCCTACCTTTTCAACGATCCCACAAGGTTCATGACCCGGCGTATAATTTGTTTCAGCGCTGTCATCGTCAAAACACGTTGTTCCGTGATATCTATAAAGATCGCTTCTGCAAAGGGCACTCGCTTGCAGTTTCACCAATGCGTCGTTCGGTCCGATCTGGGGCACAGGAACCTCGGCCACTTCAATCAGTTCCTTACCAATAATCTTTACCGCTTTCATAATGTTCCTCTCCGTAGTTATTTGTAAAACCCGTCCTTAATCTTCTGTTCCATCCCCGGCTCATAGTCGAAATATCCGCTGTCTTCAATGTCGTGTGCGCAGGAATAGAAAAAAACAAACTCGGCCGGCTCTTCAAACGGATTTTTTACCCAATGGATCACATTAGGCGGTGCAAAGGTAGCGCTTCCTTCCCCGCAAAGATTTTCAACGTCCTCTCCGTTTTGATCAGTATAGCAGCTAAGCACTTTTCCTTTTATAACGTAGATAATCTCGGCGGATTTTGTATGGATATGCTTATCATGGGAAGATGGTCCCGGAAAAACGCAATGCCCAAAAACAGCCTGGTGATCATTGCCCTCAACGGTATCTTTTGTGATCATGTACTGAATCTCAAATCCCGGCATTAGCGCTGTAACTGCCGGATCCTCTGGTATCTCCCTGAAATTCCATATTTGTTTTTTTCGTTCTGGTTTCCATGTGTTCGACATATTTTAGGCCTCCTTCAAATATGAAATAAACGTTTTCGATACTTATTTTGCGCTGAAGAATTTATCCAGCTGCTCTGCAAGCAGTTCAGGGCATTCTTCTGCCAGTTGGTGACCGTATTCCATCACAACGCTGGTCACATTCTCAGCTACGATCTTCATTTCCCTCTCCACTTCCTCAAATATAAATTCCCGGCCACCCATTGCCAAAACAGGCATCTTCAGCTTGGTTTTTGCCGCCTCAAGATTCCACGCCGCGTCTTTAAATGTCGCGCGGTAGATCTCACACATGGAGCGAATACCGTCCGGCTTGGAATAACAGCGGATATACTCGTCCATCGCGTCGTCCGGAATGTTGGGGTCAAACGTCTCATTTTTGATAAACTGGTCGAAATATAGTCGCTCACGCCCTGTAATCAGTGCTTCGGGGAACGCGGGCACATTGTAGAAATTGATATGCCATAGCCAACGGTTACTCTGCACGTTCTCGAGGGTGAGATGAGACCAGTCCTCCAGGCCAAAGCCGGGTAATAACATTTCGATATAGGCAAACTTCATTACCCTCTGGGGATGATTCACGGCGATGCAATACCCGCAGGCCGCACCCCAGTCTTCGCCGGTTAGATAGAACTTGTCGATGCCCAGCTGGTCGGCCAGTTGGATAATGTCCTCGCCCATGTTCATCATGTCGTAACCATCCCGCGGGCGGTTCGAATCCCCCAAACCCCGCAGGTCTGGGCAGAGCACCGTGTATTGTTCTGTCAAAATGGGCATGAGCTTGCGCCAGTAGTAAGAGGTTTTGGGCACCCCATGAAGTAGGATCAGCGCCGGGCCTTTGCCGGCCATGTAGTAGTGCAGGCGTACGCCGTTGCAGATCTTGCGCCCATGCGTTACTTTATTTCCCTGAAAATCCAAAATATCCTGTTTCATTGTTTGTCTCCTTTATTCGAAAGCTTCAATATTCAATCAATTACATTACGTTAGGTTTGCGGCTAACAGCAACTGAGAGTATGATGATCGCTCCGCTAACAACCATCTGCTGGCTGACATCTAGGCCTAATATAATCAGTCCGTTGTTGATCATACCGATCATAAGCGATCCAATCAATGTGCCGACTACGGATCCGTTTCCTCCAGCCAGACTTGTACCACCTATCATTACCGCGGCAAGGACACTCAGCTCATCCCCTGTCCCAAAACTGTACCTTGCGCTTTGCATCATTCCTGAGTATAAAAGGCCGGAAATAGCAGCGGCGCCACCCATTGTCATAAGCGCTATAGTCTTTATTTTTTTGGTATTGATACCCGAATATTCTGCAGAGACACGGTTTCCGCCAGTCGCCAGGATCTTTCTTCCGAACGTGGTTTTCTTAAGCATGATATGCCCTACGATTACTGCGATTATCGTCCAGACTGCAAGTGAGGAAATAGGTCCTACATTGCCAGTTCCAAAGATATTGTTGAAATCCATATCCAGGATCACAATGGGCTGTGTTGCCGTCATCCACATATCTACGCCTCTAAGCAACTGCATCATCCCCAATGTTACCAAGAAAGAAGGAATCCTCAACCTGGTAACCAATGCTCCGTTGACGGCACCGATTCCAATGCCTGATCCAATGCCTACTATCGCCGCTAGGATCCACGGAACATCTGCCTGCATCAAAAGGGCGGCTATCAATGAGGAAAAGGCGGTTACGGAACCGATTGACAGATCGATTTCGCCTGCAGCGATTACAAATGTCATGGCGGTAGCCATAACGGATATCATCGTTGTCGTTCTAATAATGTTCATCAAATTATTGGGTGTTAAAAATCCATATTGGCTGATGGTGATCGCGAAAAAAACGAATATACAGGCAGCAGCAATATAAACAAAGTAATTGCGCAAATCAATTGTGCGCTTTTTTGCTGAATCAATACCCTTGGATTGCATGATGCAATACCTCCTCTGAAATTATTTCTTTTCTGTCTTGTTGTTTTGTAATTTTTCCATTAAACAAGACCATTATCCTATCGCTGACGGCAAGTAGTTCCTCAAGCTCTGAGGATACAACTAAAATCGCGATACCCTTTTGCGCCAGATCCCTTATTATCTCCAGCATCTCTGTTTTTGCGCCTATATCCACGCCAACTGTAGGCTCATCCAATAAAAGCACCTTTGGATTCCGGGCAAGCCATTTTGACAAAACAACCTTTTGCTGGTTACCGCCGGATAGAAGACGTACCACCTTGTTGATGGAATCCGTTCTAATATTCATTTTTTTTACATAGGTCTCTGCTAGAACAGTCCCTTTGTTGTCATCTACAAACATTCCTTTTTTAAGGTTATCTATTTCAGGAAGCATGATATTGTCACGCACAGTATGTTCCAGTACCAGTCCCTGCGTCCTACGGTTTTCCGGTACGAGCGCGATTCCGTTACTCATTGCCTCATTTGTTGTAGTAATGGTTTTTCCATTGGAAATAATTTCGCCTTTCTCCGGTTCTGCAATTCCAAAAATACATTTCATGATTTCTGTTCTTCCGCTACCCATCAATCCTGCCAGCCCTACAATCTCTCCCGGATAGATCTGGAAAGAAACATCTTTAACTCTTTTTCCATAGGCAAGATTCTTAACCTCTAGAACCGGATTTTCTCCGCGGGTGTACTTCCTTTCCACCCATTCAAAAGATTGCTCATTTTCTGTACCCATCACGCCGTTTACGATCTGTTTCATATTCATATTAACTGTTTCATCTGTTAAGACTGTCCTGCCATCCTTTAAAATGGTCATCCTGTCACAGATTTTAAAAACTTCTGCCATGCGGTGCGTGATATATATAATTGAAATTCCATTTTCCTTAAGTTGTTTAACAAACTCAAACAAGGATTCCGTTTCCGTCTCCGAAAGGGATGAAGTAGGTTCATCCATAACCAAGATTCTGGCATTCTTGCTGATAGCCTTTGCTATCTCCACCATTTGGCAGTAGCCCGCTCCCAACGTGCTTATATAAATATTGGGATCTATATCCATGTTCAATTTATCTAAAATTTCTTTTGTCTGTCTGACACATTCCTTATCGTCAACTAATCCGTTCGCTTTGCGAGGCTCTCTGGCCAAAAAAATGTTTTGAGCCACCGTTAACGTTGGAATAAGACTAAACTCCTGAAATATCATAGCAATGCCATGTTTTTCTGCAGTGATAGCGTCCTGAATTTCGACCTGCTGATTGTTGATAAGCACTGTGCCATTATCCTTAATGTATACGCCCGTCAGGATTTTCATCAGAGTTGATTTGCCAGCTCCGTTTCCACCGATAATTGCATGTATTTCACCCTTCAATAATGAAAAATCCACTTTGTCCAGAACTTTTATCCCGTTAAAGCTTTTATCAATATCTATCATTTGTAACGCGTATTCAGCGCTCATTTCTTATCACCTGCTTATTTATTTCAGTAGACAGGGGCAATAAATATTCTGCCCCTGTCTACCTATAATTGTTGTTCTGTCACTTGCTCCAAACAATGGAACTATTGAATACCTAATGTCTTGTTACGGGCAGCTACAATATCTTCCGGCAGCGCCATATCATAAAGAACTTCGTAGGCCGTGTCGAGATTATTGATATTGATGTCCAGACCAGGTACTACAACAAATGTAGGAGGTGTTTCACCGATACATGCAAGTGCTGCGCAGTCGACTTCAGCTCTGCCCTGCTGAGCTGGAAGCTGAGCGCCAACGCCCTTGATAAATCCGCCCTGAGCCATGTTAAGAGCCATTTCATTTCCTAAATCCTCAATTGTCATACCAAATGTCTTAGGATCTTTGCCACTCAGTTTGGCAGCCGCGACCGCGCCTACAGCGGGTACATCCCAGCTGGCATACATGCCTGTAATGGAAGGATACTTTGTCAGCATAGCTGCTGTTGCGTCCTGGGCTTTCTGCCAATCCTGGAAACCATTTGTTGCAATCAGTTTCATGTCGGGATATTTAGCCACAAGGCGCTCAACAAATCCTTCATAACGAACATTCGTTACATAGTAGTCAGGCGCATAGTATAGAGCCGCAACATCTCCTTTGCCGCCAAGGAATTTTGCAAGTTCATCAGCAATGTAAAGACCAAGTTCATAGTTGCCTGAGGATACGACCGATACAAAATCTTTACCGGGTTCCATATCGGCACACTGCTGGTCTATAAATACGACCTTGATTCCCTGTTCGGTCAGCTTTTTAAAAGCAGCTGTCTCCGTCTGTGGATTTACAGGAATGCTGAACAGCATATCCGGTTTTTGTGCGGATACGGCTTCCATATCCGAAATTTGTTTCGTATCCTTGAAGTCTGCCTGTGTTTCGGCGATCACTTCGATCCCCAATGCTTCGCACTCTTCCCTCAGGCCTCTGACGATTTGGGCAGACCAGTCATCGCCGGTAAAACCCATGCAGATTGCCGCAGTTAGTTTTGCATCTTTAATCTTCTGAATATTCTCGTCAGTCATCAACTTCGAAACTTCTGAAACATCAACAGCTTTGTCTCCAAACTGGCCGGCCGCATAACCCTGTGATCCGGGAACGTCTACTTTAGCAAGTTCACGCATTTCAGCGGTTGCATTGTACCAAACAGGCAGTTCACACTGAATGTTGGAACGATCACCTTCAGCAGAGGCAGAGGTTGTAGCTGCAGCTTCCGTTGACGCCGCTGCCGCCTCCGTAGTCGTAGCTTCCGAAGCGGTTGTTGCAGTGTTTGTGCACGCCGTAAACAATGCAACTGCCATTACTATTGCAATGAGCAAAGCAATGATTTTTTTGTTTTTCATTCTAATTTCCATCCTTTCATTTTTATCCTTTTATGCGCAAAGGCATAGAAGAAGCTTTTTACAAATTTAACGATTATCACTTAAGATCTTACTTAAATAATTGATCATAAGCGATGTAAGTTAAATTTTTCTTGACTGGAGGATTTTCCCTCCAATCTGCTATTTAGTTACGCAAAGATAAATTATTTTCCATATTTTGCTTTTACTTTGTTATCGTAATCAACAATTATCTTTACAAATCCTTCAGGGTTTTCTTCCGAGAACCAGTGCCCGGCTTCCGGAACTCCCATGGTGGTTACATCTTCGCAGAACTCCTTGACCATTCTGTCAGTAACAGCAGTGAATAAGCTTACTCCTCCATGCAATGCAAGGCAGGGCATCTTTAATTTTCCGTCTTTCTTGAGGGCAGCTAAGTTGTCTACGGCATCCTGGTCAAAAGCCCGATATAGTTCAAATCCTGCGCGCATGCCCCCAGGCTCTGCAAAACTTTTTGCAAAAGTCTCGGTATCAACCTTTCTGGGCTGATAACCAAGCTTATCGTAAAAATGTTGCAGATACCAGTGCTCCCGTCCTTCCGTAAGTTTCTCAGGCAGATCCTGAATACTGTGGAATAGAAAATGAAACAACGATTTATCAAATTTCATTTCGTCGTGCACACTGGTGCCGGGCAAAGGAGCCTCGCCGCAGCTGAACCATATTACATCTTCCGGATAGGAGCTTGCATAGGCGTAGGACAACTGACCACCAAGGTCATGACCAACGATGATCTTGGGCTCTGTAATTTTGAGTACATCGTGCAGCAGGCAATGCATATCAACCGCCATGGTACGTTTGTCATAACCAAATAAGGGACGTTCGGAGTTTCCTGCGCCGCGGTAATCCGGTGCGATTACGCGATAGCCGGCTTCGGCGAACATAGGGATTACTTCTCTCCATTGATGAGAAGTCTGGGGCCAGCCATGGAACAAAACCAAGGTGCGCGGGTTTCCTTCACCGGCATGTAGGTAATGCAGTCGAACACCGTTTGCTCTTGCCATTCCATATCTAATTTCATTTTTGGAACTCATTTTAATTACCTCCTCTAACGTTTTTTGTTATTCATTACAATTTTTTTCATCATTAAACCTTTTCCCATTTTTTGCTCTGAGCAGAACGGAAGACGGCTTCACCAATGCGCTCGATCTCATATCCATCGTTGAAGTTGGGGGAGGGCAGCTCGCCAGTCGCCATCGCCTTCACAAAATCATACACTTCGATAATCTTGGTTTCAGTGTAGCCGATCCCGAGTGCGGGTATAGGCCACAGGCCTTCGCCGTATGGATGCGCCGGACCGGTATAGACCGTCCGGAACCCTTTCCGGTCGCTCGGATCGTCGGAAAAACACACCTGCAGCTCGTCCCTGCGTTCATAGTTGAAGTATATGGAGCCTTTTGTGCCGTGGATCTCCAGCGTGATGAAGTTGTTCCGCCCCCATGCGTTGCGTGTTGCCTCGATGGAGCCGAACGCACCATTTTTAAAATTAATCATAGTGCAGAACTGGTCGTCAACATCCACCTTGCCCTTAGGTCCGCTTCCGTTTTTTACGTTGCCCAAGCTGTCGGCGGAACCGGATTGTAGCGGCCGTTCGTCGATATATGTGGCGATCCGTGAGCACACTTCCGAAAAATCCCCCACCAGGAACCGCGCCAAATCAACAACATGGGTCCCGATGTCCCCGAAGGTGCCTGATCCGCAAATCTTTTTCTGGAACCTCCAGGAAAGCGGCGAGTTGGGGTCAGCCGACCAATCCTGCAGATAAGTCCCCCTGAAGTCCAGGATATTGCCAATCGCGCCTTCCTCAATATATTTTTTTGCAAGCTGCACGGCGGGCGTCCTTCTGTAGTTGAACGCAAGCATATGCATCACGCCAGCCTTACCGGCCGCTTCCTTCATTTCTTCTGCTTCCTCAAGCGTCCTCGCAATGGGTTTTTCGCACAGGATATGTTTCCCCGCGCAAGCTGCTGCAACAGCGATCTCGCGATGAGAATCATTTGGCGTACAGATGTCCACAAAATCGATCTCGGGATCGTCTATAATGTCCTTCCAGTTGGACGTGCTCTTTTCAAAACCGAACCTTGCGGCTGCGTCTCTTGCACATTCATCCGTCAGATCGGCGATCGTTTTTTTGGTCACCGTTCCTGGTGCTGGCCAGAAGAATGTCGGCATGCCCGCATATGCGATAGAATGGGCTTTTGCCATAAATCCCGCGCCTATCAATCCTACCTTATAGTCTTTCATTTACATTTACTCCTTATGACTTTTTATAATAAATCTTTCAGATAATCCGCCGTTATTTTCGACCCTTCAGCCGGATCTCCGCTCCAGCCGTCGCACTCAACGGCGAAACGGACTTCCCCGTCCTTTTGTTTAAGTGTCCTTATAATCTCCGCTATTTTAAGTGTACCCAGACCCAGCGGACAGAACATGCCTTCCTTGGTTACGTCCTTCAAATGTATGTATTTGATGCGGTCCAAATATTTCTTGGTCACTTCAAGTGGATCGCCACCGCCCAGTTTTACATGGCCGGTGTCGGGGCAAAGGTCAATCCGGGTCCTTTTCATAACCTTGTCCAACTGTAATGGAGATTCCACCAAAGATCCCATATGAGGATGGAAGTGAGCGGTCATTTCAAGGCCTTCCGCTATATCACAGACTTTATCGAGCGCTTTTGCCAGTTTTTCGTAATCCGATTCTTGTATTCCGTCGAACCGGGTCGCGCCCCCTCCCAAGGCTATTTCAGTCGCGGCGAACTTTTTTGCGAATGACGCCGCTTTTTCAAGCCGGTACATCTCTTCAGGCAGGATCTCATCGTAGATGAAATTCGCTGCGGAATATACGGCCGTCAAAGTAACGTTATTTTTTTTAAGCAGATCACTCAGTTCTCTTTCTCTACCTTCATACGCAAGCAGATTCCCGTCAAAAATTTCAACACTCTCATACCCTGCGCGCGCGATTCCAGAGATTGCCAGGTCGTCGTCTCCCGTGCTCATGTAATATGCGCCGTTAACATTGTTGGGCGCCGCCCAGAAGGATAGCACCCTCCCCCAGGCGTTTGTAGAATAGGTCACACGCATATCATGTTCCTCCTTAAAGCTGTTTTTTTATTTTTTCAAATTCCGTTAAAAGATATTTGAATTACTTAATTGAATCGAAATTATTTTTATTATTCAAAAAATGACAATTTACGTAAATTGCTGTCTCTTTGCTAAAGTAAACATAGCATTTTATTATTTCAAGGTCAAGAAAAGCGAATTTTTTAATTATTTTTAATATATTTACTTAATTAATTACTATATTTACGTAAATTTATAAATCGTTTTTTAGCCATGCATGTTTTTTTATTATTATCTGAGGCTCGCTCCACCAATAAGTTCTAACTATAACGCTCTTTTTCAGGTTAGCAGAACCTTTGCGACAATCTTTTTCTGCCATCTTCGTTCATCCATGTGCGCTTTGCCTTACAAATACTGGTTTATAAGCATCGCTTTTATTAATTGTGCCATTAAAAATTGATTTAAAAACTATAATTTACGCAAATATACACAAATAACATCTTTATTATTCCTTACTACAATTAATTACGCAAATAGTATCATCCAAAATCATTTACAGTCAATTCTAATTTGCTAATATTATCTTATACGCGATTTAAGTTTGTTTTTGGTTATTTTTACGTAAATTCGCTTTTTCGCAATAAAAAACCGGGGAGATCCCGGTTTAAAATGCGCAGAAATGATTAGGTTTCTTTTAAATTCTTCTCAAATTCATTTGGCCTTTGCGGACCAAAAAATCGGGCAAAGGTGTACGGATAACGCTCCTCCATGCCCTAGACAATTGATTGGGCAGCACCACCATGGGCTGCACGCCAATAAACTTATACTGCTGTTTTCCAAGCAGCGCGTACACTGCCGCCATGGCCGCTGCCTCGCCCTGCTCATACGGCCGCTGTACTGTGAGCCCGATAACCATCTTTCCCTTAGCCATATATTCGGTAATCTCCTGATCTAAGTCGACCGTAACGATGGCGACATCCGTCCTCCCCATTTTCTCCAGCGCATGGATCGCTTCAAGCGCCGGCCTTTCCCAAGAGACATACAGGCCTCGGACTTCAGGATGTTCTTTAATCAGGCTACGGCACATTTCGTATGCGTTGGGGATCCGATAAAAATTCCTCTTGTCCACGATTTTTAAATTCGGGTAATTCTCTAGTATAACCTGCTCGGCTGCCGAATCTCGCTGTTTTGTCATATGGAAGGGCAATCCATGGCAGAGCAGGCCAATTGGAACCTCCTTTTCCCCTCGGAAATGTTCTCCCAAAATCTTCCCCGCGTTTTGCCCGTTTTCCCGCTCATTCATGGAAACGCAACTGTAGTAATCGTTTACACTAAATCCCTGCGGCACATTGCCAATCAGGATTAGCTTTGTCACCTTGGATATATCTTTGAATTTTCCCGCGGTGATGTTTTCGTCAGCCGGCACACTGATAATCGCGTCTGGCTTTTGAAGTCGGATAGCGTCCAGTTGCGTCACCTGCAGCGCGGGGTCAAAATTAGCGTTCATTACAGCGATCACCCGAACGCCATATTTCCCAAGCGTATCGCGGATCGCCATTTCATGTAATCTTGTCCATTCAGTGCCTGAATAATGAAAAGAGATTGCCACCTTATAGTTTTCTTTTTTTAGTCGTTCGACTTCGGCGGGAGTTAGCGCCAGCTCCTCGGGCATAACCGCCTTTTCCCCGAAGGGGCCTCGGTTGATCACGCGCGTGGACATCTGCACCGTAATCCCGACCGGTATCCGCGTTATTAGTTGATCCACTGGTTTGCCCTTAATTTTATTCATCATCATCAAAAACGCGCCCTGTGCCATTTTCTCCGGATCCTGAGTCAGCGTAGTCAACGACGGATTGATGATATCGCTCCAGTCATCGTCACCGAATCCTACCACTGAAACGTCCTTTGGACATTCAAGGCCGTACGCCTCGATATCTTTTAACAACTCAAGGGTCAGGGTATTCCCGGTTGCTATAAAGGCGGTTGGCGGTATTTTCCACTTCGCTTTTTCAAAAATATTGGGCCTCGATTTATTGTATAGATCGATCTTATTAACGAGTTTTTCATCGAACGCGATGGAAAACTGCTCTAGTGCCTTTTTGTATCCTTCCAGTCGTTCGTCGCCAGTGCTTATCTTGTTAATCTCCATGAGGATCCCGATCCGCTCATGTCCGCTTTGAATAAGGTGTTTTGTCCCCAGATACATAGCCTCCACGTTTTCGGAAAGCACGCTCTCCACGTCTATGTCGGTTACGGTCCTCTCTAGACAAACGAGCGGGATGCCAGATCGGACCACCTTCGAATAAATCTTCCCTTTGCTTCCAGCCGGCGCCAAAAAAATGCCCGCTGTTTTTTTATCCGCCATCAGACCGGTCAGTATCAGCTTTTCCAAATCAGCGTTGTCTTTATAAGTATACACGGAGAGAAAAAATCCCTCCGCCATTAGATATTCCATCAGGGCCATGCCGAGCTTGGCGTACATAGTGCTGTGGATGTTGGGTACAACAAAAGCAAATACCGACTTTTTTCCAAGATTGAAATTCCTCCCGATATTGTCAATTTTTTTAGAATAACCCGTCTGCGCAATCACCCTCTCCACCTTTTCCTGAAGATTCGGGCTCACATACCTGGTTTTATTAATCACATGAGAAACCGTCGCAATAGATACATCCGCTTTTTTCGCGATGTCTTTGATTGTAGTCATAAAAAACTTCTCCAATATACGTAATTTTTAACGTTTGTTACAGCTATTATCGTCAATAATCCTTTTTTATTGTTTATAATTTAATAATAATATATCATATTTACGTATATTTTCAATAATTCAAATAATTTATAGTATTTTTAATATGATAAAACTGGTTATTAGATTTCCAGGTCATTCGGTATATCCTCATTTTTCAAACTCCGAAATTATAATTTTTTGGGGCGTATGAATAAAATTCAGAAAACCGGAAAAAATTCGCGTGTGTGTGCCCCTGCCGTTCCCCCGTTGTTCTATAGAAAGTTTAGACCCCCCTCTCCCCCTGCAGCTGCTCCAGGTATCGATGCTTCAGCTCGTAATAATCAGCTGCCGGCAGGATGAGGTATC
>Ga0172371_10003360_pt1 | contig 24887 bp, 17 predicted proteins | sample Lak12m_FD_114543 | JGI IMG/M metagenome (GOLD analysis project Ga0172371, IMG submission 114543) | Freshwater microbial communities from Kabuno Bay, South-Kivu, Congo - kab_022012_12m | ecosystem: Environmental > Aquatic > Freshwater > Lake | place: Democratic Republic of the Congo: South-Kivu... | reverse complement strand
TAATGTTGCCGTAAATGATGCCAATGGCATGCTGGATTATGGTGAAACTGCAAACCTCAATGTTGGACTTAAAAATGTAGGTGTGTCAAATGCCACGAATGTTGTGGTTACCATTTCATCAGAGGATGAATTTATAACCATTACAGATGCTACCGAAAATTATGGAACCATTGCTCCTAATGAAGTGATAACCATCGACAATGCATTTGTTGTTGAAGTAGCTGCAATTGTTCCTGACGGACACGGAATTTTATTTCATGTAGTTGCTGCAGGCGAACAAACCTGGGAAAGTTCATTTACCCTTGTTGCTCATGCTGGTGCACTTATATTCAGTTCTTACCAGATTTTGGATCCTGCAGGAAACAACAATGGTTTCCTCGATCCTGGCGAAACAGCAACAATGGTTGTTACCTTAGCCAACAATGGTTCTTCCGATGTAACCAATGTAATGGGACTACTTTCTGGCACCGATCCTTATGTTTCGGTTTTAACACCTGAAGCTCAGTCGTATGGCAACATGGCACCGGGAGCAACCGGAACTGCAAGTTTTTCGGTAAGCGCAGCTGCTAATACACCTTTCGGATATACCGCCCAGCTTAATATAACCATGACAGCTGATTTGGGTGTGACTCAACAGGATGTGATCGAAATATCATTTGCTGATTATTGTGATGCTTCCACCTCCACCGAAGATGAATATATTTCGAGGGTAGTTTGCGGAACCATCGACAACAGCAGCGGATGGCAGGGTGGTGTTGCAAATTACACCAATATGTCTGTTGAATTTGAAGCTGGTGTAGCTCAACCCATCACCATTACCAATGGAAATGCATGGGCAAGCGATCTTGTTACCGTATGGGTGGATTGGAACCTGAATAAAGAATTTGGCGATGCCAACGAAACCTTCACACTTACAAATGTTGGGGGTACCGGCGCCTCTTTCCAGGGGAATATTACAGCTCCTGCAAATCAGGCAAGCGGACAATACCGGATGAGAATCAGAATGACATACAGTACTGCTCCTGTTCCTTGTGGCAGTGCCAGCTATGGCGAAATTGAGGATTATATAGTGAGTATTCCTTCTGGTGTTAATGCTAACTTCACAGCAGATATTACATCCCTCTGTGAAAACAACCAGGTACAGTTTACCGATAATTCGACAGGTGGCACAAGTTCGTGGTTATGGACCTTTGACGGGGGAACTCCTTCTACTTCAACCGAACAAAATCCTCTCGTAACTTATAATATTGCCGGAACTTATGATGTGACCCTCGAAGTATCGAATGGTACTGCAACAAACACACTAACAAAACCTGCTTACATCGATGTGATGACCGTTCCTGCTCAGGCTGGTCCAATATCAGGCAATAATGTGGTTGGCGTTGGTGAAACAGAAACCTATACAGTTCCGCTTCTCGATGAATGTACCGTTTACGATTGGACTCTTACACCTGATAATGCAGGGACAATGTTGGTAAGTATGAATGCTGTTACCATCAACTGGAGTGCTTCTTACACCGGTGCTGCAACATTAAAGGTTTGTGGTGGCAACGATTGTGGTATGGGACTTTATTCTGATGGTTTTGAGGTAATGGTTTACGACTATACCGGGATCAATTACCAAACTACCTCCGGAATAGAAATTTATCCCAACCCAAATAACGGACAGTTTGCTTTGACTTTGAATTCACCGGTTTCATCAACTTTTGAAGTTAAATTTGTAAATGCACTTGGCATGGTCATATTTGATAAAAAGATTGTGGTTGCCGGTGTTTACAACGAAAATGTAAACATTGCCGACATGCCTGAAGGTGTTTATTATCTTTCATTAAAAAATGATAAAACTTTCATGATCAGGAAAGTTGTTGTTCAGAAATAATATATTTTTAAATATTGAAAAGGCCGGTATTTTTTAATGCCGGCTTTTTTTATACGCAATAAACGATCAGAATTTGGAAAACACCGGCTACAAAGAAATCGAACTCAAGCTGCATACCGATTACAGCGAGCACGATCTTAAAAAGAAAATCGAAAAACAGCTACATGTCGGGAAGTTCAGCTATGAGATTTTAAAGAAAAGCCTGGATGCCCGCTTCAAACCTAATATTTTATGGCAACTGCGGCTTCGCGTATTGTCGAAAGAATTAAAGGGAGCTTCCTTCACAGATGAACCTCTTCCTGAAATTCCTTATCAAAAACGAAATAAAGAAGTGGTGGTGGTGGGAAGTGGTCCGGCCGGCTTTTTTGCCGCCTTTGTCCTGAGAAAAGCCGGTTTTGGTGTAACACTCATCGAGAAAGGACCACAGGTTGGCCGGCGGTATAAGGACATTGTCGAATTTGAACATAGTGGCACATTCAAAAACGATTCCAATTATTGTCACGGCGAAGGTGGTGCCGGCACTTTTTCGGATGGGAAACTCACTTCCCGCACCAAAAACATCGTCCCCGAAAAGAATTTCGTCTTCAACACTTTTGTTAGCGCAGGGGCTCCTGAAGAGATAAAATACCTTTCCATGCCGCATATTGGCAGCGACAACCTTAGATTTGTTATCCCCAACATGCGGAAAAAATTTGAATCGCTGGGCGGGAAAATGATTTTCGACACCAAAGTTTCTGATCTGTCAATCCTTAAGAATGGCCAGGTCGAAGCAGGAACAGATGGCCAGAATTTTATTTGTGATTATCTGATTTTTGCCCCCGGACATTCCTCCTATGATACCTACCGGATGCTTCACAACAAAGGAGTAATTTTCAGGAGCAAACCTTTTGCCATCGGTGTCCGTGTGGAACACCCGCAGGAACTCATCAACAGGGCGCAATGGCTCACACCAACACTCCCGGGTGTAAAAGCTGCCGAATATAAACTCACCTATCAGGCTACCAATGGTTTACCGGTGTATTCGTTTTGTATGTGCCCGGGTGGAAAAGTGGTTCCCTCGGCGCCTGAATCTAATCAAAGTATTGTTAATGGCGTTTCGGATTATGCCCGAAATTCAATGTATGCCAACTCAGCCAATGTGGTGGGAATCGATCTGAATAAACTCCTCAATAAAGAAGTTGGATTTGAAGATTCGCTTCGATGGCTGGAAATGCTTGAAAGAAAGGTTTATGAACTCGATGACAGTTTCCGCATTCCAGCCTGTTCGATCAGGGATTTTACCGAAGGGAAAGTTTCCGGTTCGATTCCGGAAAACACCTATCCGCTTGGCGTGTTCCCGTATGATTTTGCACTACTTTTCCCCCCAGGAATTACCGAAGCACTTAAAAGTGGTTTTTTAGATTTTTCGCGTAAAATTAAAGGTTACGAAACTGGCGTAATGCTTGGGTTGGAGAGTAAAACATCTTCTCCGGTTCAGGTGGTTCGTGACGAGCACCGGCGTTGCACGGGGTTTACCAATATTTTCATCATTGGCGAAGGGAGTGGTTACGCCGGTGGGATTGTAAGTTCGGCGGTCGACGGGGTAAAACTAGGGATGGATATTTCAGGAATCTGATTAAACCCATCTGCTTAATTCTACTCCAAAATATGGTTTTCCGTTTTGGATTGAATCATTTTCAGATAAATATTTACTGCCAGGCAGATACATAGTTATCTTCAGGCTGGTATATAGGTATGTATCGGTTCATACATAGTTATGTATTTTATCCCTGCTCTCGGGTGATTTACAGGTGGTTCTAATGGTTTCATTAATGACTGCCTCGCTGTAAGGATACCAAGATCAGCGAAAGATTTGATATATATTTTACTATTGGGGGTAGTGAAAATGACAAATGAAATCTCCTGCCTAAGTTCGGCAGACTCACCAGCCATCGCTTTGGATCGGTTAGGCAAAATAATTTCAGTTTTCCGTCAATTGGTGGATCCTGAAATTAAATTCTCGCTGATTTAAATCTTCATCTTAACAAATAAGCGCTATTTTTGCTTTTGCCTGAGCACAATAAAATAAATACAAAGGTTTGCCTGTTAAGAAATATCAGTGAAACATCTTCTTTTAAAAATATTATGTGTTATTGCCTTCTGTTTTGGGATAGCTGATTTACAGGCCCAAATTACCGACAGCATCCAACACCTTCAACTGGCTGTCGAGCGAACAACTGATCAAAAAGAAAAATTAATCCTTTACATCCGCCTGATCACCGAGTTAAAAAACAACCATCCGGAGCAGGCTCTTGAGTATGCAAAAAAAGCCCTCGAAATAGCAGAAACCGAAAACTATCCCGAAGGGAAACTCAAGGCATTAACACGCATGGCCGACATATACTGGGCTATGACCGATTACAAAACTTCGATGGAATTGGCGATGAAGGCAAAGGACCTGGCAATACATCTCGACGACAAAATCGAATTAGCTGAAGCCCATCGCGTGATCGGACGAATTTATACCGACCTCGGCGAATACAAACTTAGCTCGGAACATTTTTTCGAAAGCCTGAAAATATCCGAAAAAACCGGCGACAAAAAAAGTATTGCCAAGGCGCTCAATAGCGTAGGTTACCTTTATTTTGAGCAACAGAATTACGACAAGGCACTCGAATATTACTTCAAATCTCTTTCAATTGGCCGTGAAATTAATGACCCTATTGGCATTTCGCGTGGCCTGAACAATGTTGCAGCGATTTATGCAGGCCGGAACCAAAACGATACTGCGGAACAATACATCCTCGAAGCTGTCAAAATCAATATCGAAATCGGCCAGCGATTATGGGAAGGTATTAACTACCTGAACCTTGGCGAAATCTATCAGGACCAAAAAAAATATGACCTCGCACTGATTTATCACAACAAGGGAGCCGTAATTTTCGAGGAGCTGAATAACATCGTCATGTTGTCGAACTCCTATTTAAACCTTTCGGAATATTATAAAAGGACCGGCAACGACGAAAAAAGCCTTCATTTTGCTGAAAAAGCATTCCTGTTAGGTCGTTCAAATGGATTGAAGAAAATTGTGAAAGATGCTGCCGAAAAACTTCATAATTTCTATGTAAGGAAAAATGATTTAAAAAATGCTTACAAATATGGCATGATTCAATACCAGGTTAAAGATAGCCTGGGTCTTGAGGAAAGTATGACCAAACTTTCAAAACTTGAACTCCAATATAATTTCGAAAAAAAAAACCAGGAAGAGCAGTTGATCCGGCAGCGTAAGGACTTTATCACGATTATCATCATAATAAGTCTGATTCTGGCAATGATTATTGTTCTGTTGTTGATGGCACGTCAGAAGATGAAAGCAAAAAACGACCGCCTGATGAAACAAAAATTACAGGATGAGGTGGATTTCAAAAATAAAGAGCTCACCCTTAATGTGTTAAACCTGGTAAGAAAAAATGAAATATTATCCGATATTTCGGGCAGGCTAATGCTTATCGAAAGTGAGGCCGTTAAAGAGGAAACCAAAAATGCAATCATCAAGATTGCACACGATCTACAGAAAAGCACGGAAGATGAAATATGGGAAGAATTTGAACTTAGGTTTAAACAGGTTCATGGCGAATTTTACGAAAAACTGATGGAGAAATTTCCGGATCTTTCGCCAAGCGAATTAAAACTCTGTGCCTTTCTGCGTTTAAATATCACTTCAAAGGAAATCTGTAAAATGACCGGCCAGCGATTAAGTAGTCTGGAAATTGCACGGCACAGGCTTCGCAAAAAACTGGGCATTTCAAATACCAATACCAACCTGGTTACTTTTCTTACTCAAATCTGACCGCGCTTTGTCAATTCAGTTGAACATTCATTTACAGTACATTAAAAATAATGTAATGGATTTGTAAAGGTGGATTTTTGTCGCCGTTAATGTTTTGTTAAGGCATTTATTTTGCTTCCCCACAATTAATAGATGACTTTTGGCTGTCCATTTTCAATCGCAATAATTTTCATTGCAAACATAAACTATGAACGACAACAACAAAACGGAAAAAAATTCCGATGCAGATCAGGCTGTCAAAATTATGCAGGAGGCAGAGGAGGTGAGAAATTTTATTAAGAAGAAAGAAATTCAAAACAATATTCTGAAAAAACTGATAGGCAACATCTCAAAATCCACCGATTCAAATAACGGAAAATCAAATCAATAATATACAAAATCAAATCATTCATTAACCAAAATCATTACTATGAAAAATTTTACTTTAAAAGGATTACTGGCAATTACAATGCTGTTCCTGGCATTTATTGCCTATGCGCAACATGGACCACATGCACTTCCGGGGTCCAACCAGGGAGTTTGCTTTTCGAAGGATTACACGGCAATTCCTACCGATAACATAAATTCGGTTTTTACAGAAGACTTTACAAGTGGTTGTCCTCCAACAGGATGGGCCGTTGTTGGCCTCGGGGAAACCAACTGGCAACCCAGTGCAACCAACAATGCCGGTGGCACAGCCCCTGAAGGCATGTTAAACTGGCAACCCCAGTTTGTTGGTAATTCCAAACTCGTATCACCGGCAATCAATACAACGGGTTACGATGTACTCGCACTCGAATTTAAACAATACGTGAACGACTATGGTGGAGGATACGACCTGAAGGTAGAAACCACAAGCGACGGTTCCACCTGGAATGAAGTATATTCGGTTGCGGTAAACGGAAGTATCGGCCCCGAAACTAAATTATTACTGATTGATAACGGAGATGTTGGTTCCGCCAACTTCAAGCTTGCTTTTACCCTTGATGGCGATTCTTATCAGATCAATTACTGGTACCTTGATGATGTCGTTCTTTTCCAGGCTGCCAATCTCGATGCAGCCGTAGCTGCAGTATATATTCCGTCGATTATTCCTACCGGAAATACTGTCACTCCGTCAGCACTTGTTAGAAATATGGGAACTGAAACCGTTTCGTTTAATGTTACTTTTAAAATATTACAAGGCGGATCGGCCGTCTATACCGGGAATTACAATGTTACAAACCTGGCTGGATTTCAGTCGCAGCTTGTTACCTTTAATAACTGGACAGCCGTTCAGGGTACTTACACTGCTGAGGTTACAGTTACACTTGCAGGTGATGAAAATCCGACCAATAATGTCCTTACAAAGGATTTCCAGGTTCTGGATAATCTGGTGATGAAAAAGCCTCTTTATGAAGAATTCACAAGTTCCACCTGTGGACCTTGTGCACTGGCAAACCCGGTTATTGATGGCGTCCTGGCAGACAATCCTGACGAATATAGTTTAATCAAATATCAGATGAACTGGCCTGGTAGCGGTGACATCTATTATACACAGCAAGGTGGCGATCGCAGGGATTATTACGGCTGCTCATGGGTACCCGACCTTTATGCCAATTCAACCCAGATTGTTCCTGCTGAAAGTCTGACCCAGGTGATGTTTGATCAGTTTGCAGATGCTGTAACTGCAGTTGAACTTATTGCTGATGCAAATATTGATGAAAACATGATGATCACGGTTAACCTGAATATAAATTCAACAGCAACCTATGCTGCCGGATTAAAAGCCCACATCGTGGTTGTTGAAAAGGTTACGGTTGGAAACGTATCTTCAAACGGTGAAACTGAGTTCCATAATGTGATGATGACCATGCTGCCCGGTTCTTCAGGAACAACGCTTGGTGCGCTCACTCCGGGAACTCCGGTTAATATTTCCGAAACTTTCGATATGTCAACCACCAACATGGAGGAACCTACCGACCTGCGTGTAATCGTTTTTGTTCAGGACGATACTGATAAAAGCATAATTCAATCGGACATGATTGATGTGGAAGCAGGAAATTTCGATACGTATGCAGTTAACTTTAATGTAATCGATAGTGACGGTAATCCTGTAGAAGGCGCAACAATAACTCTTGAAGGACATCCGGAAACTACAACCAATGCATCTGGTCAGGCCACTTATCCCGAAGTTTTCCCCGGAACTTTTGCATATGAAATTACCAAAGGTGGTCTGGAAGGCGCATCAGGAACAATTGAAGTTGTTGATCAGGATGTAACGGTTAATGCAACGCTACAAATCCCGGATTACTATTACTATGAAGATTTTGAAGCCGGCTTACCTGATAACTGGACAACTGTATTTTCCGGCTGGAATTCGGTATATTGGTACGGAGGACAGGTGATTGTTTTCCGCCAGGAAGCAACGGGTGAGATTTGGCTGATTTCACCATCCATTGATTTATCACTGGCTGAAACCCTGACAATTCAGGTTGGCAACAACACTGGTACTCCGAGCCCAACTATGGTTGTTGGAACCGTACCTGACCCTTCAAACACGGCTGCATTTACCGAACTGGCAAGTGTTGTACCGCCAACTTCAGGGTTTGAAGACTTCGATATTGATTTGACCGCTTACACAGGAACCGATAGTTACATTGCCATCACTTATAATGGTCCTGATTTTGGATATTTCTATATCGAACTTTTTAAGATGACCGCAAGAGGTGGATCGGGTGGTGGTTCGCTTATTACCGAGACCTACGAAGACTACAATGCAGGTCAGCAGTTAGCCTTACAGGCCAATGCGATGGGACGCGATTACTGGACAACCTGGAGTAATGCCCCGGGTGGAGCCGAAGACCCGATGGTAAGCAATGCATCAGCCCATAATGGCAGCAATTCGATGGTTATCGAAGGAAGCAACGACTGTGTACTCTTGCTTGGAAATAAGACCACTGGAAAATACTCCCTGAATTTTTATGTAAATATTCCAACCGGATTCTATGGATACTTTAATGTATTGCAGGATTTTGCCGGCGCCAACAGTGCCTGGGGAACCCAGGCCTATTTCGATGCAGGCGGAGTGGGAACCGTTGATGCCGGAGGAGCCGGAGCCGGAACCTTTACCTACAGCTATGATACATGGAATTTTGTAGAAGTAGTGGTAGACCTGGATGCCGACTGGGCTGAGTTTTATGTAAACGGAGCAGATGTGGTACAGTGGCAGTGGAGCCTGGGAACCTTTGGTACCCCGGGCCTGGTCCAGTTATCAGCAGCCAATTTCTATGCCTGGAGCGAGAACGGAACACCAAAAGCCTATTTTGATGATGTTGACTTTAAAGAAGTGACCTCAGCTTTGCTATATGAACCTTTCGAAGCCTATACCGCAGGCGAAAAGCTGGTACAACAGTCCGTAAATATGGGATTGGATTACTGGACCACCTGGAGCAATTCCCCCGGAAGCGCCGAAGACCCGTTTGTGTCGAGCGAACAGGCACATGCAGGAGCCAATTCGATGGTATGCCAGGGAACCAACGACGCCGTGATCTTGTTTGGAGATAAAACAACAGGCAAATATTCGGTGAATTTCTACATTTATATCCCAACGGGAAAAGTAGGATATTACAACATTCTCCAGTCGTTTAACGGAGCCAACAGTGTATGGGGCAGCGAAGTCTATTTTAACCCCAACGGAACAGCTCTGATCACAGCCAACGGAACTGCAGGTATTGCCAGTTTCAGTTATGCTTACGATGAATGGCTTTACATCGAGAACATCATCGATCTGAACAGCGACCAGGCCAGCATCCGGGTTAACGGAACAGAATATTACACCTGGCAGTGGAGTGTTGGAGCACAAGGCGGAGGAATAAACCAGCTTGGTGCGATGGACATTTATGCTGCCACCACCAATGGCACACCTTATTTCTTTCTTGATGATATCGAACTCAAGGAATTCCTGGCACTTGCCGCACCAACAAACCTTGTAGCCACAGTAAACGACAACGACATCACCCTCACCTGGAATGCTCCTGCCACGGATGGATTCCTCGGCTTCAATGTTTATCGCGGAACCCAGATCATTGCCCAGCAGATATCCGCATTAACCTTTACCGATTACGACCTGTTACCGGGAACCTACACCTATGATGTGAAAGCTGTTTACGATGAAGGGTATTCTTCTGGAGCAGGTCCTGTTGACGCTACCATTGCTGGCGGTACAGCCCGCGAAATGGTTGTGGTTGAAATCGGAACAGGAACCTGGTGCCAATACTGCCCCGGAGCGGCCATGGGCGCCGATGAACTGACCGAGAACGGCCAGGATGTAGCCATTGTTGAGTACCACTCAGGCGATGCCTATGAAACCAACGAATCGGGTTACAGGGCTACAACCTATTATGCAATCACCGGCTTCCCTACAGCATTCTTCGATGGAACCCTTTCGATTGTTGGCGGAAGCACTACACAAAGCATGTACGCATCCTATCTTCCGCTTTACGAAACCCGGGCTGCCAAAGTTTCACTCTTCGAACTCAGCATCGAACCTGTATATCTTGGTGGAACCAGTTTCAACCTGACGGTAAATGCAAACAATATTTATCCTTATCCGGGCAATAGCCTGGTATTACAGGTTATCTGCACCGAATCACATATTCCGGTCAGCTGGTATGGGATGACAGAGGTGAATTTTGTATGCCGCAAAATGATGCCCGATCATTTGGGAACAGCGATGGATTTTAACAGCCAGCCAAATCAATCGGTAACCCTGCCGCTCGATTACGGGACATGGGATGTTGAAAACTGTCAGGCTGTTGCTTTCATTCAGGATAACGACACCAAAGAAATTCTCCAGGCAACACGGGTTGATCTTGGCCAGTATGTTGGAATCAATAATCCACAGGAGGCTGATCTGAGTATTTTTCCGAACCCTGCTACCGAAATGATCAATATCAGTGGATCAAACAATGTCTCCCTTGTAAAAATCATAAATAACAACGGGCAGGTGGTTTTTGAACAACAGTCCGATGCGCCAACACTCCAGGTGAATACTTCAGTTTTTGCCAAGGGTGTATATCTTATCGAAATCTACACGAACGCTAAAATAACTACAAGAAAACTCGTGATCAGGTAATTTTTGATTGATGATTGAGAAAAGGGGGCTTAGCTTTAAGCTCCCTTTTTTGCTATTTACAACCAGCTTTTTCCAAAATTCGCTAAAGGGTTAAACCCAAAATTCAATTCATCCCGCCATTACAATGTCTAAACCTGAGGGAATCAATTGCCGGAAAATTTGAAACTACTGTTTTGGATAAAGGATATTTATTTCTTCTGCAATGTGTAATTGGAGCCAATCTTTTTCAATTCCCAACTATTATTCAATTCAAGTTTCCAGCCATCTCCCTTAATTAGTTTATCCAAAATTTCAATTGGTTCCGTAATCGTTACTTTATCCCAGTGATTGCTTAATAATGCCCCATTATCAACGGTCAAAATTCCCCAACTGTCGGTAATTCTTAAATTTGGATAAACAGTTCCCAAATCCTTCAGTGGCATAATATTTCCGGGATTAAACCCAATATTCATATTTTCAAACTGAATTGTAAGGGTAGGATTCTCCTGAAATTTTATTAAGTACTCGGTAATTAATTTTTTTTGTTCATTGGCCCTGTTTGTTTCGAAACCGGCTATTTCATTAAAATCATAATCCGCTTTACTTTTAGTTACAGCCTCTTGTAGATCGACAGGAGTCGTAACCTTGAAGAAATCAGAAACATAATCTGTCAGGTTAGTGTTTTCGGATACATTCTTATTCCAGTTGCTATCTTTCGAGTACATAAAATAGCCATAAACAGGTAGCGTTACATAGGCAAATGATCTGACAAATGTTTGATTATTATAAAAGTTATCGATCGCTTCAACATAGTGTTTTCTGAGTTTCTCATCAGTCCTTCCGCTTAAAATTGAGCCGGTATATTCTGCCAATCCTTCCGTTAATTCCAGATTGTTTTCGATTTCCTTAGCACCAGGAAAAAGCTTGTATCTGAAATTTCTGAATAGCAATGCATTTTGTATTTGCTTTAGGGCAACCGAATCGTCGTTAGCGCGTAATGCTTTTTTTAATGCTTCAAGTTCAAGCTTCAGGTAAATTCTTCCGTTCAGATCATCCAGATGATTGCTTTGAGTCATCTTTAAATTTGAAAATCCAATTTCAGGTTGGATTCTATGGAATAATTCGTGGGTTAACAGGCTAAGTCTTTCATTAATAACTTGTGGCAAAGGAAGCATAACCATTGTCCACCTTTTCCCATTCCAGTTGATGGCTGTATTGGCAATATTTATTTCATCAGGTAAAATGCCTGTAAATAAATCCCCGTTTTTTGCAAGAAGTCCTTTGTTGTCTGCTTCATTTGCTACAATTACCCTGCTTTCAGTATTAATTAAAAGAATTGGGCCATAAAGCTGATGGTTCCATAGATTTCCATTTTCTTTGGCCAGGTAATCTTTCAGTTCTTTAAAAGTGTTTTCATAATTCAATAATTCAGCCTTGCTCATTTCGACTGAATTCTTTGTTGAAGTGTTCGGATTACAACCTAAAAACGAAATTGTAATAAACAGGACAATGATTTTTTGAATGACTTTCATTTTTTTCATGTTTTTATGAGACCATCATATTCATGATTTTATCCATCATGGTCGACGAAGGTGGGATCAAAGATAAATAAAGTAGTTTGAATTGTTATTCCAAAAACATCAAGTTAGCTGCTGATGAAAGCTGTGAAGGCCTTTAGGACCGATATGAGTGGAATCTTTTCCGGATTACCGGACAATTTGTTTATTCGTATATTTTCATGATTTGTCACGGGTGGTTACATCTGACTATTGAAAACACACAGTTTACTTCGTCTCACTTTGTGATTTTTTCACTTTTATTCCGGACATTAAATCATCAACCTACCCCTCACGGAGAAGATGTTAAAGGTGAAAGTGAAAAAAAAATTACTTTTACAGTAGGGTAAAAACAACTTTACGCGGTTTAGCTTTGAAAGAATATTAATTCACTAAATCTTGGAAATAATGAAAAAGACACTCATTTTAGGTTTGTTTGCAATGCTGACAATCACTTTTTCGTCCTGTAAAAAAAACCAGGACATTACCGATCCAAACAATTCTTCGCTCACCCCTGAGGAAACGATGACATTAAAAGATGCTGCCGTGGAGGATGTTTCGGCTGCTTCAGATTATGAAGTCGATTTTTTTAGCACGGCAGTCGATTCGCTTGCTCCCTGCGAAAATAATTCACAAAACTGGCTTCAATGGCATCGGAATCATCATCTGGCTTTCGGCGGGAGATTCAGGTTTGGACATTGTCCGAATATTACCATTGTTTCCGGTCCAAACAATGGTTATCCCAAAACAATTACACTTGATTATGGCGATTCCACAGTTTTAAACAACGGAAGAGTCCTGAGCGGCATTATTGTTATCAATATGTCTGCACCACCACGCACTGACAGCGCAATGAGACTTATTACCTTCCAAAACTTTAAAATCGATTCGATAGGCATTGCCGGAACAACTACCATGGTCTTTTTGGGCGACAACCTTTCCCAGCGGATATTCAAAATTAACGGCCAAATTACCTATACTTTCAGCGATAACAGCACACTAACCCGCACCGAAGAAAGGCAGCGTGAATGGGTTGCTGGCCTGGAAACACAGTTTGACCCATCGGATGATGTGATCAATATAACTGGTTTTGTACAAGCTGTTAACTCTGATGGTGTTGCGTACCAGAATGAAATTACCCAACCACTTGTCAGGTATGGCGATTGCAGGTTCATCGTCCAGGGAATTGTGACCATGAGCAAAAACGGTGAAGTGTTTGGAATATTGGATTACGGCGACGGCAATTGCGACAGGTTTGCTACCTTGACCATTAACGGAATTTCAAAAATTATTGTCATCGGTCGAAAAAAATAGGGCCAATCATTAAATTTAAAGTGGACTTACTAAAACCTGACAGCTTATGGAAACCTGTCAGGTTTTAAAGTCCAGGCACCTTAATCCTGAATAAAATTCATCATAATTAAAGTTTTTTTTCTTTGACAAAGGAAGTTTTTAAGGAGTTGTTTGAAAATCATTTTGATGCAGTTCGCAGCTACGTTTTTTACCGCTCCGGCAACAGCGAACTGGCTACGGATATTGCACAGGAAACGTTCTTAAAAATCTGGGAAAAACAAATGCAACCCGATACCAAAAACACGAAAGGACTGCTTTTCAAAATTGCCGGCGATATTTTTATCAGCCGTTACCGAAAAGAAAAGGTAGCATTGAATTTTTCGATGAATTTTAAACCCGAGCTAGCCCACAATTCACCGGAAGATCAAATGCAGTACCGGGAACTGAAAAGCCGTTACGAACAGGCTTTAAAAATGTTACCCGACAAGCAGCGAACCGTGTTTTTGATGAGCAGGATGGATGGGCTTAGGTACCACGAAATTGCCGTTCGACTTGGGTTAAGTGTTAAAGCTGTCGAAAAGCGGATGAACCACGCACTAACGTTTTTTAAGAAGTTTATCGACAAATAAATGGATGAAATAAAATTACATATCAACCCATCAAACGAACCGGAAGAGGATTCGTCAATCCTTTTTTCGCAGTTGGAAATCCCCTGGGAAAAATCAAAAGCCCGGGTATGGGAAGAGCTATCCGCGAGGATTAATGAAATACCCGAAAGGAAACAAAGTAGGATAATTCCGCTTGTTTACACCTTGAGCTTAGCTGCCATGATCGTGCTTTTGGTAGGGATGACCATATTTTTAAGACTCTATTCAACTTCGGTTTCCTGTCCTACCGGACAAGTCATTACTGCTCAACTTCCCGATGGGTCAACTGTTGAACTGAACGACGGCAGCAGAATAAGTTACCACCCATACTGGTGGCAAATTAATCGGCAAGTCAGTTTTGAAGGGGAAGGTTTTTTTAAAGTCGAAAAAGGCAGGAAATTTGAAGTCACCTCTTTATTGGCAAAAACCATTGTTCTGGGGACAAGTTTTAATATTTATTCGCGCAATGACCAGTATCGTGTTTCCTGCTTTACAGGCCGGGTTAAAGTGGTTTCAAAAACCGACGGCCAGGTGGTTTTAAATCCTGATGAGCGTGCCATTATCCAACCGGATGGAACTATTGAGAAACAGATAAATCAAAAAAGTGAACCACCAGCAGTAAACGACGGTAACAGGTTCTTCTTTACCGGAACACCAATCAGCCGGGTTTTTGAAGAAATAAGCCGCCATTATGATGTGCCTGTCATCATCAAAATCGAAAAAGAATATTATTATACCGGAAATTTCACAAGCGAAAAACCGGTTGGCGACGTTTTGGAATTGGTATGCAAACCATTTAACCTTAGTTTTGCTAAGCAAAATGATGGTTCGTACCTGGTTTTCCAAAACAAATAATTTGTGAAGCAAACATTCCTTTTTTTTATTTTCCTGCTGACTATTTCGGCTTCGACAGCATTTTCGCAAACCATCGTGCTTTCGGTTTGCAATGAACATTTAAATGCGGTTCTCATTGATATCCGTGATACATACAACCTCCAGTTTTCTTTCGACGATGCGCTTTTATCCGGATTCAGGGTGACCGTCGATGGAAAATTCAGTACACCAGATCAGGCCATCATGGCCTTAATTGATGGTCTTCCGTTAGCTTTTGAAAAAAAAGAGGGCGTGTTCCTGATTTTTCCAAAGCCAAAACAAGTTTCACCCAAAAAATTTCTGGTTGCCGGGCAAGCTGTCGAAACAGGCTCTTTGGAACCCCTTCCCTATGCCCATGTAACGATTAACAATTTCAGGATTGTCTCCGATTTTGATGGCGGTTTTTCATTTAGCAGCACCACCGACAGCATTTTTAATCTCAAAATCTCGTATTTAGGATTTTATATTTTAGATACGACCCTACCTGCAGGGATAAACCGGAAATTTAAACTAAGCCCGGCGAGTATTTCACTCTCCGAAATTGAAGTGACCGCGAAAGTTGTCGAAAAATCCACACAAATCGGCGACCAGCCGGGGGTTGAGAAACTCAACCATAAAGTGGCAACTTACCTTCCGGGAAGCTGTGATAACTCCGTTTATAATTTATTGAGGTTACAGCCAGGCATTTTAGCTTCTGCCGAAAGCACAAACGATCTGATTATCTGGGGAAGTTACGAAGGACAAAGTCAGGTTTTATTTGATGGATTTACCATTTACGGATTGAAAAATTTCAACGACAATATTGGCCCTGTCAATTCATTTGTTGCCAAAGACATCGAAATTTATAAAGGAGGTTATGATGCAAGATTTGGCGGAAGGGTCGGAGGTATCGTAAATATCACCGGTAAATACGGTAACCTTCAGAAACCAACTTTAAATCTTAGCATCAGCAACCTGACGTTGAACGGAATGGCCGAAGTTCCCGTTTGTAAAACCGGATCACTATTAGTTGCATTCCGGCAGACATTTTATAACCTCTACAACCCTTATAATTTAAACATTTATGGGAAACAAAACCCGGTAGCGGATACCTCAAACGGAGTGCAGGTAAAGGTTTTCCCGGATTATATGTTTCGCGACTTTAATGTAAAATACTCAAACCGGAACGCTAAGGGAGATTTGTTTTTTGTAAGCCTTTATGGCGGAAACGATAATTACTCATACGCAATAAACCAGGATTTAAACAAACGTTCACTCACCAAAAATACTTCCGAAGAAAACACACAAACCGGATCTTCTGTTTTTTATGGAAAGAACTGGCGCAACGGCAACACCACCAAAGTTACCCTCGGGTATTCCGGCTTGTATCCTCAATTTTCGGATAAGCTGCATGTGATAACCGCAAACAACCAAAACATCCTTAGAAGAGACGACAAGTCATGGAATACTGTTCAGGAATTTACTGCCCAGGCCGAAAATCTTATTTTGGTGAACGAAAATCACAGGTTCGAAACCGGACTTGGGTACGTCTTTAATTCGGCCTCTTTAATTGAAGACTCGATGAGCCTCAGGCAACTGGATTTCCGAAATGATGCCAGCCGGATCTACCTGTATTTCCAGGACGACATTACGTCAAACAAAAATTTTACCCTTAAGGCTGGCTTCAGGCTGAATTACCCGATGAACCTCAACCAGGTTGATCTTGAGCCTCGCTTATCGGCTTCATTTCATGTTAATGATTTCTGGAAGATTAATACTGCCTGGGGACTTTATAACCAGTATATCGCAAAAAGTTCAGTTGTCGATGAAAATGGGAATTACCATTATTTGTGGACGGCCTGCGACAATCAAGAATTCCCAGTATTAAGAGCTTCTCACTTTGTTCTGGGAAGTTCTTTTCATAGTAATGGCCTTACTTTCAGCATTGAAGGGTATTACAAAACTACCAAAGGCATCACCCGTTTTGTGGCCCGGATAAAAAAACATGTACACGAAATATTCAAAGGAAACGGGCAAAGCTATGGCCTCGACTTTTATCTGCAAAAAGATATAAAAAGAAACTCATTCTGGGTGTCGTATTCGTTGGGCCGAACCGAAGAAATATTTTCCTATTTTCGGAAGAATGAGTACCGACGGGCTCCACAGGACCAGCAACATGAAATTAAATTTGCCGCACTGGTGGATTTCAATCCTTTTTTTGTCTCCGCCAATTACGTTTTTGGTTCGGGTTTTCCGGGAAATCCGTACTCAATCCTTAATGCTACCCCCGAAAATTATACCTATAGCCGGCTTGATGCCTCTATCATCTATAAATTCACACTCAGCAAATCACTCGTCGAAGCCGGACTTTCAATCCTGAATGTGCTGGACACCCAGAATATTAAATATTCCAATTTTGAACGCATACCTCTCAATCAAACCAGCACGATAAATATCCAGGAACAAGCCATGCCGTTTACACCATCTTTGTTTCTGAAGGTTTCTTTGTGAAAATTCAATTTTCCAACTGACTGATTAGTTCATTTGGTTCTGGCTATCGGCTGCCTCATTTTTAACAACTTTATCCTGATCCATTAGTCGTGAATAACTGAGGTAGCCTTCCAAAGGAATTTTTAAATAATAGGTCTTCCCTGAGCGGTTGGACAAATCGGCTTCCTGTAGCCAGGGGTTGAAATATTTAAGCGTCTTATAGGTAATGCCATGACTTTTTGCAAAATTCACCAGATTGTCGATGGAGGAGGTAATGGTAATCGTTTGGAAGGGGACAGATGGATAGAGGTCTTCATTTTTAAGGAAAAATCCATACTTTTCGGGATGAAGGAAAATGGATTTAATGGCATGTATTCTGTAAATGTAACGGGTTGTTTCGGACGAAAGGAAAAGGTCGTAATAATTATTAACCTGCTGTTTTCTTATCTCCTCCGAAACCCGTTTCATTCCTGCATTGTAAGAAGCTGCAACCAATGTCCAGTTATTAAATTTATTGTAAGATTCTCTCAAATATTCGCACGCTGCATTTGTGGACTTTTCGATATTGTACCTCTCGTCGATGTTGTCGTTTACTTCGAGACCATGTTCCCGTGCAGTCGATTTCAAAAACTGCCAGAAACCCGATGCACCGGCCGGAGAAGTAACATTTTCGAGTCCGCTTTCGATGATTGCCAGGTATTTAAAATCGTCGGGGATACCATGTTTCTTCAGGATGGGCCCGATAACAGGGAACCAGCGATGTGCGCGTTTTAACAGCATCAGCGTTGACGAATGCCAGAATGTATTTACCGTAAGTTCGCGGTCGAGGTATTCGCGCATATAAAACAAATCGATTGGGGCGGGTTCACCGGCAAAATTTACCGTATCCGGGATCGTCACGCTATAAATAAACTGTGTTGATGGGTTTATCGGTGCCTGAATTATTTGTTGTTGTTGTGGTTGAATCACAACTTCGGGTTGCTTTATTTCATCTTTTACAACGATAAATGCAAGAATGAAAATGATGACAAGAAGTAAACCGATTACGATATAATGGAAGTTCTTCATTCCGAGGGTACTTTTAAGATAACGAAAGCCTAAAATGGACTGTTAAAATCCATGAACAAAGGGGAAATTTTATCTTTATCAGATAAAACCGGATGAACATCTCTCCCCCAATCAATGGCCAGGTCAGGATCATTCCACCTAATGCTTCCTTCGGAGGCTTTATCGTAAACATTGGTGCATTTGTAAAAAAACACCGTATGGTCTTCGAGCGTAAGAAATCCGTGAGCAAAACCTTCCGGAACCCAATACATCCACTTGTTTTTATCGGAAAGAACAATAGATGCCCATTTGCCATAAGTTGGAGACTCATGGCGAAGGTCAACCGCAACGTCGAGTACCGATCCATGCATGACCCTTACCAATTTTCCCTGTGTAAATGGTGGTCGCTGAAAATGAAGTCCGCGAAGAACATGCTTCATCGACCGCGACTCGTTATCCTGAACGAAGGTTATGTCGATTCCATTAGCAAGGAATTTATCCCGGTTGTATGATTCAAAAAAATAGCCCCTTTCATCTTCAAAAACGGTGGGTTTAATAATCAGCAGGTCTTTTATCTCAGTTTTCTCGATTTTCATAAACAGTCTTTTTTTTAGTCAAAATTAAATAAAAACCCATACCCGGAAATTTTAATCTTCATGGTTCAATTCCTTTTTACTTGCCGCCACATATTTCCGATTTACCGGATCAAATTTATTGTGGTGTATTTTAAAAAGCCGGAAAAATAAACTCTGTCCCAAAACCCAAAATCATGTAACCGATTAAACTATCAAAATTACCATTCATATTAAAACTTTCATTAGCAACAAACAGGAATGTACCAACAGTTAAAGTCAAAAGTATTGCATTGATAAGTTTTTGTATGTAAGCAAATTTTATAATATTCGGATATTCCGATAACTTCATACCTGCATTGACATTCCATTTTCATCGATTAGGAAAAAAATCGTACAAGGTTTCAAAGCTTTTACTTACATGATTTGCCAGTAAAACAAACCGAATTGGAGATATATTTTATAAGTCGGCAGAGTATTTGACGGAAGAATTCAGAAAATCTGTCCCTTGCCGGCGCCGGCTTTTAAACCATATTGCCCGGTTTTTGAGTTAAATACAATTTCATTTGTACCCGTTTTACGGATGTAATCCAGGGTTTTATTATATTGATGTGTCCCCTTGCAAAGCCATTCCGGCATATCCTTATCAAGATCGATGTGCATCAGGGCTTTCATTACTTCAACAAGTTCTTCCAGTTTTTCTTCTGGTTTTCTGATCCCAAGGATTTCTTTGGTATTCATAAAACCGATGATGGAGCGTGTAACTTCCTGCATCGATTTTGAAACTGCCTGTCCGATCAAATCCATACGTGCTAATTGTTCGATTCGTTTCTGGTGCTTTTGAATCTCCTCTTCTGTTAAGATCAGATCAAATAAACCACCATACCATGCCACACTAATGATGACCACATCCCTAAAATCGGGTAATTCGTTGCTAAAAATCAATGTTTTCATCCGGGTTTTGACTTCAACGATTTCTTGATCATCAACCAGGATGGGATAAGTATTGGAAGAAAATCCAAGAAAGACATGCTCACGTTCCATTTTGAGTAATCCCTTTTCTAAAAGTCCCGAAACGAGTATTTCGCGAAAACGGGAACCTTTGTCAGCAAGTTTTAGTAACCACCAGCTTATTTTTTGGTGTTCCTCAGATTGTTGAATCTGCTCGAGGGCAATATCAAGCAAGGGATGGCCGGTTGGTTCATACCGGTCAGGGATGATATAATCAAGATCGTTATCGATACGGTTATGCAATGCGATATCCATCAAAATGGAAGCCGATAGCAAAATATCGAATTTCTTTGACTTCAGGAATGCCTTACGTCCTGTTTGTTTATTCACTGTGATGAGGAAGAGTTCTTCAGAAATTGTCAGTAGATGATCCATAACTTATTCTTTTTTGTTATCCTTTGGAATGGGGTTATTGCCAGCATGTGGACCGGGAGAATGGACTGTGGCTGCATATTCGTGTTCCATCCGCGATTTGCGTATTGCCGTGATCCATGCTGGCAGGGCATCGCGGATAATTATTACCACGCAAATCATGATTACGAGCGTAAGTCCAAGGTTTATAATACCCTGTGTAAGTGTTTTTGAAATTCCAATTTGTGGGATATAAATTCCCCAGATATTCATGATGCCAGCGATAACCGTCGTTATACCCACGAATGCCAGGGGGACCAGTGTGATCCACGCATATTTTGCCTTCCCGTGGTTGATAATATAAGAGGTTCCAATGGCCAGCGCGATGGTTGCAAGTAGTTGATTAGCCGTACCAAACATTGGCCAGATGGTGGAAACGCTTCCCGTGTAAATAAAATAGCCCCAAAACAGAACAACCAATCCACTACATATCAGATTTCCTGGCAGCCAGTTTGTCTGGCTAAAGGGTTTATAAAACTTACCAAATAATTCCTGTAAAACAAACCGCGCTACACGGGTTCCGGCATCAATAGTAGTTAGGATAAACAGAGCTTCAAACATGATAGCAAAATGGTACCAGTACGACATGAGTCTGTCTAGTCCGGGAATGGATGAGAATATCTGGGCCATCCCAACTGCCAAAGAGACCGCGCCTCCAGTGCGTCCGGCAATGTTCTCTCCCACAGATGAAGCGAGTTTGGGTAATTCCGACTGTGTAAATCCCATCGCCTGCAATTGTGGTAAAATTTGGGCAAGCTTTTCTGCGGATACATTGATTTGAAAATAATCGAGCGGATGAAGACTGGCAGCGGCAATCAGTGCCATGATACTTACCATGCCCTCGGACAGCATCGCTCCGACAGCGATGGGCCTGATGTGCGACTCATTCATAATCATTTTTGGAGTAGTACCTGAGCTGATAAGTGCGTGGAATCCTGAAATAGCGCCACAGGCAATAGTAATGAATAAATATGGAAACAGAGTTCCCGGTATGATAGGTCCTCCACCATAAACAAATGATGTAAAAGCTGGCATCTTCAGATTTGGTGCTACGATAATTATTCCTACCGCCAACATGGCAATAACACTCAGTTTCATGATGGAACTCAGGTAATCGCGAGGTGAAAGTAAAAGCCATACTGGCAGTACTGAGGCAAAAAAACCATAACCTGCAAGCAGAAATACCAGTGTCTTATGATCAAACAAAAACCAGGAGGCTATTGGCGAAGAGGGAATATAACGGCCAAAAATTACAGCAGCTGTAAGCATAATCACACCCATGATAGTTGCTTCAGCCACGTGTCCCTTTCGGAACCTGAACATCCAGATACCCATTAAAATGGCAATTGGAATGGTAGCTGCAATCGTGAATAATCCCCAGGAAGATTCACTCAGCGCATTTACTACAACAAGTCCCAATCCGGCCATGGCGATGATGATAATCAGAAAAGTGGCGATGGATGCGGTAACACCACTGCTTACTTTCCCGATCTCAAACCTGGCAATTTCAGCCAATGATTTTCCATCATGCCTTATTGATGCCGTGAGAATCACCATATCGTGTACTGATCCGGCCATAACTGCGCCCACCACCATCCATACAAAACCCGGGAAGTACCCGAACTGACAGGCAAGCACCGGTCCAACAAGAGGCCCGGCACCAGCAATAGCGGCAAAATGATGCCCGAACAGGACCCACTTACTCATCGGATAATAATTCTGACCATCGTATAGCCGGCCTGATGGCATGATGCGACTATTATCAAAAGATAGCACTTTTGCCGCAATAAAACCAAAATAAAACCGGTAAGCCAATGCGAAAATCGCGAAAGCGCTGATTAATAATGGTATTGCATTCATATTTTGGGTGTAAGGTAATAAAATGTACTGTGACTAGATATTTCCAGGTTCCTCCAATGGACCATCATTGGTGTTTTTTTAAAATGAACCCCTGTAATTGCTCCACTGGCTATCGTTGCAAATAGCTTTGGGAATAAGGGGAACCTTTCGTTTTCGGCATTCGGCTTATGAAAAAAAACCAGTAAAAGTTCAGAAACCGGCAGTCCATCAATAATCATCATCCAACCCATGCCAACAGCCAGGAAGAAAATGGCAAATCCGAAAACAGGACCCAATGGGGCAATGTTAAGTAATTGTATCAGAAATATTTTTAGCAACATTTTAAAAAAAAAATCAACATTATCCCCCATTGTTGTTTTCGAAGCAGGGGGAGAATTATTTTCACCAAACTCCCAATCTGTTATCTTTCCGTAAAATATAAAGATTGGGACAAGTGATGCAAATGAAATGATAAATGCATTCATAAAATTACTTTTGGCAAAAATAAAAAAGCACCTGAAATTATCCTAAATAATTCCTTTGCACAAAATCATTTAAAAAATTGAGTTTGTAAGCAGCATATCAAAAACTAAACAAATGACAGATTAGTAACAAAATTCTTCTTCAAAAAAATGCCCCTAACGCTGGCTTTTAATATCTTTACGGCTTGAAAAGTTATTTTGAAATATTGTTATTTACACAATGGTGTTTCCCAAGGATATATCAATTTTTTATTTAATTTATAAAAAATCCGGAACATTTTAAAACTTACAACACTTATGAGAACATTCATTTACAATTCTTTCTGGCTGTCGTTACTGTTTGCATCCTTTCTCTCCTCCTGTAAAAAGGATACTGAGACAAATCGCCCTGGAGACTGGGTAACACAATATGCCCTTGATAAGTCGGTTGTTGAGGTGAATACTACAAATACTGCAACAGGTTTTGAAACTATTTTTCAATCGACCATTACCGACAGTGCTCAACGCGCTCAATTTTGTCAGGCATTTATCGAACCGGTAAGGTTCCTGAATGATCAGTCGGGTTATTATTTTGTTGAATCATACAATGCATGGATGGTCGCTCATGCCACCAATCCTGCGGTTATCGGGACATACAGGATGGATGTCCAGGATGTTAACGGAAAATATTATGTCAAAGATATGGTGAGTACCGTCGTTTACTCAGGTTACGGCCTCATCGAATATTATTTCAACAACCCGGCAACAAACCAAACCGAGCGTAAAATCGGGTTCGTAAAAAGCATCCCATCGGCTCAGCTTTTCATCGGATCAGGCTTTTATGGCGACCCTCCATCGGTTTATTATACTCCCAACGAAGCAAGTATGATAATCGCCGAAGAAGCCACCATCGCCATGGCAGAAGGTATTGGTGGTGTATATTCAGCCTATTATTCCGATAGCAGCGACCGCGTTGATTTTGCCCGCAGGATGATCGACCATGTCCGCTTCTTTGATAATCAGTCGGGCTATTTTTTTATTTACGACTTCAATTGCAACAATGTAGCGCATGGCATACAAAAGAACTTACAGGGGCAGAACCTTTACAATTACCAGGATTCACATGGAAACTATGTAATCCGGGAACTGTTGGCCGTAACAAAAAGTGAAGCCGGAGGAGGAACTTACGAATACTGGTGGAATAACCCGGTTTCAGGACAGGAAGAACCGAAACTCGCTTATGTGATTAAGATTCCCGGCATCGATTATTTCATTGGCTCAGGGATTTATCTGAAATAAAATCTCCACAAATTTTAATCCTGATAACGCTAACTTTATTGCTTTTAAATCGATAAGATGTTTTGGCTGTAGGCCATGAATACGATTGTTCAAAAGACGTTCTGCAAAGACAAATTACCCCGGAAAAAAAGTTGGTTGTGTGGGTGTTTTTTTGAAGAATTGTCAGGATGGTTTTTCAAATTATTTATAGTCTGTTAACGCAGGAACATTTTTGCATCACCCCGGTTTTCAATCTCCCAAAACTCAATGATGAGAATCTGAGCAGAAGAAAACTCCGCATTCTATTTGTCTTAAATGTCTGAAATTGCTTACTCCGGAAATTTTGCAATAATCACGCCTTTTCACGGGAATAACAATACGTAATGAAAGTTTGTTTTCGTAACGCAAACCTATGACAATCAATGTTGTAGTTTTTTTTTGTTTCTTTTTGTTACATAATTAATACGCATATTAAATACAATAAATTACATAATATTCATTGATGAATTCTTTCTTAATTTTGTTTTTATGCGTTAAATCGCTTTATTTAAAGTATTTATAAAAGTTATTAATTTTTTTCATGTTTTTTATAATATTTGTATTATCTTTATCACGGTAATATTAATACGTATTTTTATGACTCCATTT
>Ga0172371_10003357_pt1 | contig 24894 bp, 22 predicted proteins | sample Lak12m_FD_114543 | JGI IMG/M metagenome (GOLD analysis project Ga0172371, IMG submission 114543) | Freshwater microbial communities from Kabuno Bay, South-Kivu, Congo - kab_022012_12m | ecosystem: Environmental > Aquatic > Freshwater > Lake | place: Democratic Republic of the Congo: South-Kivu... | reverse complement strand
TTCGTCTTCATGATCTCCTCCAAGAATCAAAAAACATGAGAATGGAATGGTTTTTCCCAATGCCGGCGATGCCTGCCTGCGTTGCATCCTTCCCGGCTCTCTATGCTGGTTGAAAACAAAAAACCAGCCACGATGGGCCGGTTTCGCCATTGGCTCCCCAACGACTGCCTACCCTCCCAGGTAAGTCAAGCGACCTCTTCAGCGTCGTCGGATCTCTGCCTCCCAGTGAATGATCAGGATGATCACTTCGGGTGGGTGATATTATTCGATGCGTCCTCCTTTTTCCTCCGGTTGAGATTGGCAACGGGTAATATTGCAAAACGTGCAATATGAGTTTAGCAAAATCTGACACCCAATTCAATCGCGCGGGGATAGGCAGATGTAAATCAAACATAGACATATGTCATTTATTCATGGAAAGCAGGCTAAAAATCCATCGTATAATCTGCAGGAGGTCATTAAATCCATTTTCGCAGGAAACCTTCCATGAATAGGATCTCACACCCATTATCGGTTCATACCTTCTCCATTCAGCGCACAGGCTCCAACCCGTGGGAAGCCACATCGCTTGATTGCCTCACGGTCTTCGCTTTCCCCCGGCTTCCTCCTTACAACCCATGACCCCACTTTTCGCGGCAATCGAAGCCGGCGGGACGAAGTTCATCTGCGTCGTTGGCAGCGGGCCGGATGACCTTCGCGCCGAGACCCGCTTCCCGACCACCACGCCTGCGCATACGCTCCAGCAGGCGGTTGATTTCTTCCGCCTCCAGCAGGCGCAGCTCGGGCAGCTTTCCGCCCTCGGCATTGCCTCCTTTGGCCCGGTCGACCTGGATCCCCGCTCGCCAGCCTATGGCTGCATCACCTCCACACCGAAATCGGGCTGGAGGAATACCGACATGGTTGGAACGATCCAACGCCTCCTTTCCCTGCCGGTCGGCTTCGATACCGATGTGAACGCCGCCGCCCTGGCCGAAGGCCGCTGGGGTGCCGCCCGGGGACTGGATACCTTCATCTACGTGACCATCGGCACCGGCATTGGCGGAGGCGGCCTGGTCAACGGTGCGCTCATGCATGGCCTGATCCACCCGGAAATGGGTCACCTCCCCCTCACGCACGACCGGTCGGTTGACCCGTTCGAGGGGAGCTGTCACTTCCACGGTGATTGCCTGGAGGGGTTGGCCTCCGGTCCCTCCATCGAGAAGCGCTGGGGTGTCGCGGCTAAGGCACTTTCGCCGGGTCATCCCGCCTGGGCATTGGAGGCACATTACCTGGCGCTTGGCATCGTCAGCTGGATCTATACCCTTTCGCCGCAGAAGGTCATTCTCGGTGGAGGGGTGATGGCGCAGGGTCACCTCTTTCCCCTCATCCGCCGCGAGGTGCAATCCCTGCTGGCGGGTTATATCCAATCGAAGTCGATCCTGGAAGGTATTGATGAGTACATCGTGCCGCCCGCGCTTGGGTCTCGCGCCGGCGTCCTTGGTGCCCTCGCTCTTGCCAGGGAGGCGGTGCATCCCTCTGTCCTCCCATTTTCGCGCGGTTCAGCGAAAATGAAGGCATGAAATGGGGGCTTGACTCTCCTGTTACGGGAGGTTGTATAACAGCGCCATGATCCGGATCGGTGACTTTTCCAAACTCAGCCGCGTATCCATCAAGACGCTGCGCTTCTACGACGAGATGGGCCTGCTCAGGCCCGCCAGCGTGGATCGCTTCACCGGCTACCGTCTCTACGAGTACGAACAACTGCCACGCCTGCACCGCATCCTGGCGCTCAAGGACCTGGGCTTCTCGCTGGAGGAGATCGGCCGTCTCCTCGAAGGCAGCCTGCCCGCCGAGCAGCTGCGCGGGATGCTGAAACTGCGTCAGGCCGAGATACGGCAGTCGGTCCAGGAAGAGATGGAACGCTTGGAGCGGGTGGAGCTTCGGCTGAGACAAATCGAACAGGAGGAAGAAATGTCCAAGTACGATATCGTCATCAAGAAGATCGAACCCATCAGGGTCGCCACGGTGCGTGGCGTTGTCCCGGCACCGCCGGAACAGGGTGGGCTCTGGCAGGAACTTGGCGAGTACCTCGATAGTCAACGAGTCCGCGCCAGCGCGCCCTGCTTTTCCCTTTACCATGATGATGAGCACCGCGAGGCCGATTGGGATATCGAAACATGTGAACCGATCACCGACCCACTGTCTCCCAGAGGGAATGTAAAAGTACGCACCCTGCCGGCGGTCGAGACCATGGCTTGCGCCATCCATGCCGGCCCGTTCGTCACCATCGGCGAGGCCTACGACGCCATCCTCAAGTGGCTCGCCGAGAACAGCTTCCATGTGACCGGCCCGTGCCGCGAGATCTATCTCCAGCCCCCCAGGCGCCCCGGCGACCAGAACGACCCCTCCACCGTGACCGAGATCCAATTCCCGGTGGAGAAAGTTTGACCCCCACCCCACCCTCCCCCATTCCGCAATCTGGAATGGTGGAGGGTTACATTGGGGGACGGGGGATTTTTGTTGTAAAATTGTCTTGTGCCAGATACTCTCAAAATCCTGTTCCTCATCGCAGAAGCCGAACCGTTCGTCAAGGTCGGCGGGTTGGCCGATGTGGGCGGGTCTCTGCCGCTGGCTCTGCGCCTCCTCGAGGGGAATCCACCCCTGGACGTGCGCCTGGCACTTCCGCTCCACCGCACCCTCCAGCTTGACCCCGCCCGCCTGGCCCCGCGCCCCGGGTTCTCTCTCTCCCCTCGCGGGGTTGAAATGCCCGTCCGCGTGCTGGAAAGTCAGCTGGCGGGAATGCCCGTCTATTTCATTGACGGTGAACCCGTTGCGCAAGCCGAGAACGTCTATTCCCGCGACCCTGCCGGTGACCGCGAGAAGTACACCTTCTTCTCACTCGCCGCCCTTGAGATGACCCGGCACCTGGGTTGGATGCCGGATATCCTCCATACCAATGACTGGCACACCGCGCTGGCTCTTTATGCCCTCCATGCGTGGCGCGGCGATCCCTTCTTTGCCAGGATGCGCTCCCTGCTCACCCTGCATAACCTCCCCTACATGGGTGGCGATGCCTCCGGTCAGCTTGCCGCCTACGGCCTCCCTCCACTGGTTGATGAGAACCTGCCCTCCTGGGCGCGCGGCCAGCCGCTGCCTCTGGGTTTGTGGGCGGCAGATAGGATCGTTGCCGTTTCGCCAACCTACGCGCGGGAAGTGCTGACCCCCGGGTTCGGTTGCGGTTTGCAGGATTTCCTGCGCCTCCGCGGTGCGGCGTTCTCGGCCATCCTGAACGGATTGGATGTGCAAAAGTGGAACCCGGCAACCGATGACGCCCTGGCTGCCTGCTTCGACCTCACCCGCCTCGAGACCCGTCGCCTCAACACGCGCCATTTGCGGCAACATCTCGGCCTGCCGGATGAACCTGAGATCCCGCTGCTGGCGATGGTCGGGCGGATCGATGCGCAAAAAGGTGTTGATATCCTCCTGGATGCCCTGCGCCGGATTGCAGACCTCCCCTGGCAGTTCGTCATCCTTGGCAGGGGTGACCCTTCGCTGGAACATGATGCCCGCCGCCTGGAAGCGGATTTCCCCTCCCGCATACGCGCGGTTATTGACTTCAACGCCCCGCTGGGGCACCTGGTCTACGCCGCTGCCGATATGTTCCTGATGCCTTCACGTTACGAGCCCTGCGGCCTTGCCCAGATGATCGCCATGCATTACGGCGCCGTGCCCCTCGTCCGCGCCACGGGTGGTTTGAAAGATACGGTCACCCCCGGGCAAACCGGTTTCCTGTTCGAAACTGCCACACCCGTGAACCTGGCTGAGACCCTGCGCTGGGCCTTGTCCATGTATTCCAATGCAGAAGAATGGTTGAATTTACAGCGTAACGGAATGACCCGTGATTTCTCCTGGACGAAATCCGCCCAGGAGTACCGGGCAGTCTATCAATCGCTTTTAGCTTGACTCGGCTTTCACCAAGGATTATTAGGTTCCCATTTCACGGAACATGCCAGGTCTCACAGAAATGAAAAGACCCTTCGCTCACCTGCCCACACCGCAGTTGCGGGTTACTCAGGGTGACATACCCATTTTTCAGTGGACTCATCCGTGTCAGTCCGTGTTATTCCGCCTGCCCTGGCGGTCTGGGCCAGGGTGTCATCCGTGTACCAAAGGAGTTGAGATATGAAAACACGTGCTGTCATCATGGCCGGCGGTGAGGGCAACCGCCTGGGCGTGCTCACCGTCAAGCGCACCAAGCCCGCGGTTCCCTTCGGAGGCAAGTACCGCATCATCGACTTTACCCTCTCCAATTGCGTCAATTCCGGCATCTTCGATGTCATGATCCTCGCCCAGTATCGTCCGCACTCGCTCATTGAACACATCGGCGCCGGCGGCCCCTGGGATCTCAACCGCGACTTCACCGGTGGCGTGCGCATGTACACGCCTTTTAAGGCACGCGCCAGCGGCGATTGGTACACCGGCACCGCGGATGCCGTCCAGCAGAACTTCCTGTTCATCAAGCGCGATTCGCCCGACCTGGTGCTGATCCTTTCCAGCGACCACATCTACACGATGGACTACGAGACGATGATCACTTTCCACCTGGATCATCAGGCCGATGTGACCATGGCTGTCATCCGTGTGCCAATAAAGGAAGCCTCACGCTTCGGTGTTGTCAGCGTGGACAAGGATTACCTCGTCAAATCCTTCGTTGAAAAACCAAGAAATCCACCCTCCGACCTGATCAACATGGGCGTGTACCTGTTCAACCTCGATGTTCTCAACCGCGCCTTGTTAAGGGACCACAGGAATCCTAAATCCTCCCACGATTTCGGCCGGGATATCCTCCCGCGCCTGGTGAAAGGCAAAACTCGGGTGATCGCGTTTCCATATACCGGCTATTGGATGGATATCGGCACGGTCAATTCCTACTGGCAGGCTCATATGGACCTGCTTTCCCCCGACCCGAAGCTCAAGCTCTATGATCGCCGCTGGGTCATCCACACCCGCACCGAGGAGCGCGCCCCCGTGCGCATCCAGGATCATGCCAACATCTATGCCAGCATGCTCGCCGATGGCTGTTTCATCCAGGATTGGGCCACGGTGGAAAGCAGCGTCCTTTCACCGGGTGTGGTTATCCGCCCGGGCGCGGTGGTGCGCGAGTCCATCATCCTGACCGATTGTGTCATCGAGAGCGGCGCCGTGGTGGAGCGCGCCATCCTCGATAAAAAGGTCCGCGTGGAGGCAAATGCCCGCGTCGGGGGCGGCATCGGCGACTCCAATATCCGCCTGGCCATGGTTGGCAAGAGCAGCATCGTTCCACCGGGGTTGGCCATCGAACCGGATGGCTCCGTTAGCACCGATGTCATCCCCAGGGATTATCCCGCCCCGGTCGTCAGGGCGGGCGAAACGATTGAAACAAAGAGGAAACCCCATGAAATTTGAGCGCGCCTCCGGCATCCTGCTCCACCCCACCAGCCTGCCCGGTCCCTTTGGCATCGGCGATCTCGGTCCGCAGGCTTACCGGTTTGTGGATTTCCTCGCTGAAGCCGGCTGCAAGCTATGGCAGGTGCTTCCCCTCGGCCCAACCGGTTTTGGCGATTCACCCTACCAGTGCTTCTCGGCTTTCGCCGGCAACCCCTACCTCATCTCCCCCGAGCTGCTGTTGCGGGATGGATTGCTCACATCGAAAGACTTATCGGATAACCCCGGGTTCCCGGTCGGCCGCGTGGATTTTGGCACGCTCATCCCCTGGAAGCTTTCCCTCCTCGAACGCGCCTTCGCCCGCTTCTCCTTAGACCCCGTCCCTGCGCTTCAAAAATCCTTTGCCGGGTTCTGTTCCCGGCAGGCCGCCTGGCTCGATGATTACGCCCTCTTCATGGCCATCAAGGAATCCCACGGCGGCGGTTCATGGGATGGGTGGCCCGCACAGCTTCGCAAGCGCCAACCGAATGCCCTTGCCAAGGTCCGTAAATCCTTTAAGAAATTCATTTCAAGTTTTACTTTTTACCAATTCCTGTTCTTCCACCAATGGCAGGCTCTCAAAACCTACGCCAACCAACGCGGTATCCAGGTCATCGGCGATATTCCCATCTTCGTCGCCTTTGATAGCGCGGATGTCTGGTCGCACCCCGGCCTCTTCTTCCTCGGCGCCGACGATAAGCCCACCGTCGTCGCAGGTGTCCCGCCGGATTACTTCTCGCCCACCGGCCAGTTGTGGGGTAATCCGCTTTACCGCTGGGACGTTCACAAGGTCGCTGGCTACTCCTGGTGGCTTGAACGTTTCCGCGCCACCCTGGAAATGGTGGATATTGTCCGCCTGGATCACTTCCGCGGTTTCGCGGCTTACTGGGAAGTCCCCGCCGGCAACCCCACCGCGGAGATCGGTCGCTGGGTGCCGGGTCCTGGCGCCCATTTCTTCGAGGCTGTCCGATCCGCCCTTCAGGAAAATCCCGCAGGGGTGGGGCACCACTCATCCGATTTGCCCATCATTGCCGAGGACCTCGGTCTCATCACCCCCGATGTGATCGCCCTGCGCGATGGCTTCAACCTGCCCGGCATGAAGATCGCCCAGTTTGCCTTCTCCGGTCCCGAGAATCCCTTCCTGCCCCACCACTACCCGCAGAACTGCGTGGCTTACACCGGTACGCATGATAACAACACGGCGCGCGGCTGGTACGAGTCTGCGCCCCAGGCGGAAAGCAATTTTGCCCTGCGCTATCTTGGGCAGACTCCCGATATCTCAAACACTTTGAAAACCCCGGCGCAGGGTTTTGCCGAAAAACTCATCCGCCTCGTATGGGCCTCGGTGGCTGTCTTTGCCCTCGCACCCATGCAGGATCTGCTCAATCTCGGCGGCGAAGCGCGCATGAACTACCCCTCCCGCCTGGGTGGCAACTGGGACTGGCGGATGGAGGAAGGGGCGATGAGCGAGGAGATAAAGGAGAGCCTTAAAGGATTGAATCTTCTTTATAGCCGGTGACCATCAGCAGGGGTATGCTGCCAGCGCAGCCGGGTTGTGTCGTGGTCAGGTGCGTGCTTGGCGAGGTTTTAGTCATTTGTTTCTTGTTCAGGCATTTTCTTTCTTCTCCACGGCCAGACCCAGCCGCCACTTGGTGGCCCAGGCCAGGATAAGCGCGGCCAGCGCACTTACAATGGTGGAGATTATATACAGTTGCATATCGAACTGGGGGGTGGCTCCGCTTTGAAATGCCGTCGTATAGGTCGCGTTGGTGAACAGCGTAACGCCCCAAAAGTTGTCAGCGTTATGCAAGATGATCCCCCCAACCAGCAGGCTGCTGCCCGTCTTGTTGTAGACCCATGTGATGAAGGTGGCAAGTACGATCTCGGCGACCACGTAGAGCGGTAAGAACGGCAGGCCCATCTGGTAATGAAAGGATTCCGGCTGGAAGAACAAGGGTAGATGCCATAATCCCCATACAATGCCGATGATGATGCTCGCCACCACCGGTCCCCACCGGCGCTGCAGGTTCGGCAGGGCAAAGCCGCGCCAGCCAAATTCTTCACCCAGTGGACCGCCAAGCAGGGTGATCAGAAAATAAAGCGGTACCATGGGCAGTTCCTGCTTGAAGAAAGCAAGGCTTGGCAGCCCGCCGCCCAGGGCAACATTGATGGCTATGGCGGGCAGCACCAGGAGGCCGGTGAAAAACAACGCCACCAGCCACCACGTCCACCCCACGCGCCAGCGCAGGAATCGTTGGCCGAGATCACGCAGGCCTTCTTTTCCGCTGGTGATCGCGATCGTGATGACTCCGGCAATCGAAGCCCCCCAGACGAGGAAACCCGTTCCGGTGGTGTACCATGGGAACCAGCTGATCAGGACCGCCAATGCAATATAAACAATGAACGCATATTTTTTCAGGATTGCACCAGTTGATGTTTTCATTGGTTCTCTCCTCGTTGCTTTTTCTTCTCTAATTCCTCTTCCACTTCAGCTGCCCCTTTTTCATAAAATGCCTCTTCATCTGGAGCCAGCTCGTGAAGGAGCCTCAGGAACTCTCCGGCATGAACGCGTTCCTCATCGGCAATGTCTTTAAGGACTTCGCTGGCGAGCTTGTTGGTCGTTGACTCGGCAAGCTGCATGTACATCTGGATCGCTTCGTACTCCGCAGCGACCATGAACCGGATTGCTCGAACGAGCTCCTGGTCGGTGAGCTTTCTTTCGTTCGCCAACCCCGAAAAAGGGCTTCCAAACTCTGGCATGATAAATCTCCTTTCCTTTTATTAAGGTGATCCCCCGGCAGCCCGCCTTGGCATTGCCCGCACAAAGAACCCAAGCGCGACGTCAGGGGTGAATGAATTTTTATCTATAATATTAACATATATCCTCGCGAACCAAAGCATGCAACCAGCAACCGTGAAACACATCCCACCCGCAGGTCACACCCGGGGTGCAGCGCGGCATGCAATGCCGCTGCCTGCAAGCGGCGTAAGCCGCGTGTCTGCTACCCGCGATTTTACTCCGAAGACCACCATTCGCCAATAAAATAGATCATTGAATCGTCAGGTGACCAGGCGGGGTAAAGATCCCGGAAGGCATTATTGGTAATTCTGCGCAAGCCGCTGCCATCTGTGCTCATGGTGAAGATCTCCTCATCGGTGTTGTTTTCCCCCCCAACTTTTTGAGAGAAGGCAAATCCATCCCCTGCGCTGTTCAGCTGCAAGCTGGCGATAACCAGAGGTGAGCTGTAGATCAACTCGATGGTTCCTGTACCGGGTTTCAGGCGGTAAATTCCCCATTTTTCTTCGCGGGGTACGAATGGCTGGCTTGGTGTTGAGCTGACTGGCGGGGGGGTGTCCTGCGTAGGTGATGGCCATGCGCCGGGAGTCACCGCATTTAAATGGGTACATGCGCTGGTCAGGAATAATAGAAGGAAGCAAAGGAATTTCTTCATGGTAAACCCATGCAAGCGGCGGAGCTGGCCAACCACCCATCATTTGCATGGGATTGGGTTGGGCATGAACCACTATCCTTACAAGTTTACCACCCGCGGGCTTCTCCCTTTGGCAGGAGACCCCATCTTTCAACCTCGTGCTGGCTCGGGCAGGGGTTGGCTGTCACAATCAACCCCTCTTCAACATCACTCTTATCACGCTTCATCAATTTTGCACCATCTTTACCTTCTCCCAACGCTCAACCTCTCCATTCACCACTCAAAATACCGGGTTCGATCGAGGTGCCTCCTCCTCGGCTATCTTTTCGTATTGCCCGACCTCGCGTTTCCTGGGCTTCTCCTTCAAATGACTCATTTCGGTTGCCGGCTGGCCATCGGTGACGATAATCCTTTCTTCGGCAATTTCTGACCCAATCTTCTCCCGGCTGAACACAAATCCCCGTTCTTTTACTTCTTCAAATATTGCCAACAAGTGTTCATCCACCGCTCCAATCCGATCATGTTGCCCCTTGAATCGCTCCAATTGGGGATGATTGCGGTGCCCCCTGGTTTCACCCGGGAGCACTTTACGTGCCACTCATCCTTCCCGCCAGCAGGCCACCAGGCCTTTCGCATCCAAATAACAGGGATGGATGCTCCACAATCGCATGGTTTCCACCTGCTCTGTCAGAAAGGTGGGTTTCTCCAGTCTTTGTTGAGTGGGATTGGTGGTTGGGAGATCGCCGAGTTCCAGGGAGCCGGTCAGCAATCGAACACGGACCAGCACTTCTCGTTGCGCAATCTCTGGTCATCGAGCACAAGTTCCCGGATCGCGCTGGGGAGCCGTTCCCGCTGCCAATGGCATTCCAATTTCCCAGCCTCTTCCCGTTCATCTTCAGGAGCGGCCGCGCGTGCCGCCCGGATGGCGTAGGCTGCCGCGCCCAGTTCGTGGGCTGCCACGTGGGCAACCGACACGGCTTGCCCAGCCGCGTGGGCGGCTTCCCTCGCCGCACCGGGCACCTCCCGGGCTGCTGCATGGGCGGCAAACGCAGCCATGCGGGCTTGCTTCATCGTGATCTCACCCCGTACCCAGGCATGCGCCTGTTCGATCGCCCTGCGTGGACGATCGTCCCCGGGTTGTGCCTCCTCGAAGAAATGCAACACGTGTTGCGCGCAGTCAGCCGCCCAAATCGCAAGCAGGTGATGATCGGCGGCCTCTAGCGTGCCGCCGCGGCGCACGGTGACAAGCCTTGGGTCTCGCATCTTGTTGAAAATAACCGCTTTTCCCATTTATCCTCCTTCGGCGCGGCGGTGGAAGCCGGGTGCGCCGCGGGTTAGCCTGCCAGTCTCTTCTTAAGGAAGTACTTGCAGTGCCCCTCGGGATAATTCTCCAAAACCCCAAACACCTCGTATCCCAATCTCTCGTAGAACGGCTTTGCCTCGAAGCTGTAGGTATCCAGGTGCGCATACTGGCATCCCAGTCGCCTCGCTTCCTTCTCGAGCCGGTTCATCAACTCTGTCCCATATCCCCGGTTCCGCAGCAAATCCTCCACCCACAACAGCGAAACGTACAACCACCCGCCGAAAATGCTTGCGGTTGTCCCGCCAACCACCCGTCCCTCTTTATCTCGCATCAAGATACGGATGGACTTTCCCAACTCCACGTCACCCAGGTGTTTGAGGATGTTCCTGCCCAACCCATCCAGGATCACCAGGATGTCCCTCTCGGTGGCTTCTATCTCCTGCTGGCTGGTGCAGACCTGCAGTGAGAACCTGTTCTCGATCAAGGTTTTTTTTTGATCCCTCGCAGCCATATCCATTCCTCCTTTTGTTCCGTTAATTCCCGGTCTGTGTGCCTGCACCAACCCATGGTTCGCCAATTATGCCTGGAGGGTCAGGTGCAGCGGTGGAGTTGTTATCCGAACTGCCCCTGCCCTGCCTCAAGTTCAGGTGGGCGATGTGAATGATCCGATGTATGCTGCACACAGCAACATTGCCCGCGGGATGCAAAACCGCTGCCTGCCCTTCCCTTCACCGAACACCAGGCGGTGTGCCGCCCATCCTCCCGCCACCGCACCTCCTGGCGCTTCCCGCCACCGTTCCCCCTGATCTTGCAGAAAGGACAAGCGTGCCGCGAAACCAGGCATCCGCGGTGCGATCCTTTGAACGCTGGTGCGGGGTGGCAGTCCCACACTGCCTGCCCTGAGTCTGTCGAAGGGTCAGTGGCACGCTGGGTTGTGCCGCCGCCCAACGGTCGAGTAAGCCGCACGCGGGCCGGGCAAGGCGCGCTGCGTGAACTGGAACGACAACCTGTCCAGGCGCAATGCGTGTACCGCCCGCATGGCTCGTCAGCTGGAACCCGGTATTGGGCGCACTCTCCCGTATTTGAAACGTGCTGCTCGCGATCGAAGAGTGCCTCACGTTTCCAATGACCCATACTCACCTGGCTTTGAGCCACTCTTCCCACGCGGGCTTGGCAGTTCCGTCGCTGCGGCGACGCAGCCCCATGCTATTGAATGGCTCGCTGGTGTCCTGATCATACATGAAGCTCCATATCACCAATTCCATGTTCAGATCCTGGGTGAGGTTGAAGAATCTTGAAACGAATTCGGCTTGTTCGAGATCGCTGCTTTCCCAACCTTTGGGACTTGCCGCGCTGTGCCAGCCGATTTCTGTGAATGCAACGGGTTTTGCCGTGTGGGTCTTGATTTCAGCGTAATAGTCCGCGGGAATTCCCGAAGGGCTCTTGTAAATGAGCCCTGGATATGTCGTGAAGGCAATCAGGTCCAACATGGGGAATCTATCAAGCAATGCCCACTGGGCTTTGGCCAGGTCGTTTACGCCGCCGAACAAGCCACCATTCAACCCCTTCATTTTTTCCAGTTGGAAGATAGTGAAGATTTTTGTATCCGGCGACCTGGCTTTCACGGCGTCATACACTTCGTTGTAGAGCTGGACGAATGCATCAAAATCTGCGGGCGATATTTCGTAGAGTATGTTCACTTCAATGCCAAAGCCGAGATACCTGGGTTTGTATTTGTCGGCAAATGTAGCCGCGCTTGTTGTGTAAATCCGCTTTGCAGCATCGTCGAGTGGCCTCAATAATTTACCGCTCGATTGTGTAAAGAATTGAGCTTCTATGACAGGAATAAATTCATATCTGGAGGCAAGACCAGCCACAACCGAAGGGGCGCCACCTTGGGCGTTGGATAGTTCATTCCAGTCACCCGCCCAACTGACAATTTCACCTGTCTGATTCTCCAATTGAAAGAAATCCGTGAAATCGGCTGGCTGAAAGCTCTTGGGTGAGAGACTCACCCCTTTTAACAAACGACTGGGTTGTTCCACGCGTGGCGGCTGTTCAGCGATCTGCTTGCTCGTGCACCCATAAATTACAACTCCGGCCAAAAGAGTCACGAGAATTCTTACCGGCAAAAATGACCGAACACCCTGGTTCCCGGGTTTCATCATGACCGTTTTTCTCGCGAATTTCATCTGACTTGGAGCCACGCACCAATCGGTTTTGCTCGAACACAGCGGCAGGCACAGCAACCACAACATGCTATGACCCTGCCCGGAAACCCTGCCTGAACGCTGCCATGAGAGACACCAGGCACGACCAATAGCCATTACCCGGCCAGACAAGGGGAGGAGAGCACGTTTCCTCTGTTGCCGGGTGGCTGTCGGTAAACCAATGCCCCATCATTGCCACCAGCAGCAATACCAAGGACGCTACCCGGCCAAAGGTCATTAGTTTGCCGATCCGTAACATAAGCATCTCCTATCCAGGGATTAACATTCACACAATTTCGCCCACCACCCTGGTGGGGTGGCTTGGCGACAGGATGAGATAATTTTTCGGGATCAGAACCCACTTCGGGATGCCGATAATTCAAAGGTACCGGTAGAATCTAGCCAGGTTTACCTCCAACCATGGGGTGTGCGGCTTTTTGTGTTTCATGGTTGCCGGAATACAACTCATCAGTGGGCGGCTTTTCCTACGGTGCAAATGTCTCATACAAATTCTGCTTGATTTGATCGACATCTGGCTCCAGGCAGACGTAACTGTTTGGCTCGGCATTTGGAACAACTATGGTTTGTCCTAAAGTAGGACCATCATCCGTGATGACATCAATATGAAGCGGCTGAAAGCTACACGATTCAGATTGAACCATAAGGACCGCCGCGGTTAGATCGAATATTTCAGCTGACTTAAGACCCCAGGTGTTGAACATAATTTCGTAGATATCTACAACCATATTGGCTTTATCATCACCTCGGCGCCATAGAAGGATATCTTCCTCCCTAAATGGCACTTTATTGGTGGCGTCAAGCGGTATCATATAGAGTTCTAACCCGGACTCGAATACTTCCTTTGCGGCTTGCGGGTCCACTATCATATTCCAGTCTGCAACTCGGTTGTTGGAGTCGCGATCTAAATTGGTTATGTTGCCGGGAACATATACCGCGCCACCCATGAAGTACACAGCCGATATATTACTCTTAATGGACGGGTCAACCTGCAGAGCCTGCGCCAGATTGGTAAAAGGCCCGCTCACAAAAATTGTCACGGGTTCTGGAGCATGACTAACAATGGAGACAATCAGGTTGGGAGCTTTCTGGAACGGATAAGTCTTGTCAGCTTTCGGCAACGGATATTCCCAGAAATTGTCGCTTAGTTGACGTAAAAAACCAGGGAAAGGTGTGCCTCCTGCCAAAGGCATATCCTGTCCTGCGCCAAGGGGAATATCACTTATTCCAAAGGTATCCAGCACACACCCCATGTGCTGGATGTACAATTTGGGGTGTGCCTCACCATAAGAAATGGTTATCGCCTGAATGGATATATCTGGATGACTTAACAAATAAAGAAGCGCTGCCAGCCCATCGCGGCTGCCATCATCGTCATAAAGTAAGAGCATCTTCTTGGGTGACGACATGAGCTCAACAGCCCCGGTAGGAGGTGTTGTAGCAATTAGCGTTGACAGTGACGGAACAGATGTGGATGTATCTGCGCCTGTTGGAATGGTTGCAGGTACATTGCACCCTCTATCAAATAGTATGAGAAATGCTAGACCAATTATAGACAACGATTTTCTACGGTCCATCTTGGTCTCCGTTAATATTTTACATGAAATCTAGCATCCCAACCCTCCACATCAACCGCTTGGCCAAGCGCGGAGCGCGAAGGCCAAGTCGGCTGGAGGCGGTCGTTAGCTTGCATCAACAGCTTTTAGCACCCGTAAAGCACGGAGCGTTACCCATTTGTTGGGTTGTTTCTTCGCTCCAAAATCCACCCAGGTCTTTCCGGCACAATCGTGTTCTAATGCCCAGCGACCATGTGTGTCTTGCTTTTCGCGGATCAGCGCCAGGGCGCGCGACAATCGAGGATCATTGCCATGCCCAACTGCCACCAGCGATTCAACGAGCAGGAGCAAATCGGCGGCATAGAATACTGGGAAACCGAATTTCCACCAGTTTGGGCTCGGCCTGGTGCCAGTTCCCATGGGATAGGCTGCGCTTGCAGGATCAACACTGAACAAGAAATCAACGCCCTGTTGGATGGCACGTTTAACGAGGGGCGCACGGCGTTTCTTGGGCCACTTTCCCAAAGCCAACATCACCTTGATGCATCCCCACGCACAAGGCAGTCTGTTATTGTACCCGCACGCAAAATTTGGCCCACATTTGCCGGCATAGTAGCGCACAGTTGCCTGGCGGTCTTTTGATGAAGCTATGCCTTCGCCGGTTACGCTGCGAGCTAGCCAGTCAAACGCTGTTTCCAGTCGCGGGTCATCATATCCCAGTTCGAGCAAGGCCCAAGAAAGATTCCCCTGCAAACAATCTATTGTGCCAGAGGGCGCGCCCGACATGGTAAATTGACCGCCATCCGCGAAGGCGTGATCCATCAGATAAGCGCAGGCCTGTGCGATGCGTTTATCCTCTTCCACCAAGGCGCCCAATTGTGCCAACAGGATGATGGACCAGACCGTGGAACGAAATTTCGGGCTATAACCAGGACCAGGTTCAACCCAGTAGCCGGTTCTATCCATCTCCGCCAAAACAGTGGCGATTGGTCCTTTTTTATGAGCGGCTGTGCATGCGGCGCGCAGCCCCATATCCGCCTTGGGACATTCTAGCAAATCGCGCAGCACCAGGTATTGCACGCCTGGGGTCTCAGTTTCTAACAACCAGGATAGCAAGTCACCCTTGGGTTGGTCTTGCCAGGACATGTGTGTGCCTCCTGTGATCCGAAATCGCCACGCGCATCTAAGCGGGTTAACGTTCCGCGTCTCCGGCGGCGGGGTGCATCAAAACCAGCTTCGTGACTTGAGATAAACCCCCTTTTCCGCCAGGATCCCTGGGGCGAGGGCGAAGTCCCCGCCGTCCATGGGCAAGCGGTTGTTAGCCTGCTTTCCGCTTTGCAAAGGTAAAAATGCCACCACAACTCGATATTTGCATGTATTCACTGTCAATACCTGCTTGCTCACATTCAACAATCGCTTCATCTGCCGCCCAATAGAATTCATCTTCGTCCCACAATTGCCAATATTGAGATGCCGCTGCACGAAGTTCCACACTGGGAAAAGCAATATCCGCGATTACGATAAAACCACTTTCGAATAAACATTCTGAGAATATCTGCTGAAGTAGTTTTATTTTCGTCTCAAGCTCAAATTCATGAAAAACATAAGCAGATACGACACGCTCATATGGCGGTCGAAGTTGTCTCGTCCAATCGCCCAATAAATCCGCGTGAATAAGGTGGGCCTGCGGCAACTTGACTTGAGTCTGGGCTAACATTTCGACAGAAAAATCCACTCCCCATACATCACAACCTTGATCGAGGAATCGGTCAGCTAAATTGCCAGTCCCAATTCCAATATCCAGCACTCGCATATTCGGTCGAATCTTCGCTATATTGACAACTTGATCCAAGATATGATCATAACCGGCAAAAGGAAAAACATCTTGATCTGACAAAATGGAATTATCGTAGTTCTTGGCCCAATTATCAAAAAGCTGTGAACGACTTGTTAGATTCATGCAAGGACCCATCTCTGTTTTTTTTCGGCGATGGAATAGTGATTCTCCCGCTATCACATCCTAATAATTGCCCCAAAGAGCAGGCTAACGGCTTGGCTCAGGTGCAGCGGCAGGCACACCGAACTCTTTGCCATTATCTCATAACTTGGCAAATCGTCCAGTGTACGATCAGCGGCAAAGCCTCTGCCTGCACTGAGTGCAACGTTGTGTCGCCTGCCTGCCCCGCGTTCTTTGCGTTGGAACCGGTGTTACTAGAATGTAACATGGGTATGGGGCGTGGCGGATGCTATCCTCGAGCTGACCGAGCACCGGGGATGCCATCTGGGGCACACCGTCCCGGTGTCCTTCCGGAGGAGCATCCGGGCGGACCGACGTCGCCTGTGGGAAGTAGGTAAGCCCGTGTTGTTACCCTTCGACAAACTCAGGGCAGGCTTGGTCGCCCGGTGGATTTTCGTCTGGGTAGTAAAAAACGTTAAAGCCCGGATCGGTGTGTGCTGCTTCTACCTGACACCTGCCCTGGCGGGCGGTGCCAGGGGGCGATGGTTGAAGTGGCCTGGCGTGCGGTGAGAGCCGACCCGCACTGGCGGCGACACATCGCTGAACTCAAGCAGCACATGCACACCAACCAGGCGATCGTGACCATTGCTCATCATCTGCTGGTGGTGGTTTGGCATGTGCTGACAAGGCATGAACCCTACCGCCATTACTCTCCGGAGCGGATCGCCTACTTGTACCCCGAGGGGGCATAAATACCTGACCTCGTCGTGGGCGCTGGATGAAGAGCCGCGAGGTGGGTTGCCCCGTCCGCAGTTCGCGTGCTACTACCTGACCCTTGCACCGCCCGCAGGCATGTATGCCGCCGGGGATCGGGACCGAACTCAAGCGAGTGGCCTTGAACCCGGAGTCCCCCTACCGGCTGGCTTCGATGGATGAGGTGCTGGCAATCAAGCCGGAACTCCAACCACCCGCATAGAAACCGCGCTTTTCTCCTGTGAGAAAGCATAACTCCGCCACAAAGAAGGCTGTCGGAGGCGGCGATCGCGAAGCACCCTGTAAGGGAGCATTCCCAAAGCAGGAAAAAAACTTGGAAAGAAAAAAACCGGCTGCTTGACGAAGCCGGTTTACTTGCCATTGATCTCTTTTCACTCAGTTTCCCCTTCATCCCTTGTCACTGAAGTTAATCGGAAGGCCACAGGTTGCCTCGAACCCAAAATATGATAATGCTTATTATCGCCTTGCTTTCACTCTTGCCAATGTTGAAGAATATTTGATAGATAGCGCATCACAGGGTCTCGTTGTAGATACTGATGGGCAAATTGATTCCGATAGCTTCTCAAACAGCCGTAACAACTGGAAGCCTCGGGACATTTGCAATTCCCACTCACCCTTTTCAGCGCAGTTTCCAAGCAGTCTTTGAGATAATTCGGTCTTTCAAGCCGAGCGACAAGACCTGCTCCACCCGGCACATTATCATAAAGGATAATTGGGAGTACCGGGTATTGTTCACCGTGGGCAACTGTTGCATTCAGATCATTAGATGGGACTTCTAATACCTCCGCCGCTCCTTCAACCAACGCGTAAGCGAGCGAATATGTAAACCAAACGGAATCAATATCGCCATCGAACGGAGAATGGAATTGGAGTTGCAATACGTCTGTAACAAATTCGTGCCCAAGGGATACTCGCTCCAATTTCCCATTGCAATTTTGCCCAAGAGGAGTCTTGTGAGGTTGCTGGCGTTTTCTGAATCCCGCGCCACATCCACCGCAGATATAAAAACCCTCTCCGCGTCTACCTTCACACAACACTACCATCAAACCCGGCGTTGCCTTCATCAACGTGATCAGTGGAGAATTTGAAGGTAAGGAAATGGTGCCAGGATCAGTTCCAAGCGACCCTGCAAAATACGGACGTGTTGTGAATACTCTTGGTGTTCGAGATGTTGGCTCTTTTGGCCTATCTCGATCCGTTACAAACCCAAAATGGGGGATCACGTACTCAGATACAGGTAGGTTATCACCACAAGAATTTGGGGGTTCAGGTTGCCCTCGCTCCCAACGCAAGAAAACATTGTGCCGCGCACATCGTTTGTAGAGCTTCCTGGGCCACTCTTTCTCGGCCACTTTCTTGAGACCATAAGAAGTCCAAACTAGTTTATTCGCCACCAATTTACTGGTAGGGGCAAACTCTGAAATAGCTATGCTGAGATCTCTTTGGAGTAAGACTTCAAATGATTCTTGGTTTTGTTGAGTTTTTTGGGTATCCAATTCTACAACGTCTACCGGAAACCCATATTTCGGGATCACAGCCTTGCGTGAAAGGAAGGAGAGCACATCCTCAGACGCAATAGTATTAGCCCGGTTTTTTGCCCAATTCAAGGTTGTTCCATCGTACCTTGCGGCGGCTTCATCCCTGACTTTTATCGCATTAGCATAATCACTTGAGACCTCAGCTTCAGCAAGAGAGAACCTGCTTTCTTCTTCTGCCGTCTTACCAGCGATCCTGTCTATCCAAAGTCCATTGTCTAATCCAATTTTTGAAACCATATCTGATGGGACAATTGCACGCAGAGATTCTTCCAATTTAGCTTGGTATTCGTGAAGGAAGGCTTTGAAATCGGTGACGCCATTGGGATTAGCCATATCGGTAAAGAGCGCCTCTACGCGGCTGGTGGAATCGCTTTTGCGTTTGTATCTTTCGGGGAAGGTTCGAAAAAAATGTGATAGGGCTATCGCCGTGATATGGCGGGTGATAATTTTCTCGTTTCGCAGGCTTAGAACGGGAGGTCGAACTTTGCCGCCAAGTATCCGATCAGGCTCAGCGAAGTGATATAAATCGTGAGGAGCACGACGACAATACGTGATCGCAAAACCAGGTCGGTCACGACGCCCAGCCCGCCCCACTCTTTGAGCATAATTGAAGGCTTCAGGGGGCACGTTGCGGAGGAAGATAGTATCGAGGTCGCCCAGGTCTACGCCCAATTCAAAAGTGGTCGAACAACTCAATACGTGGATTTTCCCTTGTTTGAATTCACGCTGGTATTCCCTGGCTTTTTCTTTGTCCAGTTGTGCAGTGTGTTCTTCTACGCGTAGAAAGCCGGGCAATTCCTCCTCGTATAGAATGCGGTAGTGGTTGGGGTCCAAATCGCTTCGGGGTATTTTCTTTAGTTTCCCTTGGCAGCCATGCCTGGGACACACTCCACGAACGGAAACTGACTGGAGACGGGCGCAAGTGTCGCATTGGTAGATTGTGTCGTTGTCTGCAAGGATATGGAGTCTCCACCAATCAGGATTCAGCCTACGAGCATCATCCATGTGGGTGAGCAAACGATCTTGCGAAAGTACTTCTTCGTCCGATTGTCTTATTGAATCCCATACAGACCTCAAGACATTCACAGCCTGCTCAACTGCGTCTTGTTCTAAAACCCCGGTTCTTGTAAGAAGTTTGGCAAGAAATAAGGCGCGTTTACCTCTTTTGCCATCCCAACTTCTTACCGGCCAGTTCTTCCTGCCCTTAGGACGCGCGGGGGGGCCTACACAGAACCGCATTTGAGAGGCTTGAAGATCAAGATCATCCCAATTCAATGAAACCCCTCTCACGGGTCGAAGTTCGACAGCCCTGTCAGCTCTCATGGTATCCAGGAGAATGAAGATCAAGTTAATCGTTTCTTCCTCGGTTAATGACCAGGGGGAGTGCGATAGCTCTACAGGGAACTTGAACCAGTCAGGCCATGCGATTGACCATCGGACTAGACCGACACCCTCAAGCGATATTCGTTGTTCTTCTGTCAAGAATTCTCGATAGATCGCGCGAAAAATGTTCTTCCGAATCGTCGGCTCATCATCGGTTGGACGGTACTTGAAAGAATCCTGATATCTACCTGCTGCTTGATCAGCAAGCGTTGAGAGGCTTATTCCTTTTGCGGGATAAGGGGTGAAACTACGGGCAATTTTCAGCATCAAGTTCCGACTCAGAATATCTTTGTACGAGTCTTCGAGATACCAAGCAAAGAAAGCCGCTTCCTGTCGTCCATCAGCAAAAGCAAGCACTTTTTTTCGTTTCTCGGGCAGGGTCTGATAGAGAGTGGTAGCGATCACAGCGTGGGGGCCATCAGTGCCATGCACAACTTCGCGCACAGGGTCACGACCAGCGGCGTTATACCCACAGGAGCCGCATCTTGCCATTTGGTCTGCCTTATCTTCATCTTGTGAAGAGGCTTCCCTTACCACCTGGATAAGGTGATCGTGACCGCAAGCCGGTTTGCTTGGATGCACTTCGCCACACTGGACACAAAGCGTAAATACTTGCTTGGAATTGGTCTCGCCATTCTCTTCTTCATCACCTGTATCGTTATCACCAATTGGACGAAAGAATGTCGCCCCAAAGTTGACATGACTTGGATCGCGAATCGCCTCCAATAATCTGCCGCCCCTGATATCTTTCTGAGCCACGAAATAATGCTGACCACATTCTCGACACAATGCAACCTCAAAAGCAATGTACCCAGTTTCTCCTGTCTTCCGGTCAAGAAAAACTTTCTTCTGAGGCCAATAAGAGACGAAAGCACCTTCGAGCGATCTAAGGAATAAATGGTAACGCGCAGACAAAAGGGGAGTGTCGGTTAATGGATTCTTCGCTTGCAGAAGAAGATCAACTAACTCAGATAATACCGATACGCGTTTTTGCTCTGGCAAATCTCCAAAGACATGATTGGTAATATCCCGAATTTCAACTGGCTTACCCGTGATTTGACCGCGAAGCAACATTGCCCGGTGGTCATATTGAAGTAGTGTGCCTACAGTTATTAGCAGGTCCTCAATTTCTGGAAGAGACGCGCCTAGGCGGGCCGCTAGCACAGGAAGGCGGCTTCTGGTTTCGCGGTCTCCATTAAGAGCATTTCGGAGAGAACGGTACTCTGCTTCGGTCAGACTTTCTGTACCCGATAGGGGAATAGGCTCAGTCTCTCCGAGAATCATATTCTCAGGATTGAATTTTTCGCCAAACAGGTCAGAAGCGAAATCTGCGACTATTGAGTTGTCTACTTCACCGCCGACGAGTGTTGCGCTGGTGGCGATACAGCGGAAGGGTTCTGATCGCCCTCCCTCTCTCAGCCTTTGCTTTAGGCGGCGCAGAAGCATTGCCATCTCAATACCTCGCGCACCGCGATATTGATGAGCTTCATCCAGCACGAGAAATGTCCACCATTTCGCCAGTCCATTGTCGAAGAGTGGACTATCGTCAGGTCGAAGCAAGAGGTATTCGAGCATCGAGTAGTTAGTAAGAAGAATGTGGGGCGGCGTCCTCCGCATTTCTGAACGGAAAACCAATTCTCCCGGCAACCGATTGGCTTTGTGATCGTTGGCATGACGCCAGGAGTCAGTTTCGTCTTCCGGCGTTTCTCCGATATATTGCCCGAAAGTAAACTGGAAAGATGATTTATTCTCTATGAGATGTTTGCAGATTTCTCCAAGACGTTCTCGTTGGTCATTTGCCAGCGCGTTCATCGGGTAGAGGATCAGCGCACGAACCCCTGTGCTCAAAATACCTGCTTGGAATTCCTGATAGAGATGAAGCAAGATCGGATATAGAAAAGCCTCGGTCTTACCGCTCCCTGTTCCAGTTGCGACAACCACATTATGCCCATTAATCACTGTTCGAATTGCTTGTTCCTGATGTTGGTAGAGGGGTCTATTACCCCACACTGCTTCTAGAAATCCCTCATCTGGTTGTGATCCAAGAAGCTCAGGAAACAGAGAACGTGGTGTTTGGCCTCGTTTGAATACCGGTGTTGCCTCTAGGAATGGCCCCTTGCTTAAATGTCCAGAGGCCAGAGCTTCCTCGAAGGAATCCCGAAGCTCTCGATCCTTGAAGTAAAACGTGGTCTTCAGATAACGTTGGTATCTTGCTTCAATCTCGTGTGCCAATTCGATTGGGTTCATTGGATTACCTGCCTGTACGAGCATCGAATTTCTCGGTCACTTTAACTCCTCTAAATCCTTCTTGCGTCAACAATGGGCTTAAGCCAGGGTCATGTGCCATCAAAGCGCGCGCAAGGGCATGCGCCGACGCCTTCACTTGTTGAATCGATTCGGGGCTGCTTCCTTTGACCTCGATGAATACTCCCACTTGGTTTAATAGCTGGTTGATCTCTGGTAATTCAATCAGCCGTGTTAAAAACTGCCTGGCTCTGAGGGGGCTTTTTGCGAAGTATTCATCCGGCACTTGCCCATTCACTTTTATAACGCCATTGCCTTTTCGTAACACTGCTGCTGCGGTGGCTCTCTTCTTTCTTCCCCAACCAATGCAAAGGATAGGTGTTACCGAGGCGGGAATGATAGCTACGGGGCCCTCTATGGGTTCTTTATCATGTTCGATCCATATTGAAAGAAAATGGTCGCGATCAGGCTCTCTTAATTCTTGAAAGTCTCCAAACTCGCGGAGCGGAATGATTACTTCTCTCTCTGTTACTTTCACTGTATAAGGTCTGGCCCTCTTGTGCTCGAAACCCACATATACACACTTTGCCCAACGTCGCCGGGGGAGTCGCAACCATAGCGCCCGATTTGATGTGGCGTTAAAGTCCCCATGCTGTAAAGTAATAATCTCATCTCCCCATTGGGAAGGCGAGTTCTCCTCTTTTTCTATCGCCCACCAGATTCTTTCCACAAGAAAGGATGCTTGAACCTGCGGTTGGCCACTAGAGCCAACGAACCATTGCGTCTCATCGTAGATAGAGGCGGGGGGAACAATCAAGATTGTCTTATTGTTCTCCCTTTCGAGCTGAATTTTCCGTGCAAGGTCGTCAGCGGGCTTAATGACAAAATTATAATCATGATGAAGTTCAATCCGTGACGATTCATGCCCATCTTCTGATGGAAAGGGGAAAGATTGAAGTGTTCTGACTGTGTGGAGAGCGCTCACTACTCTAAAGTCGAGTCTCTCTATAAGTTCATCGTTTGTATCGTAAAACTTGAGGAAATACCACCCATCTTTTCTGTTTGCAATTTCAGGAGGCAAATCTTGTTCTTTTTTCCCTGGATCAGGGTAGAAAGCTTTACGCCATTTCCCCTTCCCGCTTCCCTCCTCGCCGACAACGATTGACCCCACAACTTTCCATGCTTGATGAACCGCACCGCGAATCCTTGGAGGCCGTTGGCCGAAAAGAGGCCCTACATTTTCAGTAATATCGGGGAGATGAGTTCCAGTGAGTTCAAACCTTGAAGCATTCGACTCGATAATGAGTGGCTCTCCCGTTGAGGTAAGGAAAGCAATTTTCGAATCGCCATTCTTTTCATTGATAAAGAAGTGAGCTTGGTAGTTGTCAAAGGCAACTGACTCTGGTGCTACTGGTGGGGGGCCTGACAAAGTTTCATCACGGTACCAATTTTTTGGCGTTAGTACGAGATGCCATCCCAACAATGGGGACTTTAGGCGCCGTCCCTCGTTCTGATTTTGCCCACTCAGTTTGAATAGAAGATAACCCTCTTGTCCAAGAACAATCTCGATTTCATGAATTTCTTCTTCTTTACTACAACGAACCACAATGTTGCCACAAGCACTTTTCAGTTGCCAGCAGGCTTCTCGCGATTCATCTTGCTCAAGGCTCGCTCTATTTTGCAGTATTTCAAAATCTGAGAAATCAAGTAACTCTGCTGGTATCTCAATCCCTACTATCCACTGTCTCTCTCTATTCCAGCAAACGATTTCAGGTTTTGGAGTGCGGCAGTGACTTTCTTGCGGCGATTGTTTTTCTTGCTCCTCAGACGATGTTCGAGGTCGTCCTCCCCTTTTCTCGGGAGCAATATACCTATCTGTCACTTCTGTTTCGGGATGCACCTCTTCCTTCGATATCGATTGGATCGTTTCAATTTGGAGAACTTCTTCGACCTCGTTCGATTCTTCCAACTTCCCATATGTATCCCCCGTGTCGTTCTTTACTTGCTCTACTATGCTGGGTTTTCCCTTCTTGTCACGTTGGCTAGATTCATCAATGCCGCTAAGTGTCTCCTCGCTCACCACCTCTATTTCAAGCTGGTTTTGTTCTATTGCATCTAATGGTTGATCTTTCTCCTCGATTACGGGAGCGACTTCCTGTTCTAATTCGCATAATTGTTTTTCTTCTACTTTGATATTTGCATCATCCAGCTCAGGATGCGCTTTTCGGCGATTTCTAAAGATTACAATGCAACTAACGACCACAATTGCAACTGCAACCAAGAAGAGAGCAAATTCCAAAGTATCCATCATTCTCATCGAGAATTATTGCCTACATTCACTAATGAAGAGAACATGAGCGATTAGATGGTGGATTGGAAAAGCCGCCCAACGAGACTGTCGAAAAACACAATTTTGAATGCATGAATTATACACAACGCATGGTTCACAAATCTCTAATTGGGGAATTATCCGTATTATACGTCCGCTCACGGCCTGGTGCTCGCCTCTCCGCTTGCATCCTCTCAATTATCCCTTCCGTACACATGGATCTTACCGATATTGTGCACCCTGGCGAACAACCTCCACTGGACATCCACCTTGGCCTTGGTGCGCAAGGTGAAACGATCCAACCGTTTCTGAACACAGAGATTGGCGAAGGCCGGCTCGACGATGGCCAGTCGCCTGGCATAGATCTGCCTGCCTTGGGGTGTGTCTATCCTGGCTTTCATTTCGTCGATCAAGTTGGGCTTTTTTCCATCCGCCCTGGCAGACAGGTAGCGCCGGGATGTGCTTGACCCGCTCAAACATCTTGTCCTCGCTTGGCAATTGGCACAATCCACCCTGGCAGGCAGATTATGACCGGCTATGCAAACGGAAACATCCCAACCAGGCGATTGTAGCCACCGCCCGAAAATTGCTGGTCACAATGTGGTACCTGCTGGATAAAAATGAAGCTTATAACCGTTCCAGTGAGGAAGACCTGGCCTATAAAATGCTGACCTGGTCGTGGCACATTGATCGGACGGCCATGAATGGC
>Ga0172371_10003356_pt1 | contig 24899 bp, 20 predicted proteins | sample Lak12m_FD_114543 | JGI IMG/M metagenome (GOLD analysis project Ga0172371, IMG submission 114543) | Freshwater microbial communities from Kabuno Bay, South-Kivu, Congo - kab_022012_12m | ecosystem: Environmental > Aquatic > Freshwater > Lake | place: Democratic Republic of the Congo: South-Kivu... | reverse complement strand
CAAATCCCCCTCCGGCCTCAAAGCTAGTATGAGAAAGGATTTGCACGGGCCTGGATCAAAATCTTCCGGAGGATGATTTTAACCAAGCCCAGGGCCGAAGGCCAAATTCCCCTCCGGCCTCAAGGCTAGTATGAGAAATGATTTGCACTCCGCTCGGTACTCAATACTTCAACAAGGGCAGTGACTTTTCCCATGGGGCATTGACTCCTTCTGTAAAAAATGGGAAGCTGTATAAAGCATGGCTGATGTTTTGTCAGTTTGCCAACTAATTTCAGCAGTCGTATTGATTGTAGTTATTCTCCTCCAACACAGAGGTACGGGTTTGGGAGGAGCTTTTGGAGGACAGGATTTGTCATACCGCAGTAGACGGGGGGTTGAGGTGTTGCTTTGGCGAGCAACGATTCTTTTTGCGGCTATTTTTCTGGTTTCCGCTCTAGCGCGGCTTTTTCTGTGAAGTAATTCATTATGCAACGCTTGGCTAATTTTTCTCCTAGGTTTATTTGGCAAAGATTACTTCAGCTCTTGGACCATTATGAGAAGGCCCTGTTGGCTCTTTTGGCGGTGGTGATTGTTGTCTCTGGCCAGTACTGGTTTCGCCAGTTCACTGTCTCCAATCAACCGGCGGTAGGTGGCACTTTGGTGGTTGGCGTGCTAGGCGGGCAGGATGAGATGGGGCAGGCGGCGCTTCGCCTGACCAAAGCGGGGCTGTTTCGAATTGATAATAACGGCGAGCTGCAGAATCAGCTCATCTCTGATTGGAGCAAAGATGAGACGGCCACAGAATTTCGCTTTCATTTGCTCGCTGGTGTTAGCCCTGACACGATTATTCGGGAAATAAATAACAACGCCAGTTTATTAGGTGCGCCGACGGTAGCGTTAGAGGAAGGTGAACTGGTTGTTAGAAACTTGGAATCAAGCCCTTCTTTACCGATATTGCTAGCTCAGCCAATTTTTAGCTACGGACCCTATAAAATCCAGAAAACAACAGGGAAGATGACGGTACTGTCTCGCCAGCCCCAAGACTGGGCAAAGCCCTCATATATAAATAAAATTATTTTGCAGTCTTTTGTTGATGAGGACACACTAGCCCAAGCATTTGCCAAGGGAAAGGTGGATGTTTTTTCCAACGGAATTGAGCCGAGTTTGCCAAATGGGGCAACTAGCCAGTCGCTGAAGTTTCCCCAATACAATGCGGTGATATTTAATATCAATAAAACACCGTTTCGTGATCAGACCACCAGATTGGGGCTGATCAACGACCAGCAGGTAAAGGCCATCTCTTTTTCTCTAACTTTTCCAGACAGTGAACCACAGAAGAACTTAGCCCAACAGCTGAAAGAGAAATGGGAAAAGTTGGGAGCAAGTGTTGAGTTGCGCCCTGCTTCGCCAGAAGATATTCGAACAAAAATCGCAACCACGCGCGATTTTCAAGCTCTCTTGAGCGGGGTTGATTACGGCACCGAGCTGGATCCCTACTATATTTGGCATTCCTCACAAATTAGGCCTCCGGGAAATAATTTATCAGGTATAAAAAGTGCTGATGTTGACGGAATTATTAATTCAATTATAACTTCTTACAACATTAGCAACCGTTACGAGTTGATCGCCCAGCTACACACCCAGCTAGAAAAAGAGGGGGCAGCCCAGTTTCTTGATCAAAAGAGTGTTCAGCTTTATGTTGCTCGCAAAGTAAGCGTTTCAAACATTTGGGGAATTAAAGAAACTATTGATTTTATTGCTCGCGTCAGAGACTGGTCGATCAAGTGATTTTGATTGGTTTAGGGGTAAGATTTTGCTAAGATATGCTTAAGCGTGCGTGGCGGAATGGTAGACGCGCTAGCTTCAGGAGCTAGTGAGCGCAAGCTCGTGGAGGTTCAAGTCCTCTCGCGCGCACCAGTTCCTTCTTTGCCTGGGTGGTGAAATCGGTATACACGCTACCTTGAGGTGGTAGTGGGCGCAAGCTCGTGGAGGTTCAAGTCCTCTCCCAGGCACTAACAAAAGTGACAATTAACAGTCAACAATTAACTATTGACAAGCGGACAAAAGACAGAAGCGAGTGAGCTGTTTCACTCGCGTAGGGGCTTGAAGGGTGAGTCTCTGTCTTTAGACAGGCGAGACTCGGATCAAGTTCTTTCCCAAGCACATTGTTGGTGAAATGGGGCCTCTCTGATACACTGCAAATATGAGTCGAATGGCGAAAATATGGGTTTGGATAACAGTTGTTGTTTTTGGCGTGGTCGTTTTACTCTATTCATTTGGGCCATCATTGTTTGCCAGTATTGCCTATCCTCTACCCCCTCAATATCAGAAAGCTGTGGCAACTTCATCAGAAGAGTTTGGTATTAGCCCAAATTTTCTCTGTGGCTTAATTATGGTAGAGAGCGGCTGGAAAGAAACGGCCCGCTCCCACGCTGGGGCGGTCGGCATGACGCAGTTTATGCCCTCAACAGCTATCGCCGTCGCCGAGCGATTGGGGATAAGCGACTTTTCTCCCTCTGATCTGACGACCGATCCCGAGCTGGCGATCCGTTTTGGTGCTTATTATCTAAATGATGTAGTCCGCCGTAATGGAGGCGATAAAACCCTCGGGCTTATAGCCTATAATGGGGGGCAAGGGGCGGTGATGGCCTATCAGCGCGGCTATCCAGTATCGGGAACGGTTGGCTATGTGCAAAAAGTGCTGGCAATTGAGAGGGTCTATGACAGCATCTACGGCTTGTGGTGGAAAAAAGTGGATTTTTCCGCTACCAATCCTAATACATTCACTATCCAGCCGAAGTCGCCCGGTGAGCTTGTTGGCACTATCTCGGTGCGCGATTTTTGGAAAACACTATTAAACAGCGCGCCGGCTAGTGATGGCCAGAAAAACCTCAATAACTTTTGGCAGAATCTTCTTTTAACCAAATAAAGAGATGTCCCAGCTAACGCGTGCTGATTTAATAGAAAAATTTCGCCGTTTCTTTGCTTTAAAAAGACATACTTGGCTACCCAGCGCCTCATTGTTGCCAGAAAACGACCCGACCGTGCTTTTTACTACTGCCGGCATGCATCCGTTGGTTCCGTATCTGATGGGCGAGAAACATCCAGCCGGGAAACGCCTTGCCAATGTGCAGAAGTGTCTACGAACTGATGATATCGATGAAGTCGGAGATAAAATTCATCACACATTTTTTGAGATGTTGGGAAACTGGTCTTTGGGTGACTATGGTAAAAAAGAAGCGATTAGCTGGAGCTGGGAATTTTTGAGTGGACCTAAGTGGTTGGGATTGGATAAAAATCGGCTGGCCGTGTCTATTTTTCGCGGCGATGACAGCGCTCCTTCGGACGAAGAGTCAGCCACTTTCTGGCGGAGTCTGGGCTTAACTGATAAGAGAATCGCTCGACTGGGGAAAAAGGAAAACTGGTGGGGCCCAGTCGGAGCAACTGGTCCCTGCGGACCAGATACGGAAATGTTTTATTGGACTGGCGAAACGGCACCTCCAGTCGCTTTCGATTCAAAGGACGAGCGTTGGGTAGAGATTTGGAACGATGTGTTTATGGTCTACGACAAAAAATCAACGGGCGAGATTGCCCCTCTGAAACAAAAAAATGTCGATACCGGTATGGGCCTAGTTCGTGTTTTAAGTGTGATTAATGATTTGGCCGATGACTACCTAACCGATCCGTTTTGGCCACTAATTAATAAAATCGGTCTGCTCTCTGGCCAGAGTTACCAGAAGAATACCGAAGCGTTTCGAGTAATTGCCGATCATCTTTGCGCGGCCACGATTGCGATTAGCGACGGTATTATTCCTTCGAACAAAGAACAGGGTTATATTATCCGTCGCCTGATTCGTCGAGCTATAATTAAGGGTTGGCAGATTGGACTGAAAGAAAATTTTACTGCCCGACTGGGCGAGCAGGTACGGGAAATTTACCAGGCGGAATACTCTATTGATCGGGCAGTGATTGAACGGCTAGAGCAAGAAGAGAAAAAGTTTCGTTTAACGTTAGCTCGCGGCTTGCGACTATTTAGTCGCCAATACAGCGAGCAATTTTCCGCTGTCAGGAAGAAACTAACTGGCAAAGAGCTTTTCGATTTATTCCAAACTTATGGCTTTCCTCTTGAGTTAAGCGTGGAGCTAGCCAAGCAGAAAAAAATTGCCCTGTCTCATCGGGCAGAAGAAGAATTTCGTCAGGAGCAGAGAAGACATCAAGACACCTCACGAACGGCAGCGGTTGGTCGATTTAAAGGCGGATTAGCCTCGGGTGGCGAGGTGGAGACAAAATACCACACGGCTACCCATCTTCTACTGGCCGCTTTACGCGAGAAGTTAGGAGAAAATATTAACCAGAAAGGAGCAAACATCACTGCCGAGCGGATGCGTTTTGACTTCTCTTATCCAGAAAAACTAACTGACGAACAGATCAAGTATTTAGAGGATCGAGTGAACTGGCTAATCAAGGCCGACTTGCCCGTGACCGTAGAAGAGATGCCGCTGGTGCAGGCCTTAAGGTCAAAAGCGACGGCGATTCCTGGTTTTAACTATCCGGAGCTGGTGAAAGTCTACACGATTGGCGGTTGTCTTTGGGTTGTTTCCAGAGAAATCTGCGGCGGCCCGCACGTAAAAAACACCGGTGAATTAGGACATTTTAGAATAATCAAGGAAGAATCTTCTTCACAGGGAATTCGGAGAATTAAAGCGGTTCTTAGTTAAGCCAAAAGCTGAATGTATCGGCTTTTGATTAGATAACAACTATCTGTTCGCGCGCGGTCGAAACAGGAAGGCGACAACCAACACCGCCACTAGGACGGCAAGCTGGCAAAGGAATTCCTCCATTACTCACCCAGCGAAATTATTAAGTAAATTATATATTAATCAATTGCTCTGGTCAACGAGGGCTGGTAGTCTAGAGTGGGATGGGATTATTTAATCGGCAGAAACAGCCAACCAATTGGGCGATCGCTCTGGATATAGGGACGGAGTTTGTCAAAACCCTTATCTTTGAGGTGGTTGAGGGAGAGGCAGCGATAAAGGGGGTTGGGCGGACCCGCCAGAAGCTAAGCGATATGCAGGGTGGTGGAGTGACTGATATTCATGGGGTAGCAGCCAACTGCGAAAAGGCAATTGAAGAAGCGGCCCAGCAGGCCAAATGCCTGCCGGATCGGGTGGTAGTTGGAATCGCCGGTGAGTTGGTGAAAGGAAAAACAATCACCGTGAAAAATATTCGCAAAAAGCCAGAGACCCAGATTGCCCTTAACGAGCTGCAAGAGATCGTCAATCAGGTTCAGGCCGAGGCCTTTAGTCAGGCCCGTAGCGAGCTGGCGATGGAAACGGGACAGGAAGAGATAGATATCCGTCTTATTAATGCCGCAGTCGTTTCGGTGCAAATTGACGGCTACAAAGTTTCCAATCCCCTCTCCTATCAAGGGAAGGAGTTGGCGGTTGGAGTCTATAACTCATTTGCCCCGATAATTCAGCTGGCGGCGCTGGAAACGATCGTCTCCGAGCTAGGGTTGGAGCTCTTAGCTATTACCGCCGAGCCGTACGCCGTCTCACGTTGCTTAAATGAAGAATCGACAGACTTTGCCGCAATTTTCATCGATATCGGCGGTGGCACGACTGATGTGGCGGTGGTGCGAAATGGTGGTGTCGAGGGGACGAAGATGTACGCCATCGGCGGACGGGCTTTTACTAAACGAGTGGGGACAGTTTTGGGCCTGCCGTTTACCCAAGCCGAGAAAGCTAAACTGGATTACACTTCGGGCGAGCTGGAGAAGGAAAAAAGCGAGAAAGTGCGCCACGCTCTCGAAAGCGATACAAAAGTCTGGCTCTCCGGGCTCCAAATTGTGCTGGAGGAATTCGGCGAGGGCGACCTGTTACCCTCAAAAATTCTTCTCTGCGGGGGAGGATCTAACCTGCCCGAGATAAAAACTGCCTTGTCTACTCAAGAATGGACTAAGGGCTTGCCTTTTGCCCGTCAACCGGAGGTCCATTTTATTCGACCGGAGGATGTGGCCAATATGTCAGACGAGACAAAATCGCTCAAGGATATTTCTGAGGTTACACCGATGGCCTTAACCAATGTTGCGCTTGATCTTGTTGGTCAAGGTAGCCCATTAGAGGTATTAATGAAGAGAGCGGTAACGGGATTAAAGCAATGAAAACGATTTATATCGAACCAGACGAGGAGATTATCTCCATAATCGAAAAGATTGGCCAGGAGTCGGCTGATGATTTGGCGATTGTAGCGCCTAACAATAGCGCCCTGTGTCAGAGTTTGGTGAATCTTAAGCTACTGGCCAAGGAAGCTAAAACAAAGCAGAAAAAAGTTGCCATAATTACCAAGGATAAAGTTGGCGAGCGCTTGGCTCGGCAAATTGGCTTATCTGTTTACAGTTCGCCTCCGCCGGCACCAGTGGCCGATCAGGGGAAACCGACCGAACCTGAAGCAAAAACGGCGACCACTGTAACGGAAACCCTGCCAGACGGGACGACTATTCACCGCTTTATGCCTCCGCAAATAAAAGAGCCAGAAGTTGGGGTAGAGACCTCCAAAGAGGAAACACCGCCATCCTTTGTGGCTTTGCCGGCGGAATCTCCAGAAGAGCCGTCACAGACTCAGCCCGAGGTTGCGGTTCAAGAAACGCCTCCGGAGCCCGAGTCTTCTTTGTTAGACAAACCGTCAGTCGAGCGACCAAAATCAGTCGAGCTTCCCCCCATCGTCACTACTCCCCACCGTGGCGGTGGCTGGCTCAAGAGCTGGTCGTGGCCTGTTATCCCTTGGAAGTCAGCTCTAATTGCCTCAATAATCATCATAATTTGCTCGGTAGTAGTATTTACTTTTCTGCCGAAGGCGACTGTAAAGCTCGACTTCCCAGCCACCTTGAAAAGCCAATCTATTACCCTAACGGTTAAAACTATTGATGGCATATCGGAGACGAGTATTCCCGGGGGGCTGTTGGAAACCGACAAATCAGGCGAGAAAGCAATTACCGCCACTGGGCAGAAGGATATCGGTACTAAGGCCACCGGCACAATTACTATCGTCAATAAATATCGAGATGGTAGTGGCGCTGGCAAGGATCAGTATTTTCCTGCCGGCACGCCAGCTACCGACAGTAAAACCAGTAAAGTCTTCTTACTTGATCGGGCCGTAACGGTGGGTAAGGTAACCTACAATCCAGTTAACGGCCAGCCAATTTACCAAAGCGTCAGTGTGGCGGTGACTGCCTCTGCTCCAGGAGAGGATTATAATATCGCTGCCTCCTCATTTTCTCTACAGGGCGAGTTAAGTAGCACGGAAGTTACTAGCTCGAGTGCTTTCAGTGGTGGCTCTTCTCGGCAGGTTACCGTTCTGTCCCAAGAAGACGTTGATAAAGCAGTAGCTGAATTAACTAAACAGCTCGCCGGTGAAGGCAAGGGTGAACTAACGGAGAAAGCGGCTAGCCAAACAGTTTTAGATGGCTCCGTTGTGCAAACTGTCACCACCCAGAAATTAGACCACGAAGTTGGTAGCCAGGTCGAACAAGCCAAGCTTGAGATGACAATTCACTTTGCGACTCTAGCCTTTGACCAGACCGAGGCCGAGCTCAAACTAACTCAAGCGATGGAGAAAGACATTGCGGAAAATGAGCAGCTTGTTATCCCAGACGATAAACCGATATCCCTTACTTATCAAACAGTGAATAGCGATAATACAGAAATGACAATCGAAGCAAAGGGGGAGGGTTTTGTGGCGCCACTTATTGACCGACAAGCTCTGGCCGGCCAGCTTAATGGCAAATCTGTGTCTGCCGCCCGTTCCCATCTGGGCCAAGTATATCCAAACGCTCGAGCTGAATTCAGCTTTTCGCCAACTTGGTGGCCGAAAATTTTGCCTTTACTCTCACATGCGATCAAGGTAGACTTAAGTTTCTATGAGACTGCTGGGGCTTGATATCGGCCAGAAAACTATTGGAGTGGCGGTCGGGGAAGCCCTGGCCAGTGAGCTGACGACTCTTCGCACAGGCAAAGAAAACTCGTTCTATGAGGGCCCGGAGAAACAACGAGCTCTTCAGGAGATTAAAAACTTAAAGAGTCAAGAAGAAGCAGAGGCAATTGTTGTCGGCTTACCTGTTAACGAAGATGGCGCCTTAACCGAAGAAGCAGCCAAAATAAAAGATTTCTCGCAGAGCTTGGCCCAAGAATGCGCTTGCCAGATTTTTTATGTCAATGAGACGCTGACCAGCTTTATGGCTCGAGATATTCTTGAGAGTGAAAGGGTCTCTGCGGCTCAAGCAGCCAAACGAGAAGATCAGCTGGCGGCGCAGCTTATTCTTCAACAGTACTTAGAAGAAAATGCGTTGGCTTAAATTTGCCGCCCTAATCTTAGTTATTTCTTTTGTCCTATTTGGTACTGCCTTTATTTATCTGTTGGGCGCCAAGGACTCGGCCAATGAAGTTAAAGAGCTGGTGGAGATTGAGGTCGGTCAAACCCGTTCTGAGGTGGCGCAGCAACTAGCCAACAAAAATCTAATTCGTAGCGCTTATGCTTTCTTTCTTTACTCTCGTCTTTTGGGCGGTCGGCTGTTGCCAGGCACTTATGAGCTTTCTCCATCAATGTCAGCTTCAGTTATTGCAAATATGCTCGCGACGGGTTCAGTCAAACAGAAAAAAGTTACCATTATCGAAGGTTGGCGTATCAGCCAGATTGCTGATTACCTTAGCAAGGAAAAGCTGGATAAGACGGTGGATTTTGCCACAGTAGCAGGGCCGTATGAGGGCTATCTTTTTCCAGACACTTACGAAGTAAATATCGATATTACCTCTGAAGAGCTGGTTGAGAAGATGCGGAATAATTTTCACAAGAGAACGGAGGGGCTGAAGGTTACTCCAGAAACAGTTATTCTCGCGTCCATTGTTGAGCGAGAGGCGCAGAATGACACTGAGCGTGCTCAAATTGCCCAAGTCTATTTAAATCGCTTAAAGATCGGTATGAAGCTAGAGGCCGATCCGACTGTTCAGTATGCCAAAGGAAGTTGGGCGGCGCCCACAGTAGAGGATTATCACAACATTGGCTCCCCCTACAACACCTATCTGAACTCCGGATTGCCGCCCGGCCCAATCTGCAACCCGGGGTTGGCCAGTATCAAGGGCGTGCTATCGCCAGCCGATCATGACTATCTCTTCTTCTTCCATGCCAAGGGCGAGATTTACTTCTCTAAGACTCTGGCGGAACACCGGGCCAAGGTGAAGCAATATTACTAAATCGTCTTGGTTATTTCATTGTTGAATATAGAAGAGTATTGCTCTAGTATGCAAACACGATGCTAGGGGGATTTCTCAACTATCTGTCGGAAGATGTTGGTATAGACCTGGGAACTGCCAACACGTTAGTTTATGTAAAAAAACGAGGCATTGTCATAAACGAGCCGTCAATTGTGGCGGTCAACCAGCGTACCAAGCGAATTCTTGCCATTGGTCAAGAAGCCCAAACTATGGTAGGGAAAACCCCTGCTCATATTGTTGCTCATCGGCCGTTGGTAGACGGAGTTGTTAGCGACTTTGAGGTAACCGAGCAGATGCTGAAGTACTTTATCGAACGAGTGCAGAAGGAACGCTTCGCCCTTATGCCCCGACCGCGAGTAGTGGTAGGAATTCCTCACGGCGTTACCGAAGTCGAGCGTCGGGCAGTAGAAGAAGCAACGCTAAGCGCCGGGGCGCGCCAGGCTTTTCTAATTGAGGAGCCAGTGGCGGCGGCAATTGGAGCTAGACTACCGATTCAAGAGCCGATGGCCAATATGATTGTCGATATCGGCGGTGGTACTACCGAGGTGGCAGTCATCTCGATGGGGGGCATCGTCACCTCCCGTTCTATTCGCACGGCTGGTGATGAGCTAAACCAAGATATTGTTGAGTTCGCGCGCAATAATTTCAACTTAGTTTTGGGAGAAAGAACGGCGGAGAAAATTAAAATTGAGATCGGTTCCGCTTATCCGCTCAATGAGACTATGGAACGGTCGATGCGTGGTCGAGATCTTGTTTCAGGTCTGCCGCGTGAGGTAATGGTTAATGATGAGCAGATTCGCTTCGCTATCAGCAAGTCTGTCGCCATAATAGTTAGCGCAGTGCGGGAGACTATGGAAGAGGTTCCTCCCGAGCTTGTCGCCGATATAATCGAGCGGGGAATCGTTCTTTCTGGCGGTGGAGCTCTCCTGCGGGGTCTAGACCAACTGATCGCCGAGCAGACTCAAACGAAAGTTTTTATCGCCGACGATCCTCTGACTTGTGTGGCGCGAGGTACAGGGGTAGTACTGGAAGATCTGGAAACTCTGGAGAGTGTACTCTTGAGCAGCGCCCTGAAATGAACATAGAAAAAAAGCTTTTCGTTGATGAAGTGAAGACCAGCAAGTCGTGGTCACTTGGTCGCTGGTTGAGGCGTTATCGGTTGTGGATGCTGGTGGTAATTGTTCTTATAATCATCTACGGTCAGACACCTTGGTCTAACAGTCCGCGAGACTTCATCCGCCGCTCTATTAGCTATCCGGCTCGCTACCTTTCTTCAACAACTGGCTATCTGGGCGATCTTTGGCGAGTTGTGCGCTCGATCAATCGTTTAGCCAAAGAAAACAACGCCCTGACACAAGAAAATAGTCACTTGCGGGGCGAGCTAGCCAATCTGCAAAGCGCCAAAACCGAAAATGATCAGCTACGCCAAGATCTCCATTTCCAATCGAGCCGGTCGGACTTGACGCTTCTGCCAGCCAATGTACTCGGCTTTTCTCCGTCTAGCTCGTTCCAAAATTTCATCATAAATCTTGGCGAAGCTGATGGCATTTCAGAGGGTCAAGCAGTTCTATTCTCCGGCTATCTAATCGGCAAGGTAAAGACGGTTTCTGCTCACACGGCTGATGTTTGGTTGATTACTAATCGCAATCTATTAGTGCCGGTCGTGCTCTCCAATAGCGGTGTGGTCGGGATCATGAGAGGGGGTATTCGGGGTTTAATTGTTGATAATATTCCGCTTGATATTAAAGTCGAAGCCAATGAACCAGTGGTCACATCCTCACTGGAGGGGCTGTACCCAGCCGGTGTGCCGATCGGGCAAGTGAAGGAAGTAGTCTCGGGCCAAGAGGAAATATTTCTGACACTACGGGTATCCTCACCTATTAAAGTAGGCAGCATGACAACAGTTTTTGTGATAAAGCAATGATAATTGGACAAGTTATCCTAGCGTATTTAGTTGTCGCTCTCTCTGTTGGGCCGATTGGCCATCAGCTGATTAGTTGGGGAGCCCCCGATCTAGCACTGGTAATTATTTGGTTGGCTGTGTGGTTTGAAGGGGAGGATGCCGGGTTTCGTTGGGCGGTAATTTTTGGGTTGATGATGGACGCCATATCTTTCTTGCCATTTGGCACCTATACCGCTTTATATCTGCTACTGGTCTTATTACTGCTAGTGTTAAGGAATCGTTATCTAACAGAGCTTGGCCCGATCCAGGCGCTGGCGGCTTTGGCTGGGGTGGCTATCTTGGAAGGGTTGCTCTTTGGGCTGATTGTTCGTGGTTGGGACTGGCCGTCGATCGGTCTTGCCCTGCTGATAGAGTTAGCCGTTGGTACTGCCAGCTACTTGATAATCACTAGTCGCTTTCACTTTTTTCAACGCTGGACTGGCCGGCTGCTAACACGATGAGGGGGTTTAAGAAGCGCCAGAGGGATTGGGAGGAAGGGCTATTTGAACCAGGTTGGGAGATCGCTCATGTTAAGGGCGAAGACAGCTACTTCCTGCCCCTCAGTGAGACTGAAGACTCAGCTCCTGAAGAAGATTCACCTCGCTCAGCTGTGCCTTTCGTGGTTGTCCGTCTGATTTTGGTGTTGGTTGTTGGTTCTTTATTGATGCGTCTAATCAGCTTGCAGATAACCCAGGCCCAGACAAATCGGTCTTTAGCAGAAGGAAACAGTGTACGAACTAGATTGGTACCGGCACCTCGTGGTTTGATATATGACCGTAGCGGAGTTGAACTGGTTAGAAATGTGCCAAATTTTTCTATTGTTCTGCATCTTGCCGATCTGCCTCGCAATAAGGAAGAGCGTGCCCAATTGTTGGAAAAGATAGCCTCTGGTCTGGAGCGGTCAAAGGAAAATATTTTAGAGGCAGTCAATTACGCCAATGGGCAGGAGAGCGTTATTTTAGCTGATCGTATCTCTAGAGAAGAGGCCTTGAAATATGAGTTGCGTCTATCGGGGCTGGAGGCGGCGGAAATTATTAGATCTCCCGATCGGTCCTACTCTACTTTAGCTAGTTTAGGGCATTTCATCGGTTATATCGGTAAGACCACTTCGGAGGATTTATCCCAAGACAGCAGTTTACTTCCTACTGATCTTGTTGGCCGAGCGGGGCTGGAGAAAACCTACGACCAACAGCTACGCGGCCAACCCGGGCAAGAGATTTTAGAGACTAACTCAGTTGGTCGAACTGTTAGGGTAATCGGTGCTACGCCGGCTCGAGTTGGTGGCTCCTTAATCCTCGGCCTGGATAGCAGTCTACAAGAAGTGGCCGCTCGCGCTCTTAGAGAAGCAATAGACAAGAGTGGGGCAAAAAGCGGTGCATTGGTGGCTCTTGACCCGACTACTGGTGAGGTTCGCGCAATGGTAAGCGTTCCGGATTTCGACAACAATATCTTTGGGCCAAACGCCGATGCAACCGAACGGCAGAATCTCCTGTCTAACTCTGACTCACCTCTAGTTAACCGAGCCGTGTTAGGTCAGTACCCCTCCGGTTCAACGGTCAAACCATTTGTGGCCACGGGAGCTCTAGCGGAAGGGATAATTACCGTCCAGACGAAGATTGACACTTCGGCAGGAGAGATAGTAATCGGTGATTGGACATTTCGCGACTGGAAAAAACACGGTATTGCCGATGTGAAGCAAGCCATCGCCGAGAGTAATAATATCTTCTTCTACACTATTGGCGGCGGAAACGGGGGCATCAAAGGGTTGGGCGCCCAACGGCTGGCTGATTGGCTGAGCCGATTTGGTTTTGGCAAAACAACAGGCATCGATCTTCCATACGAAGCGGGCGGGCTAATTCCCACACCCCAGTGGAAGGAAGAGAATAAGCGCGAAGCTTGGTATCTTGGAGACACTTACAACTTATCGATTGGTCAGGGGGATCTGCTGATCACTCCGCTCCAGCTGGCCCGCGCCACGGCAGCGATCGCCAATGGTGGGCGCCTAATTGCACCGAGATTCATTCATAGCTTTCGGGCGGCCAATGGTGAAATTACTGAAGTTTCAACGACAACAATTACTGAGCAGGTTGCTAGTACCGAGGTAATTGAGACTGTTCGTCAGGGGATGCGGCAAGCGGTTTCTGCCGGTTCGGCCCGTTCTTTCTCCTCACTGGGCGTAACAGTGGCGGCAAAAACTGGTACGGCTCAATTTACTCCTTCAAAGGAAAAAACTCACTCTTGGTTCACCGCTTTTGCTCCATATGATAATCCTTCATTGGTGGTTAGTGTGATTGTTGCGGGGGGTGGTGAGGGGTATGTTGTGGCGGCGCCGGTGGCCAAAAATGTCATCGAGCAATATTTTAACTTACCACTGACGCCATTAGACCCTGTCGAGTAAAATTTGTAAGAAGATACAAAAATAACCCCAATATATCGCCATATTGTGCTAATTTTTGCTTGTCTTTTTGTGATAGTTGTATAAATTGGAATTATGGTTAATTTAAAACTATCTGCGGGAAGTGTCTTTCCACCGGTGCTTGCAACATATCTACACACCAGAATTAAAAAAGTAATTAGTCAACCCCTTGTATTAACGGATTGGCAGGGGCGCATAATTGTTGGCCGAGAAGACTTTCCGAAAGTACGTGGGTTCCAGTATAGCGCTACTCCAAGTCTGGACACCCTTACTGTTGGAGTCAAAGAACATCCAGAGCTGGTTGGTATTCCTTTGTATTGGGAAGATAAACCACTGGTGGTAGTTGTGACGCCTTTCAAGGAGAGCGAGCAGCAACTAAACGCCGCCATCAGTAGCCTGGCGGAGCTTCTGATACAGCAGTTTATCCAGGAACACCGACCGAAGCCAGACGCAATCGATCTGCTCTTTACCCGAATTGTTCACCGTCCTAGCACGATAGACAAGGAAGAGCTGGATTATCAGCTGGCCGCTCTTGGTTACCAGTCGGAGCTGGCTAGCTGTGCGTTTATTCTCGAGCTAGAGAACTTCAGCCACTCATACTTGGAAGATGCCGGTTCGTTAATTTTAGAGAAAGGAAACTTAATCGCCAATAAGAAGAAGGACATAGAAGCGGCGATAAACGGGTTCTTCACTAAAAACCAAAATAACCTGATCGGCTACGTTGGCAAAGATCATTTTCTGGTGATTAAAGATCTGTCACAGAATGATTTTGAGCGCTTTAAGTCGCTGCTAATTAGGCACCATAAAGAAGTCACCGGACCACTTTGCAATGTTAATATCAAGGAAGTGACAATCGGTCTGGGGACTCTGTCGGTCTCCTTGCGTGATCTAACTACTTCTGCCCAGACCGCCTGGCAGTCTTTAATGATCGGCCGGAAAGTCTTCGGGCCAGGCAAGGTTTACGCCTATGACCGCCTTGGCGTTTTGCCGGTTATTCTTGGGTCTCAAGCCGAGGAGAAGCGCTCTCTCGCTCATCGTCTGCTTGATGAATTACAGGAAGCCGATCTGATAGAAACGATGCAGGTATTTCTGGCCGCTGACTTGAATCTGACAAAAACCGCTGACAAACTTGCCGTTCACCGCAACACTATTATCTACCGACTCAACCGCATTGAGGATATTACTGGCAAAGATCCCCGGCGCTTACCCAATGCCCTTGAATTATATCTAGCCGATCTGTTCCTGCGCTACTATCAGGAGTCAAAAGTTTAGCCACGGACAAAAGACCGAGACGATTTGCTCGGACTTTTGCCGTTACCGCTTTGCCGATTTCTTACTCTTGCCTCTGTGCTCGATTGCTATCTGAACTTGGCGTCCACCTTCCTTATTGATTACTAACTCCTCGACTGCCACTACTAACTTGACTACTAACTAACGAACGATCCAGACCTAACACTACGACGCTTTGTTTGGAGCAATCCTAAGGAGCATCTTCCACTGACTGCTTATGGAGTATCGGATATTTTCGTACCCCAGTGGCAGTCGCATACTAACTCGTGCCTAGCAGTACAGCTAAGGTACTAACTTGACTCCAGCTTACAAGTTGGGCGTAACGATTCCAATAGACCAACTGCCCAAAATATGGGGTGCTTTACTCTTCCGGAAAAAGTCGTCGCCTAACCAGAACAACTAACTCATCCGGGGTATGATACGACTTAACTAAATAGTCAACAGCGCCTAAGGAGAGAGCAAGCTTCTTATCGTTGTTTGTTTGCTCACTACCGAGGTTTGTTAGGATAATAACCGGCACATCACGAGTGGCAATATTTTGTTTAAGCTTTTTGAGAACATCGAACCCGTTAAGCTTGGGTAGTAATATATCCAACAAAATTAAATCATAATCACCCGATGCGACACGCAACGCCTCTTCGCCGTTACCTACCGCCTGCACTCGTATATCGTCCTCTTCTTTGAATCGTTCCAAATATAGCTCGGTAATCAGTGGGTCGTCTTCTACTAGTAATAGCTGTTTTTTTGCCATTTCTCTCCGCTCTAGGCCCCTTTCACTTGGGACATTTGTTTAATTTTAGGTTGATATTGAGGCAAATTAAGAGTGAAAACCGTTCCTTTGCCAACCTTACTGCTAACTCGAATCTGGCCAGAAAAGAGATTAACAAGATACCGGACAATAAACAAACCCAACCCAGCCCCCTGCTCTTGCGTTTTCTCGGGTGAATGAGCGCGATGGAAACGGTCGAAAATCAAGCCGATCTCTTTTGGTCCGATACCAATACCGGTATCTCTAATTGTCACCTGCCAAGTTTTGCCGCTGGATCGGCCTGCTTTAGGCAGGAGAGAAACATAAACTCCACCCCTGTTTGTATATTTAAGAGCGTTTTCTATGAGGTTTGCCAGTATCTGTTCAGTCCGTCTTTCATCTGCCCAAATTAAGGCTTGTTGGCTGGCCAGCGATAGCGTTAGCTCTAAACCTTTATCTTTGGCGCGGCGATCTAGGTCGCTAACTACTTTTTCTAAACAGCCGGCCAGATTAACCTTCTGCCAGCTGATAGAAAGTCGTTCTTCCTCTATCTGGTTGGTGTGGAGCAGATCTTCTGCCAGGCAGAGTAGCCGATCGGTTGCCCGTTGGGCTCGCTCTAGAAAAAGGCGATGTCTTGGCGGTAGCGTATCTCGATCACGGGCCATCAGGCTTAAATAGCCGATAACTGCAGTTAGTGGCGTTCGAAGCTCGTGTGTTGCCATCGAGATAAACTCGCTTTTTCTTCTTTCTAGACTTTTTTTGTGAGATATGTCTCTTACTAAAACAAGAACCTGCTCTAAATTATCTTCAGAGCCGGTGATCTTTGTAGCGGCAATTGCTAGCCATCTTCTTGTCCCACTTGTCTTGGTGTACTCGATCTCCTCGAACAGAGTGCCGGGAGAGTGCGGATCGAGTATCCGTTTGTGCAATAGCTTCAGCCACGCCAAGTGAGGATAACTATCAACCACCTGCTTGAGAGTTTTTCCAACTACCTCCTCGGCACGGACCTTTGTCAAACGGTGAAGAAACTTGTTCCAGAGCGTAAGGGTGCCGTTAGGAGAAAAAACGGCCAAGCCTTCTGATAAATGGCTTGTCAGGGTGGCAAATCTGGCTTCAATCTGTGCGGTCTGTTGGCGAGCCAATGCCTCTTGAAAGCGCCAAGACAGATTTTGGGCACATACGCGTATGAATTCTTTCTCGTCTGGGGCGATCGGTTTTCGACTGAAAGCTAGTAGTTGTAGACGCTCTTTAGATGAATTCACAATTTCTAATGTGGCTAGGTCGCTAACGGAACCAATCCTAGGTAGCACAAGCGCTTGCCGCCAGTGGAAGAATCGTGGGCCCGACTTCCCTAACAGGGATTTAAGTGGAGGAACGTTTAATAGCTGATCGGTAATTTTAATTGCTAAGTTGCTGGCAACCACCCGTTGCGAGCCAGCGCCGCAAGCAACAAAAGCGATCAGGGGCAGATTTAGTAATGATGGCAGAACCAGACAGCAATGCTTTAAGGCTGCTCGGTTATCTAACTCGTCTGAAGAAAGGGTACGAAAAAAATGCCAACTAACCGAGGAGAATCTCAACTCATTAGGCGGTTTGCCCCAACTGCTTAGAAGCTGGTCCCATCCAGGGACGCTTCTAATTCTCTCGGTAAAATTAATCTCAGCCATATTCCCAGAATAATCAATCTCTTTCTTGAGTTTTTTGTAATATCTTACAAGAAGTGATTTCCCCGGTTGGTTGGAAAAATACTGGGTTAGAACTGTCAATGACAGAGAAAGCTATTGACAATATAAACACAAGTGATAAAATTTTCTTAATCATTATTTAGATTTAGAAAAGGCATACCCCTACACGGTATTGAGGTGTAATATCTTTATTCTAAGAATTAGAGAGGAATTAAATAGATGAAAAGTGCCGGTCCAAAAACGAAGGAAATTATCATCACGCAAGAAGGGCTAAACAAGCTTAAAGTGGAGTTAGATGAGTTGAAAAATGTTCGTCGTCCCGAGGTTATTAACCGCATAAAGGGGGCGAAGGAGCTTGGTGACTTGTCGGAAAATGCTGAATATGCCGCCGCCAAGGACGAGCAGTCTTTCATTGAGGGAAGGATTCAAGAGCTCGACCAAATCATTAAGAAGCTTAAGGTTGTGAAAGAGGCCAACGGCCAACAGAAAGTCGCCCTGCCTGGTTCTCGGTTGGTTGTTTCTGTAGAGGGCGAATCGATGGATATTGAGTTGGTTGGCCAGACTGAAGCTGACCCAGCAAAGGGCAAGATCTCAATCGACTCTCCAGTCGGCAAGACACTACTTGGTCACAAAAAAGGTGAGAGTGTTAAGGTCCAGACTCCAGACGGCGAGATCGCCTACAAGATTGTTTCCCTCGCCTAAACTCTGCCAAAAACTAGTTGCTTGTTTGGTGGCATATCTGCTACTGTACAGGTATGATCAACATTGATTTGTTGCGTAATCAGCCAGAGTTATTTCGTGACTCCGTTGTCCGTCGGGGCGGTGAGGCGAAGCTGGTTGATGGGCTGATTGATCTGGACCAACAATGGCGAGGGCTGACTGCTACTATTGAGAAACAACGCGCTGATCGATCTAAACTATCACTTGACAAAAAAGCCGCCGAAACCAACAGGGCCAAGCTGGCCAAGATCAAGAAGGAGCTTGGTACGCTAGAAAAAAAGATTGAAGAAGTTGCCCTCAAACGTCAAGAATTACTCCTGTCTTTACCAAATCTAATTATGGAAGGAGTGCCCACTGGTCAAGGAGGTAGCGCTAACCAAGTGATAAAAACTGTCGGCAAAGTTAGAATTTCTCAAGGACTTAGTCATGAGGAATTGATGGGAAAAATGGGATGGCTAGACACCGACTTAGCCGCTCTGACTACTGGTAGCCGGTTTCGTTTTCTTAGAGGGGCGGCTGCCCTGGCTCATTTAAGACTAATTCTGGAGGCTTATTCATACGCCATCAGTAAGGGCTTTACTCCAGTTATTCCCCCAGCTTTAGCCAACGAAGAGCTATTACAAAACGGTGGCTTCTTTCCTTTAGGGCGAGAAGAGGTATTCAAGGTCGGCGAGGATCTATTTTTACTTGGCACCTCTGAGCCGATGTTAGTTGCCCAAGGGTGGAAAAAACGCTTTAATGCCTCTGATCTTCCCAAGCGTTTCGTCGGTTTCTCTTCCTGCTTCCGTAAAGAGGCCGGCTCCTACGGCGTTGACACGAAGGGCATGTTTCGACAACACCAGTTTGACAAGGTTGAGATGGTTTCTATCTGCCTACCTGAAAAGTCAAACGAGGAGCTCGATTTTCTTTTACAGATGCAAGAGGATCTGGTCAAGCGCTTCGACCTACCCTACCAAGTTGCCTTAATCGGCAGTGGCGATTTAGGGGCAAAAGAAGCCAAAAAGTATGATATTGAAACTTGGTTTCCAGGACAGCAAAAGTACCGGGAAACTCATTCAGCCAGTAACTGCACCGATTACCAAACACGGCGATTTCGGACTAAAGTAGTTACTTCTAATAATGAAGAGGTGTATGCCCACGCTCTTAACGCCACCCTAGTAACCGAGAGATTGTTGCTGGCCATTATCGAGAACGGGCAGAAACCAGACGGCTCGGTCAAGCTGCCCCGCTCCCTGCAATAATTCATGAGCTTGTGGAGTCGATTGTTAGGTGACCCCAATCAACGAGAGCTTAATCGCTATCGGGATCAAGTTGATGAGATTAACTCACTAGAAAAACAGCTGGAGAAGAAAACCGATACTCAGCTGAAGGAAGAGTCTCTCAAGCTCAAACGACAACTCTCCAGTGCCGCTGCCGAAATTTATCAGCAAACTAGAGATATTCCTGATCAGCATGAGCTTAACGATCAACGCCGAGAGCATCTGGCAAACCTGCTGGAAGGTCATAAAGCATATGCCTTTGCCCTTGTTCGCGAGGCGGCCAAGCGACAGATTGGCCAACGACATTTTGATGTTCAGCTTTTGGGGGGCTTGGTATTGCATGAAGGCAAGATCGCCGAGATGAAAACTGGAGAAGGAAAAACACTTGTTGCCAGCCTCCCCCTCTATCTTAACGGCTTGACCGGTTTAGGCGCACAGCTTGTGACTGTCAATGATTATCTGGCTCGATTAGGAGCCGGCTGGATGAGCCCGATTTATAGTTTTTTGGGGATGAGCGTGGGGGTGATCGGCCCGCAGGCCTCCTATATCTACGATAGTGAGTTTCAAAACGAAGAACCGGATTGGCGGCTGCGACACCTGAAGCCTGTTTCGCGAAAGGAGGCCTACCAAGCCGATATTGTCTATGGAACCAATAGCGAATTTGGCTTTGACTATCTACGGGATAATATGGCTCAACGCCAGCAGGATATTGTCCAGAGAGAATTAGTATATGCCATCATCGACGAGGTTGATTCGATCTTAATTGATGAGGCGCGAACACCATTGATCATCTCGGCGCCGGCGAGTCGTTCAGCAGACTCATACGCCCAATTTGCCGGCTTTGTTAAACGCTTGAGTGCCCAAACAGATTACACAATCGACGAGAAAGCCCGCTCTGTTTCGCTCACCCCTGCTGGTATCAATAAAATTGAGCGGCTGGCCGGTGTAAACAATATTTACGATCCGAGCAATGTCCGCCTAGTGCATTATTTAGACGAATCTCTAAAAGCGGCAGTGCTTTACAAGAAAAATCGCGACTATGTAGTAAAAAATGATGAGGTATTAATTGTTGATGAGTTTACTGGCCGGATTCTGGCGGGTCGGCGCTACTCTGGTGGCTTGCATCAGGCCATTGAAGCTAAAGAAGGTGTTTCGGTCAAGGAAGAATCGGTAACGCTAGCGACGATCACTTTTCAGAACTATTTCCGAATCTATACCAAAATCGCCGGTATGACTGGAACAGCGGTAACGGAAGCGGAAGAGTTCGCCAAGATTTACCACCTCGAAGTGGTGATTATCCCGCCCAATCGTCCCTGCCAACGGATTGATTGGGAGGATGAGATCTACCGAACAGAGGAAGCCAAGCTCAAGGCCATCATCAGCGCCGTTCAAGAGCTACATCAAAACGAGCAGCCGGTGTTGATCGGTACCATTTCTATCACCAAGTCAGAAAAGCTCTCTCGCCTACTGAAAGCAGCTGGGCTCAAGCACTCGGTTCTAAACGCCAAGCAGCATCAACGGGAAGGTGAGGTCATCGCCCAAGCAGGACAACCGGGGGCAGTAACGGTTGCCACTAATATGGCAGGCCGAGGAGTTGATATAATCCTAGGTGGGACGACACCGACTGGCGATTCAACTGCCCAACAGACCAAAGACTGGCAGAAGCGACACGAAAAAATAATTGAGTCGGGCGGATTATTTGTCATTGGTACAGAGCGGCATGAGTCACGCCGGATCGACAACCAGCTACGCGGCCGTGCCGGTCGTCAGGGCGATCCGGGCGCCAGCCGCTTCTTCCTCTCTATGGAAGACGATCTGATGCGTATCTTCGGCGGTGAGCGGATGAAGTCGATGATGGAGCGTTTAAGAATCCCTGATGATATGAGTATAAAAAACAAAATCATCACCCGAGCTATTGAACAGTCCCAAGTTCGGGTAGAGGGCTATAACTTTGATACGCGCAAACAGCTTCTTGAATACGATGATGTAATTAATAAACATCGCGAGGCGATCTACCGTCGTCGCACCCGCGCCCTTTGTGCCACCACGCCTGAAGATTTCTCCGCTCTTCACGACGAGCTGGTTGCCACTATGAGCGAAGAGCAACAAGCCAACTATCAAATGAGATCTAGCGCTTGGCCGGAGGATCTGCGACAGGAGGTCGAGAAGCATATTGTTTTACGCACGATCGATGCGTTTTGGGTGGAGCACTTGGAGACAATGGACGCGTTGAAGGAGAGTATCGGTTTAAGGGGTTATGGCCAACGTGAGCCGATTGTTGAGTATAAGCAAGAGGCCTTTCATCTCTTTCGCCGCCTGCAGGAGAGTATTAACAGCCAGATAGTGATGATGCTTCTGAAAGTAGAGATTTCGTCTGCTCAACCCAGCAAAAAAATCGCCGAAGATCCGGCCAGTGAAATGATGCGCCAAGCCAGCCAAGACAGAGCAGGCGGCGAAGCCACCAAAAAGATCGGCCGCAACGACCCCTGCCCCTGCGGTAGCGGCAAAAAATATAAAAAGTGCCACGGTCTCTAGCTTAACTGTTGCATGTTTGAATTGGTGAAAATACTCTTCATTTTTTCTCCTTTGCTTGCTAAGCTCGAAGATGATGGTCAGCTCTGCTGATGAGGAAAAAGAGGTGATAGAGATCGGGCAACCGAAGCATGTCAGCCACCGACCTAGTTCGAGCGAGCAACCGCTGATTAGTCTGCAACAAGTAAGCAAGACATACGGTCGAATCGCCGCCTTGAAGGAGGTCACTCTCAACGTCTTTGCGGGAGAATTTATCTCTTTAGTTGGACAAAGTGGAGTGGGCAAGACTACTCTGATAAAATTGCTAACTCGTCAGGAGTCTCCTAGCTCTGGGCAGGTTTTTATTGCTGGCCGTAATCTGGCCGATTTGAGTCCCTGTGAGATCCCCCTGTTTCGACGCAAAATTGGAATCGTTTTTCAGGATTTTAAACTACTTCCCCAAAAGACTGTTTGGGAAAATGCCGCCTTTGCTCTAGAAGTTTGTGGGGTCAGCGATGAGGAAATTAGGCGACGAGTAGATAAAGTAATTGATTTAGTGGGATTGAGTCGATCATGTCGAAATTATCCCCATGAGCTTTCGGGAGGAGAACGCCAGCGGGTGGCGATCGCTCGGGCTTTAGTACACTCGCCCCGGATTCTCATCGCCGACGAGCCGACGGGTAATCTCGATCCAGTCAATACTTGGGAGATTATTGAGCTTCTGCAAAGGATCAACGGCAAGGGGACGACTGTTATTATCGCTACCCATAACCGCCAGGTGGTTGATCGAGTTAATCGGCGAGTCATATTGATGAAGGGCGGAAAGGTCATCAGCGACCAAGAAGGAGGCAAATATGTCATTTAGTTTCCTCTCTCTAAAACGGGCGACAAAACTTGGTTGGTCAAATTTTTGGCGCAACCGCTCGCTAACTATCGGCGCCACTCTACTGATGATGCTGACTCTTTTGATGATCGGCCTATCACTGCTTATTTCCTATACTGTGAGAGACACCAGCGAAATTGTTCGCAGTAAGATCGGCCTGACCATTTTCTTCCGCGACGACTCCCTGTCGGACGAAAAAATTAATCAACTTTCCTCGCGTATCTCTTCGGTTGGTGGGGTTGACTCTGTCGAATTTGTCAGCAAAGCTGATGCACTGGCGGTTTTTAATCGCTTAAAGATCAATGAAGATATCAAAAAGCCGCTCAATGAGCAGTTTAATCCCCTGCCCCGCAGCTTGGAGATTAAGCTCTCTGATGTATCTAATATTGAGGAGGTAGTTAATGGCATCGAACAGCAAGATCGGGAAAAAATTATCTGTTCTGACTGCCTGTCGTATAAGAAAAACAAAGATGTGGTGGAAAGGTTGGTTACCGGTACTCGACTAGCGCAACAAATTGGCTGGGTTTTGAGCCTGCTGTTTGGGCTGATCGCCATCTTTAATGTCTCTAATATTATCCGCATCACCATCAACGCCCGCGCTGATGAGCTGGAGATAATGCGCTATGTCGGCGCCTCTAATTGGTTTGTGCGGGGTCCCTTTATGGTTGAAGGTGTCATTTGCGGCTTGCTCGGCACTATTGGCGCCTCGGCGATTTTGCTGATCGGAGCAAAAATTCTCACTCCCTACTGGGAGTCAAGTCAGCAGAACAGCGCCAGCGCTATTTTCTCTTTTATGGGGGTAAGCTTGGATCGATACCTGTTAAATAATTTAGGGATGATAATATTAATTCAGCTTGCGGTTGGGGTAATGGCTGGTCTGCTGGTTAGCTACCTGTCAGTGCGCCGCTATCTTCGTGCATAAATGGTAGAATGAAGACGATGAAGCTCAAACAGATTGCGCTAATCTTGGGGATTGGGATCCTGGCTTTAGGAACGGTCTCTTTTCCTGCGGCACGAGCAGAGAGCTTAGACCAGCTACTTCAGCGCCAAGCGGAACTTCAACGCCAAGCGGAAGCGAGCAAAAAGCAAATTGAGCAGAAACAACGCGAAGCAGCTGACTTGCAGCAGGTTATCGCCAACCTCAACGAAGATATCTCCCAAACCGAATCTGAGATTAGTAACACCCAAGAGCAGATTAGCTTAACTGATCAGGTTATCACTGGTTTGGCTGGCCAGATCTCCCAACAGCAAACAGCGATTGATCTGTTGAATTCTCGGCTCCGCTCGGCCTATGTCTCGCTCTACGAAATGTCGCAACAGAGTTCGTTTGAAGTCCTGGCCTCTACCGGCTCCTTCGATGAGGCGGTTCGTCACACCCAGTATGTGCAGGCGGTCCAGACCCAGCTCCAATCCGATATCGGCCAGGCCAACTCTCTTCTTGCCGATCTAAACGGCAAGAAACAGGAGCAAGAGAGCCAGAAGGTGGCGCTTGAGTCGCTGAATAATCGGCTCTCTTCCTCCCGCGCCTCGTTGAGTCGGCAGAAAAACCAGAAGAACGATCTTCTAGATACCACCCAGGGGGAGCAGGCGGCTTATGAAAATCTTTTAGCCAGTATCAAGCAGGAGTCGGCTCAGCTTTCGGATGAGATATATCGCAAGCGGCAAGAACTGGGTGGTACCGTTAACTCGAGCGGGACTGGCGGATACCCTTACACCGCTATTGATGCCCCTGATCCCTACGGATTTCTTACTCGTGAGTGTACCTCTTATGCTGCTTGGGTTTGGAATGTCCGTTACGGCCGTTCGTGGTATCGCGGAAGCGGGCCACCAGGGACAGGAGACGCTAGAAACTGGGGAAATCTGGCCACTCGCCAGGGTTACTCAACTGGCACTACACCGATGGCGACGGCTCTGGTCTTTTGGCCGGCGGGCCCGTACATTGGCCAATGGGGGCATGTTGCCATAGTGGAGCGGGTGAACGGTAATGACACGATTGATGTTTCCGAGTATAACTGGGTACGGTACAGCTACTCCTATCGTAGCGACATCAATCCCAACGACTCCCGTTATGGTCAGGCGACCTATATTTACCCATGAGCTACCGTCAATATCTTCTTATCGGCTATGCCATTTTTCTCTTAATTATTCTGATACTAAATCTCCTTTATTTCTTTCAGGTTTCGCGTTTTCGCCT
>Ga0172371_10003355_pt1 | contig 24904 bp, 20 predicted proteins | sample Lak12m_FD_114543 | JGI IMG/M metagenome (GOLD analysis project Ga0172371, IMG submission 114543) | Freshwater microbial communities from Kabuno Bay, South-Kivu, Congo - kab_022012_12m | ecosystem: Environmental > Aquatic > Freshwater > Lake | place: Democratic Republic of the Congo: South-Kivu... | reverse complement strand
TCTTTATTGGGCATGTTTCGTTGACGTGACATGCCTGAACAAAATCATAGTCTCTTCAAAAAGTCGCGTTCTTTTCGCGATTATTTTTGAGAACCGCTATAGTACAATCGTGTTACGTAGGGTGGCCCGGAGGCTACTGCCTCCGGGCGCCGAAGGCGCAAGAGGTTCCGAGATGGGAAGCCCAAAGGCCACAAAAGCAGGCTGGCGAGCGGTATTGCAAAGGTCGACCTCTTGTCGCTTCACGACCCGGACGTGTGACGTCCGGGCCACCCTCTGCTTCATCGTGGCACGATTGCCGCCGTGAGGGGAATTTTCAGACAGTTTCTTCATCGCCGGGAAAACGGGCAAAGGAGACATGTAGTCCCGTTAGGGACGGCTGGATCGCTAAAGTCCCCCTTTTCTAAAGGGGGATTCAGGGGGATTTTCAATGAGGGCTAAAATCCCCCCTGTCCCCCCTTTATGAAAGGGGGGAATGTAATCTTTAGCGGTCCCTGCAGGACTGAATGATCTTCGATTTGCCAATTAACCGGCGATGAATCGCCGGCCTACTATCATGTGTTCCTCCGGAACACTGAGAAGAATGACTCTGACGTTAATGCTTATGGCGCCGCCCTGGCGCCACTTATGAGATAGGTGGTTGAAGCATGATTGATCAAGAGATTCGTTTCTCCGCAAGCAAAAGTTCAGGAGAAGTCAGCGCCATTCTCATGCGCCCTGAACACGCTCGATGGCTCATGGCGCTTGGGCATGGGGCCGGGGCCGGAATCCGGCATGCGTTCATGGCCGGTCTGGCTCAAAGTCTGGCTAAGCACGGAATCGCCACTTTCAGGTATCAGTTCCCTTACATGGAGCAGGGAAAGAGATCGCCCGACTCACAAGGGATTCTGCTCGCAACCGTTCGGTCCGCGGTCGATGCGGCTCAGAAGCACGGCGGGGATTTGCCTTTGCTGGCGGGGGGCAAATCACTCGGCGGCCGCATGACCTCGACCGCGGCTTCTCAGGAAGCGTTGTCGGGTGTGAAAGGCATCGTCTTCTTCGGATTTCCGCTCCACGCCCCCGGAAAGCCCTCAAATGAACGCGGCGAGCATTTGTTCAAGGTCCGCTTGCCGATGCTTTTCTTTCAGGGAACACGCGACAGCTTGGCCGACTTGACGCTTTTGCGCTCCTTGTGTGATCGGTTGCAGGCGCAAGGAGAAGCCAGACTCCATATCATTGATGGCGGTGATCACAGCTTCCGCGTCCCCAAGAAATCAGGCAGGACCGACGAAGATGTCTTGGAGGAATTAGGGAAAGTGGTCGCGGACTGGGCATCCGACCTGGATAGCAATGCGTAGGGCTGGTTACCGGACTTTGAAAATGACATAGCCTGGGTCCTGGTAACTCCTTAGCTACGCCCCCACGCAAAACTGAGTTGACAAGGGCCCATCCGAGATGATATCGGAAACACTGAGAAAAGTGTTTTGGTCGCTAAACGGGGGACCTGGATTCTGCGCTGATGATCGTTCGATGCGGCGCAGCAACGGTATGAGGTCTGGAATACTATCGAAGGGCAGCTCTGGACTGCCACAGACTCCAAGCTTCCGTAATTGCAACAGACATCCGGATAATCGGTCCGCGTGAGGGTGGTATGAGGGCAGGATTGCCCCAGCGAGTGCGGTTCGTGGTCTCCATTTGCCTGATCTTGTCATTGACGGGCGCTTATTCGGCTGGGGGCCAGAGTGACTGTCGCGTCCAGTACGACGCCGGCGGCCCCGTCGCGCCGATTCTTCCGAGGTCCCTGGATCCCGCTCCTTTCAGCCCACCGGGGATTCGCGGCTCTTCCCGGCTTCCCAATCATCTGCCCGTACAGAACACCGTGGCCATTTCGAGTTCAATGCTGAGAGGAATATTTCCCGGCCTTGGAAACCTCCAATTCGGCTATTTGTGGTCTTTGGCCGACACATATAGGCAGGGCCTGTTTACGCTTGACCATAGCATGCCGATCAAACTTACTCAGGAGGATGTCGTCTTCGCTGAAACCCACTGGCGGGTTGAGAACCCGCTGCAAACCATTAAGGGCTCTCCGGATCCTGCCGTGCAAGCGCTTATCGGGGGCGGGTATCGTAAGAGACTTTCGTTTGGACGCATGGTGGGTGTTAACGGCTTCTGCAACGTGACCCGACTTCAGAAACAATGGTTTTCGTCAGGGATCCTGGGATTGGAAATGGCGGAAGTATACGCGGACAACGTCGTCCTATCGCTCAAATTGAATTACTATGGCAACGTCTTCGCCGGTCGAGGAGGCGTATTCGCCGCGTGGGCGGAGGGTCGGGGCGATTACAAAATGGAGGCTGCGTACTCGCGCCCACTCGTTCTGGGAATCGCCGATTTTCGCCTTAAATTGGTAGGATACAAGGTGGATCAATACATACGCGGTTATGGTGGCAACCTGGGAGTTGACATCAGTCCGGCAAACCGGGCGTTCGTCATACGGTACGAATACGGACATGATCCGATCAGTTTGAGATACCACAACATCAACGTGGCAGTGAACCTGAGTTTTGAGTCGAATAAACTTCTCTCGGGTCAGAATCCGTTTGCCTTGCCGCGTTAGCGCTTCGGAGAGTATTGAATGTCTTGGGAGACGATCGACGACTTTTCGATGCGGCGACTCATGCTGTCCCACTGGTTGATTGGGCTGCTGCTGATTTCGCTTGCGCTTGGCTCGGCGGACAACGCGTGCCATGCCCAGGCCACATCGGAGGATGTTCAGCGGCTGCTGAGGCGCCAATCGGGCTTGGAAACAGCTCTGACGCAACAGGAGGCGCATCGAGGCAGACTACTCGAGCGCATGCGGACGCTCGTCTCTCAGCAGGCCGAGTTGGAAAGACAGGGGAGACTTCTCGAACAGGAACTGAAAAGACCGCTTCCGCCTGGTGAATATTCGGACAAGAAGTGCAGATTGCTGGAGACTCGAAAGAAGCAGGCTGACATACAGAAACAGATTTCTCAAGCTCAAACGCAAGTGACATTGAATCAAGACCGGCTATCTCAAGTGCGGCAACAACTCGCGCAGCTCCGCCAGGCTGTCTTTCAGGCGAGTCAACAGATGGCGGAACAACGGAGCCGGCAGGAACAATTGCAGCAGCAACGGTCACAGCAGCAAAGGACAATCCTAGACCAGTTCATGACTTCTCCCGTTGATCCGCTCGGTTCTCTGCCAACTGCCATCGCGCTTGGAATAGGACTCGGGCCTTCGGCGCCTGCCGCTACTCCGGCGTCTCGCTTTCTTGCTTTTGTTCCCATGTGGCACTCGGGCGCCCATTGGCGCTCGGGGACGCCTGCAAACGAGGCGATCCCGTTCACTCCCTTCAACTACACGCAGTTGCAGGCGGGCCGTATCATAATAGTGACGTTGAGCTACCAGTTCGACGTCCCGCCCACGAGTCCGGCGTTCGGGATCGACGTGTATGTGTTCGACAATCCCTTTACCGTTGCCAACAAGGGAGGGGTGGTTTTGGGGCCCTCGCCCGCAACAGGCTCAGTCACCATCCCTCTTACATGGAGCGGCGACAACCAGGACTTATTCATTGCCGCGGCAACGGACCCCGCGCTGATGAATGTCTACGCCTGGAATGCCACGCCTACTAGCACGTGTACGATTTCGAATGTATCTATCCGGTTCAACCAGTAGCCCTCGCGGGGGATTGCCATGAAAAGACATTGGGCAGTCGCGGTCTTCATAGGGACCTGGGTTCTTGCCTCGGCCTTTCCGGCGGTCGGCGCTTCGGACGATGCCGGACAGGCATTGTTTGTTCAGGCCGAAAAGCTACACAAAGAAGCCCGTACGCATGCCGACCTTCAACAGGCGGCCGGAGCGTATGAGAAGGCGTTGGCGGCATTTACGAAGACCCGAAATGCAACCGGACGACAGCAGGCCCTATATCAGATCGGACTCGTGCGCTCGGCCTTGAATGACCACGGCAAGGCCCTGGTATCGTTCGAGCAATCCCGTGCGCTCGCCCGAAAGGCCCAAAATCGGGGAGCCGAGGCTGACTGCCTCCTTTCCATGGCAGAGGCCGCAGGGAAATTGGGCCGTATCGCCGATGCAGTCGCGTTCTGTGATCAGGCGCTCGAACTCCGGCAAGAGCCAGCAGATGGTAAGCTACAGGTCCGCGTCTCATACCGGGCGGCCATTGTCCTGCAAGACTTGGGCGCTCGGCCTCGGGCCGTTGAGCTATTGGCCAGAGTTGTGCAGCAGGCCCGCGAGCTGAACGAAGAAGAGCTTGAATTCACTGCGCTTGACCGCCAGGCCCAGCTATCGGAAGAGATGGGCTCGATCGAATCTGCGCTGACAAGTCTCGAGAGAGTTCTGGAATATCGAAAGAGAACGGGTGACAAGGCCGGAACGATATCGATCCTTAATCGTCTCGGCGACTTAGCGAGAGACCTCGCTCGTTGGCCCAAAGCTGAAGAGTATTATCTTTTGGCGATGGAAGCTGCTCGGGAACAGGACAATCTCCGTGCCCAGATGGATTGTCTCATCAGGCTCGGCACGCTGGCGATGCATGTGGGAGAATATGCCCGGGCGATCAAACCCCTGGAGGAAGCGCTGGAATTGTCCGGGAAACTGGATGAACCCGGCATGCAAGCAAATGTTCTGATCCATCTCGGCTATGTCTACAGAGATCGCGGGAAGTATTCCAAAGCCGCCGAATACTTTTCGCAAGCATTGGAGCTTGTGAAGAAAACGCGGAATACGGATAGCGAGGGCCTATTACTATCCAATCTCGGTCGACTCTATCTGGATTGGGGTGAGCATGACAAGGCCATGGCCTGCTTCGAAGAGGCTCTCAAACTCTCACGAGGCAGCGGCGACACTAGGGCGGAAGCTCAAAGCGTTCTCCTCGTGGGGAAAGCCCTGGCCGAGAGAGGACAGTTCACCAAGGCGTTGGAACTTCTTACAAAGGCGCGGACCCTTTTCCAAAGGGTCAAGGCGCCTACCCGTGAGGTTGATGTTATCCTCGGCGAAATATACATCAATTTAGGAGATATAGCACAGGCAGCGCCTTTCGTCCTCAATTCCGGCTCCAACGCAGCGTTGGGCCGTCTTTTTCTGGCAAAGTCCGAATTTGGAAAAGCCGCTGAATATTATTGCGAGTTGCTTCGCTCCGGAGAACAGGCTGGGAGACCTGATGACGTTTTCGCAGCCCATACAGGCCTCGGGCTCGCTTATGAAGGATTAGGCGACTTCACGAGGGCCGAAGACTCCTATGCCAACGCAGTGCATCTGATGGAGGAGCTACGTTCGACTATGCTGCCCGCTGCACGAAGAAGGTTCTTGGACGTGCGAGTGCACGGGTTCTATCGCTCTGAGCCTGCTCGCGGGCTTACAAGAAGCATCTTCAAGCAAGGCCGCGCAGCGGACAGCATCGCGCCAAGTGAGTTGGCGCGGGCGCGAGCGCTCGCGGACCGCTTGGCCTTGGGACCGGATGCGGGATATTCGGGTGTGCCACTTGCCGTACAAGAAAAGGAAGCGAAACTGCTTGCCAGGGTGTCCGTGCTCAAAGAACTGAGGGACTGTTGCCCAAGAGAAGAAAACCCGGAACGTTACGAGAATTTGACGCGCCAGATCGAAAACGCCCAGAAGGAACTTGCTTCGTTCGTTGACATGCTATGGCAGGATTACCGGCCGTACGCGGCGGTGAAGTATCCTAGAACGGTGAACCTGAAGGAGTTAGACATTCCCAAATCAGCCCACGTAATCGTATTCGACCTACTGGGCGATGGGGTTGGAGTCAAGCTTCTCCTGGGCAATGAGATAGTGACGTCGCAGTACGTGTCGTGGAAGGAGGCCGACGTGGAAGCCGCTGTACGAAGATTCCGGGCTTCTTTTGAGCGACTCAATCTGGCAGGCTTCGACTGCGAACTGGCCAAAATGCTGTATTCACGATTGATAGCGCCAGTGATTCCCTTTGTGCCGCAGCACGCGACCGTAGCCATAATCCCTGATGGAGTTCTTGCCCTACTTCCTTTCGAGGCTCTGGTTGTACAAGGCTCGGCTAAATGGCAGAAAGCTCATTTGGGTTGGCGCCCCTCGGGCCTTGTGTATTTCGGGGATACTCACCGAATAACCTATTATCCCTCTTTGACCAGTTTGGCTTGGAACACCCAAAGAAAGACTCCGGAGCGCGACTCGCGAATCCTCATTTTTGCCGATCCTGTATTCAAGATACAAGATACCGAGGGAGGGATCACGTCTCAACCTTCGGCGGCGGACGAGCCGCTTGACCCAGCGCTGGGCGCCAAGGTTGCGCTATCGCTGCGTCGCCTCCCCAAGACCGCCGATTTGGCTGACAGACTGAGCAGTCTTTTTCCCGAAAGGGGAGCCGTGTACACCGGCATGCAGGCAAGCAAGGCCAACTTTATGAAAAGAGTGGGGCCAAGTCTTGCTGATTACTCTCATGTCGTATTCGCCACTCACGGTATTTATCAAACCAACATCCCCGGGGTGATGGAGCCATTTCTCGCAATGACCATGGTCCCCCCTGGAACTGACGGATTGCTTCGCATGTCTGATGTGATGTCGCTCGCTATGGACGCCGATCTGGTGGTGCTCGCCGCGTGTCAAACCGCCTTGGGGGAGTACATCTCGGGAGAAGGGGTGATGAGCATCGGCTACGCCTTTCGGTACGCGGGCGCCAGAACGGTGCTGATGTCCTTTTGGCAAGTCGAAGAAACTGCCACAGTACAATTGGTGGAACGTTTCTTCCACCATTTAAAGGAGGGAATGAACCAGATAGAGGCGCTCGCCCTAGCGAGGGGGGACATTCGTACACGGGGGTATGAACATCCTTTCTTTTGGAGCGCCTTTGTTCTTCAGGGTGGGCTGATTGCGCGCTGAAGCCAAATCCACGGCATCACGGATGAAAACCGAGATGCTTGAGGAGTATGGCTCTCGCTGTCATCCTCCAGTTTACAAGCGAATAAGGACTGGATCACCCTTTTCGGCGAAAGAAGAGTTCAAATGCGGTCACACGAAAATCTGTTCTCGATCGGAATGACAGGGATGTCTCATAGCAATGAGAATAGAGACGCCCACGTCAGTTTTCGGCAAACCGAAGAACGCGCGGAATTGACCCTGAACTCGATTGGCATGTCCCCTGGACCTTAAGAGGACAAGTATTGGCGGGCAAACTGCTCCTGCCACCGCGCGTACTTGTTCGCTAGCGCCATAATGCCTGCGCCGCCACGCGGTCACGTGCGAGATGCGCCACTATTCTTTATCGGGTTCGAGAATTTTGCTCTTTGCGCCTGCCACTCCTGTAACATCCACCGGCTTGCTGCTTGTTACATCTTGTGGAAGACCCATAATATCTAGACGAGAGTCATTATCGTCGCGATCTCTCAAGGCCAGTACTTCACGATTGAACTTGGGGTCCTGGGCCAGAGAAGTGAGTTTGTTGACTAGCCCCTTCATGGCATGATGAGACGACTGGGGAATTCTCAGAAACAGCTCATCCGACGGGATCTCGAGTGGCGCAATCTGCAGTGGCGCCGAACTAACATAAAAAATGATCCTGGCATCTTTGGTCATGTCACTCTCTTTCAATTGGACTGGTGACCCGGGACCGAACAGGGTGTACTCCTTGTCGGGTAGGATCGAGTCTACCGGCATGGCCTTGTTGGGTAGAAGGACGATAACATCGCCGCCGGGTGACAGGTAAATCGCAGTCAGATAGGATTTTCCCGAGCACGTTATTCGGACTGTGGCTGGAATCCCGGGCTTGGCTGCCTCAGTCCAGGCTCGCAACTCCACTGCTTTTGAGCCGGGCTGTCCTATTGAAAGGAGCTGATGCTCCCATTGCTCGGACTCGTCGCCACCGGCAAGACCAACGACCGGGCACATCAAAAGACAGCAGAGGAGTATAAGTTGTGGACTAGTCCTATTGGGGTTACATACTTGCATCTCACAGTACCTCCTTTTCTAGTCGTTTCCCTGCTCCAGCGACAGCAAACTGCGGGGCAGGCCCAACCGGTCCGGAACGTGTAAGCCCGGAGCGGCCACAGTGATTTTACACAACTTTGTCGATCGTATATACCTCCAAGTCTCTTTCAAAACCCTTCAAACGGGCACATTCAGGTCCTGTGCACAGGTCGGCATACATCACAGCGGCAGCTTTCTTGTGTTCCGTGATGTCGATAGCGATTTGAAATTTCACATCACGCCCGTCAGGCCATCTTATCATTCTGTCTGTTGCAAGAAAATCTCTCTTCACTATCCGGGCGACTTTTGTATTTGGCATGACGCTAACCTGAATGGAAATTCCGCCATAGAATTATGGGCTACTTCCTAATAGAACTACTTTCTCAGACTCACCTCTCCGCAATAGCGTATGTAGCTGTATTTTAAATATCTTTCCTGATTTCTCCAATTTGAGCTCAGTTGGAACAAATTTCCAGTTTGGTATGTAAATTGCTTATGAATTGGATCGGCCTCACAACTCTGCCAATCCAGGTGATTCACAGGGCAAAGAGAATGACCATGCATAACCAAAATCCGGAAATAGATCGCAGCATAGAAGTGGACCATTCGGCCCTGGGTAACGAACCGACTCAGACCATAGACTTGCACAGCCTGTTCACGTACGATGCGGGAAAGTCAGGGGTTTTCGACCTCAGCGACATCAAGTCCACATCTTTTGGCAAGCTGTTAAATGCGCTTCCTGTGCCGGTGGTGTTGGTCGACCAGTGGTTCTGCATAGCTTTTGTGAATCAAGCATGGGAAAAGCTTGGAATCAATTCCAAAGACGTAAAGGGTTCGCGATTCACAGACCTCCTTCCCAATCCGGATGACCCCACCAGAGCCGAGATTCTTACAAACAAGACCGTGGAACTTTTGGAACGAGCCTTTACCGATAGAAAGCCTCAGAAGGCAGAAGCGATACTGGAGATAGGAAAATATAGGATATGGTCGCGGCTCCACTTGCGGTCGGTACGGCTGACCTCAGATCGTTACATAATGATCATTATAGAAGACATCACTTATGAACGAGCAAAGCAGCGCATGTCCCAAAAAGGTGAAAAGGAACTGAGAGAAGCAGTAAGTGGACTGGAACAGCGTGTTGAACAGCTCAGGTGGGAACTTTCGGAAGCTGAACAGAAGCTGAGAATGGAGACGATGCAGCACGAGGCGACGAAAAGAAAACTCACAGCATGTCTTCAAGAAGAAAAGAATGATGAATAAACCTGCTTGAACTGCGGCATCCATTCTTTGCCTTAGCTTTGATCCGGAAGTTCACCAGCGGTTGGACCGTAGAGCGCCAAATCGATCTTGCCATACGACTTTTTGTCGCCAGTGGCTATTGATCATTCGGTTGAGCCGGTAACCTCGTTCGGGGATTACCTGTATTTATTGCAGGCTCCTGTTTTTGCCATTCGATTCAGGGTGGGACAAAATGCCTTCGTTACACAAGATTAAGGGTCGAGACATCTTGAATGACATACGCTCGGGCATGACCGATCAGGAATTGATGGAAAAATATGAAATGTCCTCCCAAGCGCTTAAGAGCGCCTGTGGCCAACTATGCTCATCCGGACTCATAAGTGGAGAAGAACTGCTCAGTCGCTCAACCGAAAGCGCTGAGGGAGAGAACACTACCGTTACTTCACGACTACCTAGGGATTATCTGGTGGTCCAGGCGCCCGTTTATGATGTGGGAGATCCGGAGACCAAAGGAGTGATCCGCGATTTGACCGAGGAAGGCATCGGAATCATAGGGCTCGAGGCTGGCCTGGACGATATAAAAACTTTAGTGATACTAGCCGACAACAGCCGAGGAGTTGATAAAATAGTATTTGGAGCCAAGTGCAGATGGGTAAAGAAGGATTCGGAAGGCGAATACGTCTGCGGATTCAGAATCACTAACATCACCGAAGAAAACTTGGGGAAGCTCAGAAGGCTGATCCGAGAACTTAATTGGGGTGGATAGAGACGCTGAGAAAATAGAGACGAACCCATTTTTCAATGGAAAGGGGCTGAAGTCGAATCTCTTCGGTGGCTCATGAAATACGCCGCGACCTCTTGTTCAAGCCTGACCGACTATTGGATGAGCGGCCACCGGTTACAGAAGATTGTTGGGGAGAGCGTTGATGATGAAAAAGGAACCTTCAAATATTCTTGTCGTGGATGATGAGCCGTATATTTGCCAGCTACTTGCCCGATATCTGACGGCCGAAGGGTACAACTGTCGCACGGCCTGTGGGGGAGAAGAGGCCCTAAAGGCGCTTGAATCTGAAATCTTCCAGCTCGTTTTGGCAGACATCATTATGCCGGGAATGTCCGGCATTGATCTTCTGAACATCATCAGGCCCTTGTACCCTCACGTGGCGGTACTTATGGTCACGGGGGTAGATGATCGGGACACAGGTGTCCTTACACTCGAACTGGGGGCGTATGGCTACGTAATCAAGCCCTTTGAACGAAACGAGATTTTGATCAATGTAGCAAATGCGCTCCAGCGTCGAAGATTAGCAATTCTCGCAAAGGAGAACACAAGCAGCCAGACATCCGGCCACCGACCAATAACACTGAAGCGACGTCCAATAAAAATCCCGACGAAAGAAATCGTGGATTTGATCAAATCAGGGATAGATGAGGCTTCTCTAATGGAAAGATTTAACCTCTCCGCCAAAGCGCTTCATAGTCTCTTGGACCAGTTGGTAGCCGCAAAGGTATTGACCCAGTCAGAAGTTGATGGACGGATATCCTTGGCGCCAGGTTCGGTCGTGATAGATTTCGGCCAAGCCAAATTTCCGGAGACAACCAAAGAAAAGCCCGTCATAAGCAGTACGGAGGCCGCAAAATGTATAAGGTCCGGAATGGGTGATTCGTCCTTGATGAAAAGATACGGAATTTCCGCGAAGGGTCTCCGGAGCCTCTTTAGGAAACTGGTTGCCTCTGGCGTCATTCAACAATCCGAACTGGACAAAAGGATGTCGGAAACACACGACTGGGCAGTTATCGATGAATGACTCAGGATATCTGTTTGTCAAGAAATGGCATATGGTGTCCGTCAGGACTCGTGTGCGCATGCCAATGAATTTGGAGCATATAGAGTACATTCCCCAGCATATGGAATTTTTTCCATAGAGATCATTTCCATTTTGTTCTGGCCCTTTACGGTAGACGAAAAGACACGAGGAAATACATTCGAGAGCGGCTCTGATGGAGCATGTGGGGACCATTGTGATACCGCGATCTTATCATTCACTTAGACCGGACCGATGAGTTAACGATTACGAACTGCCTGGATGTGTTGTTGGCACGAATCTCGCTAGTCCCATAATTGTGTGCGAACAACGAATGCAAACCTAACAGACTCTTCGAGTCTTGCGGGTGTCATCGACGGGAGACTGGGTGGAGGAGTCGGCCAAGATGCTCAAATATAAATGTCTTCTGTGCGGAATAGAATGGGGCGATTCGCAGGCGACGGAAGCCCAGATTTCGCATGGCTACTGCCCCGTGTGCATACGAAAGCGGTACACGGCAAGAATCCATCAGGCACAAATGAGAGCAGGTTACTCCGATTGCTTTAACAGAGGCTACAATAACTGCTCGGAGGTGAGCTGTTGCTTCCGGACGGCCTGTCAAGATGATTCAGTGGTTAGCTGGAGAAAAAGGCTGCTGGAATCTGTAGATGTCCAGGAAATGGACCCATGCGGTTAGTGAAGTGACAGAAGTAGCTATCAACCGATCCTCACTTCTTTTGCCTCAGCCATGTGCCGGAACAGAATCCGGATTAGTTTTGGAGGCAGATCCAAAGGCGCCTATATCCAGGAGCCGCATCACCGGCGATTCTCGCAGGCAAGCCCATGTAGTGGGGGCGGAAGACTTTGTCAGTAGGCCGTTCGGGGTAGGAGAAAGGTGTAGGAAGTTGAAAGCGGCCCAGGTCAGACTTCTCTACGCACAGTCAGGTATCGGCTCGTTGGGAGCGGGCTTAGGCGCCGTGATTCTGGGGTATGGTCTCTGGAAGGTAGTTAGCCAGGACCGTATCATTGTGTGGCTCCTGGCCTATGTGGCGCTATCCTTATTCAGATATTGCCTTATACGCGGCTTCCGCAGGCAAAAACGAGATGAAGAAGCTGTAATAAAGTGGGGTACATGGCATGCGTTGGCGGTTAGCGCAGACGGAATGATGTGGGGACTGGCAGGAGTCTGGTTATTTCCACAAAATTCGATTTCGCATCAGTTTCTGCTTTCCATTTTCACAGCGGGAATCGCGGCAGCGGCTTCGGTCATCTATTCACCTACCAAGGACTACGCTCCGAACTTATTGCTGGCATTGCTCCCTCTTTCATGCCGATTCATCTATGAATTCGACGAATTTCACGTGACCATAGGCTGTGCGATACTGCTATTTGCGGGTGTGCTTCTCCTGACAGGGCGAAAGATGCACCGGGTTTATGCCGATTCGTTGAGGCTCAGATACGACAAAGAGGAGCTGGTCGAGGATCTCAGGAATGAAATTGGTCAGCGTGACCGGCTTGAAACGGAATTGAAAATAGCAGGGAATAATCTGGAAGTACGAGTTGAGGAGAGAACGGCTGCATTGAAAAAACTGAACCGCAAGCTTGAGCGAGAGATCATAGAACGAAACTTGGCACAGGAGGAGTTGCGGAAATCGCAGGAAAAATACAGACTACTGGCCGAGAATGCTACGGACATCGTGTGGACACTGGATCTTAAGACCCTAAGACTAACCTATATCAGTCCATCCGTGGAGAAGATTCGGGGCTACAGTCCGGCTGAAGCTATTGAACTCCCGCTGGACAAGGGCTTGACACCGGATTCTTACACATTGGCCATGGCCGAACTCACGGAGGAGCTTGGAAGGGATAGAGACCCAGGTGTCAACCGGGAACGTGTAAGGCTACTCGAATTTCAGGAATCCTGCAAGGACGGCTCAATTATTAGTACAGAAGTAAAAATCAAATTTCTCCGCGACGTGAACGGACTTCCTACAGGACTCTTGGGCATTACAAGGGACGTCACCGAGCGTAAGAGGATGGAAGAAAAAGTCAGCGATTCAGAGGCTCGTCTCAGGGACTTGTACGACAATGCTCCCAACGCATATTTCTCCGTCGGCGCCGATGGGCTTATTAGAAGGTGCAATAGAGGCGCCGAGGAGTTGCTTGGTTGTTCCGGAGACCAATTAAAGGGCAAGCCGTTTCTAGACTCGTATATATATGGCCCGAAAGGAAAGGAGAAGGTGGCAAGGGCCTTTCAGGAGTCCATCTCCGGGGAACATATAGCCAGTCAAGAGATTCAAATGGAAAAAGCGGACGGGTCGCCGATATGGGTCAGTTTGTCGGTGAAAGCGCTCCGAGATGCCCAAGGACAGGTTATGGAAATCCGTTGCGCTGTTGTGGACATTACCGAACGTAAGGAGGCCCAGGAAGCGCTTCGGGTGAGCGAAGAACAGTACAGGGCCGTTTTTGATAATGCAGGCATAGGCATCGACCTGCTTGATCGAGATGGGCGAATTATGAAGGTAAATAAAGCATTATCTAACATGCTCGGCTATCCTGAAAGGGAGTTGCGCGAACTCACCTTCCTGGAGTTCACCCATCCGGACGACAGGGAAATTTCCAAGCGCTACTTGGAAGCCCTCATGGCAGGAAGGGTTGATTCGTACAGACTTGAGAAACGCTACGTGAAAAAGGATGGCGGCATCGTTTGGGCTGACCTCTGGACTTCGGTCGTCCGTGACGCGAACGGGGAGCATATGGGAGCGGTAGCCGTCATCGAGGACATCACGCAGCGCAAGCTGGCGCAGCATGCGCTACAGGAGAGCGACGAGAAATACCGCACCCTATTTGAGGATTCGATAGATGCTCTCTTCATGGTTACGGCAGACGGCACACTCATTGACGCCAATCAAGCGTATTTCGATCTATTGGGCTATGAGAAAGGGGAAATAGTAGGCCACAGTGTCTTCAAAACCTACGCGGAGACGGTCGATCCTCAGCGTCACCATCAGGTATTGGGATACAAGGGATTTGTCAGAGACTATCCGCTCAGGCTGGTCAGAAAAGATGGGCGGCAAATAGACTGTCTTGTTTCCGGTCGGGTGGAATCGGACAAGGACGGAAACATCCTTGGGTATCGGGGATTCATCCGGGACATTACTGAGCAGAAGAGTCTTCAAAACCAGCTTCTTCAAGCCCAGAAGATGGAGGCAGTCGGAACTCTTGCCGGAGGGATTGCCCATGACTTCAATAATCTGCTGACCATTGTGATAGGTTTCTCAGAACTGCTGCTGGCCGAAAAAGACGAAGAACACCCGGATCACGCCGATCTCCAGAAGATATTCCATGCAGCAGTGAACGGTGCGGATCTGGTTCAGCGGCTGCTCATGTTCAGCAGGAAGTCAGAGCCAAAGCCTGTACGCATGAATCTCAACAAGCAGATAGTTCAAGTTGAGAAGCTGCTGCGGCGTACTCTTCCCAAGATGATCAATATTCGGCTTGATTTGCCTCCTAATCTTCCTGATATCAGAGCCGACCCATCCCAGATCGAACAGATACTCATGAACTTGACCGTAAACGCTCGCGACGCAATGCATGACGCAGGTAGACTGACAGTGAAAACAGACATGGCTCCGCTCGACGAGCAGTATTGTAGGCTTCACGTTGAGGCAGACCCGGGAGAGTACGTTCTGCTGGAAGTCTCGGACACCGGCCATGGGATGGACAATGAAACCGTCGAACACATATTTGAGCCATTTTTCACCACAAAGGAAATGGGGCGCGGTACGGGCCTTGGACTCGCGATGGTGTACGGGATCGTCCAGCAGCACAAGGGCCACATTACAGTGCAAAGTGAGGTCGGCAAAGGAACCACCTTTAGGGTCTATCTGCCGGCCATACCGCCCAACGTCGAATCGGGTGTCGCGGACAGTGGAGTAACGCCCGCGTCGGGAACGGAGACCCTCCTATTGGTGGACGATGAAGAGTTCGTCAGAGAGCTGTCAGCTCGGATTCTCACCAAACACGGATACACTGTGCTCCAGGCAGTCAACGGCAGAGACGCGCTCGATCTCTTCAAGAAGGAGAGTGCGGCGATATCACTGGTTATTATCGACCTGATAATGCCGGAGATGGACGGAACAGAATGCCTCAAGGAACTCCTGAAGATTGATCCTCAGGTGAAGGTTCTTGTGGCCAGCGGGTATTGGGCAGATGGCTCAGTGAAACAGACGATCCAAATAGGCGCTAAGGGATTTGCCACCAAACCTTTTCGAGTGAAAGAACTGCTCCGAGTAGTTCGTAAGGCGCTGGACGAGAACTGAGCTGAATAGGGACCGTTCAGCGCGCAAGACCCTGCATGTCTGTCCCCGCCACTACGACTCCGGACTTCATTCCTATGTTATCTGCAATTTGCATATTCACGACAGCGCAGTAATCCTATATCGAGTAGACCGTCCAACCTCAAATCGAAGACAGCGAACCACCGGCACGGACCTTGCATATTTCCTACTACAAGCGCTGCGCCACCTATGTCGGGGGAAACTCAAAATTCCAATCATGATCGGACCAAACCCAGGTTCATTGGCAAAGTCACTTATTGTCAGAGCAACGAACTGTAGCCCTATGGAACTCACACCACTGAATATGGAATCTGTTCTATGGAATGAATTCCATAGTTGTTGTTGACCAGCAGCTTACTTCTAGGATAGAAAATGGCAAGAGCGGCCCGCCAGCAATCTCGATCCCGGAGGCTTATTTACTTTCCGATCATACACAATCAGGCCGATATGGGCGCTCTCAGTGACTCGGTCAGGCAAGCCTCCCTGAAAAAGCTAGGCAGGTCAGGCTGGAATAGAAAGATTGATCTGATCGACAAGTTATGGACCGAAATTGAAAACTCCGTGGGGCAACTTTCTGTCCCGTTCAATCGAGTACGCGTCTACCAGGATGGTTTGCCGGTCTCTGGCACAGAAAAGAATCTCGTAGTAGAACTCGCGAAGACGGGAAGTCGGAATCACGCTCTGATTATGCGCCTGATGAACGCGGGCGCAACAGTGATGGGCACCGAATCGCTCGAACTCCTCTTGCAGGAATACGAGTTGGCAAAGCGAGACCTGGGGTCGGCTAGACCTTCGGGTCTAAGAGCATCCGACAAGGCGCAAAGAGCTTCTCTGCTGAGCAGACGAGACCAGTTCATAGCCAAACGAATTAACAATACATTGCTCCCGGGTGAGATCGGCATAATCTTCTTGGGCATGCTCCATTGCCTGGAGCCGTGGCTGGAAAAGGATATTGAAGTGGTTTATCCGATTCGCCGCCCCGCTGGGAAAGGATAACACATTGCTCACAAAAGCTTGGATCCGGATCGCGTGGCGCAGTCTCGTATCAGCTCGATGATAGGATCCCGCGTCTCTGCACAACCTTTCTTACATGTCTCAAGGCGACCAATCAGAATGAACCCATGCAGAAAGGGAATGCCAGGACTGAAATATTTGTTCGGAGGCAAAGGAGATGACTGAAAGCGGGCCGCGAGTACTAATTGTTGACGACGAAAGAGACTTTTGCGAGATCGTCTTTCGCCTTCTCAAACGTGACGGGTTTGCCCCTGTGGTGGCGCACAACGGGGAAAAAGCCCGTGAAATGATCGCCTCCGGTATGCCGGATGCGGTGCTCCTGGACGTACGCGTGCCCGGCGCCGACGGTTTTGAAGTGCTGCGTCGCGCAAAGGAATTGAACAAGGATCTCCCTGTCTTGATGATCACCGGGTACGGCGGCTTGGACGGGGCGGTGCAGGCCTTCAAAACAGGCGCGTACGATTACCTCACGAAACCTATCAACAATCGTGACCTCGTTGAAAAAGTAAGGGAAGCGATAGCCAAACGGCCGGTGAGCAAGAAGCCTCAGCCACGTCGCGGCATCTCGGGGGAATCGTCCCTGCCTCTTGAGGAAATTATGGGCGCCAGCGACGCAATCCTGAAGGTCATATCGGACGTAAGACTTGTCGCTGCATCTGATTTTACGGTGATCATCCAGGGAGAGACCGGAACCGGAAAGGAACTCATTGCTCAGGCAATCCATCAAGCCAGCCTTCGATCCAAGTATCCCCTGGTGCCGCTCGATTGCGGCGCCATTCCTGAAAGCCTATTTGAGAGTGAACTGTTCGGTTATGAAAAAGGAGCATTTACAGGAGCTGGAGGGAGGACTTCCGGCAAGTTTGAAATGGCTCATGGCGGCACTCTGTTTTTAGATGAAATCGCAAACATGCCTCTCAATTCACAGAGCAAGCTTCTCCGCGCGATTCAGGAAAGGACCTTTTATCGCGTTGGCGGTAGAGATCCAGTGACGGTGGATGTCCGTCTTATAGTGGCAACCAACCAGGACTTGAGCGCCAAAGTCGAGAGAGGCTCCTTTAGCCGAGACCTCTTCTATCGTTTGAGTGAGTTTAACATTACCGTCCCGCCTCTACGAGAGCGCAGAGAGGATATTATTCACCTGAGCAACCGTTTCCTCAAAGCCACAAACACGGAACTGAACAAGAGGGTCCGCGGTTTTTCCGATTCGGCTCTCAGCACTCTACTCAGCGACCCATGGTCAGGAAACGTGCGTGAATTGAGGTCTGTTGTTCGAAGAGCGGTGCTACAGGCGGGCGATCTGATCGAACCGGAACACCTCACGGTCGGGAGATGCGATACAATCACTGGTCTGGAAGTTGCCCCTGTCGTTGGAGAGGCGTCCTGGGAAGGCCTCTCTTTGAAGGAAATAGCTCGCCGGAGCACAATTTGTGTGGAGCGCCGCGTTTTGATCCAGGTTCTGCGCAAGACCAAGGGTAACAAGGCTGAGGCGGCCCGGATATTGCAAATCGATTACAAGACTATCCACACTAAAATAAAACAATACGGGATAACCCTGTATCCGGAGGATGACGATGGCAAAAAAAAGTAAGGACGCTTCTAAGGTCGGTCCCTTTGGGGGTGGATTGGTCGGTTTTTTGGGTGGCCTGGCGGAATTGGTCGAAAAGCTTGATGAAATAGCTGAGACGGGAAAGCAACTGTCCGGAACAGGGGAAATTCCGGAGCGAACCATCGGCAAACAACTCAAGGGAGTCTATGGGTTCAACGTTAAGGTCGGGCTGGGTGATGACAAAGTAAACATTGAACCTTTCGGCAACATCAAACGAGACAAGCGCTCAGGTCAGACAGTGGTTCGGGAGGTTCGGGAGCCCTTGGTGGACGTTTTTGAGGAGGAAGGCTACACACTCATTGTCGCCGAACTGCCCGGCATTAGCGAGAAAGACATAAAAGTCGGCCTGCGGGATGATGTCCTAACCATCTCCGCCAAAAGAGGAGACAAAAAGTATCGAAAAGAACTTCTGTTGCCTCGAGCCTATTCTCGGGACAAGCTGGTCGTTTCTTGCAACAACGGCATGCTGGAAATCAAGTGCATTAACTAATACGGGAGCAACTCATGGAAACCTCGCAAGAGCCAAGAATCAAGCTCAAGGTTACTGAAGCCCTCAGCAAGGATGTAGGGCGCGCCTACGCTCGCATGGGGCCGGAAGACCTGGAAAAACTTAGCGCTGCCATTGGCGACATTGTTGAAGTCACCGGGAAGCGGACCACGGTCTGCCGAGCCATGCCGGCATACAAAGACATGAGGGGTCAATCCCGAATTCAATTAGACGGCTTGTCGCGGCAAAATGCGAAGGCCGGTATGGACGAACATGTCTCAGTGCGAAAGATCTCGAGTCTTCCCGCGGAACGCGTGGTGCTGACACCGGCTAATGTCACACCGACAGAAAGGGATCTCGAATATATCGGGAGCCTTCTGGATGGATTGCCAGTTATGAAGGACGACCAAGTAAGAGCCACGCTCTTCGGAAGTCGTTTCGCGGATTTCAAAGTAGAGAGCACCGTCCCCAAAGACCCAGTCCTCATAAACCCTACCACTCAGCTCGTAATAGGCAAGACTGAGGTGGCGGAAAGATCAGCGACCCTGTCGTACGAGGACATCGGTGGTCTCGGGCATCAGCTTCACCGCATACGAGAAATGATCGAGCTACCACTTAGGTATCCGGAGGTTTTCGAACGCCTGGGTATCCAGGCTCCCAAAGGAGTGCTTCTTCACGGGCCTCCCGGCTGCGGTAAAACCCTCATCGCTCGGTCGATCGCCAACGAGACGGAGGCCAACTTCTTTTCCGTGAGCGGACCTGAAGTGGTCCATAAGTTCTACGGAGAAAGCGAAGCGCATCTTCGTCAGATTTTCGCGGAAGCGACGAAAAAAGGGCCCAGCATCGTTTTCCTCGATGAGATCGATGCAATAGCTCCGAAGCGTGAAAAGGTCGTCGGCGACGTGGAGAAGAGAGTGGTGGCGCAGCTCTTGGCATTGATGGACGGGCTGACCAGAAGGCAGAACGTCATCGTAATAGCCGCGACCAACATACCAAATGCGCTGGATCCTGCGCTGCGGCGACCGGGCCGTTTTGACCGAGAAATCGCCATTCCCATTCCGGACCGAAAAGGAAGGCTTGAAATCCTGGATATCCACAGTCGGGGCATGCCGTTGGCCAAGGATGTGGGCATGGATCATCTCGCCGAGATCACACACGGGTTCGTGGGAGCGGACCTGGAAGCCCTGTGCCGTGAAGCGGCCATGATCTGTCTGCGGCGTATCATGCCTGACATTGATTTTGCTATGGCGGCCATACCTTACGAACAACTCGCCAAACTTGAGGTCCACATGGAAGACTTCCTTGCCGCAATGAAAGAAGTGGAACCATCAGCCATAAGGGAAGTCTTCGTTGAGATCCCGGACGTGCGCTGGGAAAACGTAGGAGGCCACAAGAGTGTTAAGGACCGCCTTGTTGAATCGGTGGAATGGCCTCTCCAATATCCGCATCTTTTCGAGCAGGCAGGAACCAAGCCGCCTAGAGGTATTCTGCTTTCCGGGCCTCCCGGATGCGGCAAGACACTATTGGCAAAAGCCATAGCGAATGAGAGCAAAGTAAACTTCATCTCAGTCAAAGGACCGGCGCTCCTCTCCAAATACGTCGGAGAATCGGAAGAGGCTGTTCGAGAGGTGTTCCGCAAGGCCAGGCAAGCTTCTCCATGCATTATATTTTTCGACGAAATCGACGCGCTCATTCCTGCCCGAAGCAGTGGATCGACCGACTCTCACGTGTCTGAAAGGGTGCTTAGCCAGTTCCTGGCCGAACTCGACGGCATCGAAGAACTTAAGGGGGTCCTGGTGCTCGGGGCTACCAACAGGGCCGATATCCTGGACCCGGCGGTGTTGAGACCGGGGCGTTTTGACGAGACGATTGAGATCCCCATGCCGGATGAAGATGACAGGAAAGAGATCTTCGAAGTACACCTTCGAAACAAGCCACTGGAAAAGGGAATTGACCCGGGGAACCTGGCATCGCGAACAGAAGGCTTTAGCGGGGCGGAAATAGCGTCAGTTTGCAATAGGGCGGCTCTCAGCGCCGTGAGACGTGCTGTGGAAAAGATAAAACAGAAGCCTGACCGGCAGATAAAGATTGTCATCACACGTCCCGACATTGAGTCGTCATTTGAGAGCATGGACGGGGCATGACCATGCGAAGCGCAATTTACCTTTTCTGCCTTGGTTGGTCCGGACAAGCGCCTCCGCTCAAAGGCTTCGGCATTAGTGGTAACGAGCTTCTTTTTCACGAAAACTTTCGTGATGTTACCGCGGTAGTTTGCACCGCCTCTCTTGATGACTATATCGGTCTGTCTGCGGAGGAAAAGTTGCAAGATCTGGCCTGGGTGGGCCCAAGGGCGCTTCGACACGAGCAAGTCATCGAGGAAGTCATGCAGCATTCTCCAGTGCTCCCAGCCAGGTTCGGGACACTCTTTTCATCGAGGGACCGCCTTTTAAAACTTATGCAAAATAATTATGTCAAAATCGACGAGTTCCTAACCGATACTAGCGACAAAGAGGAATGGGCGGTCAAGTGCGCCTTTTCCAGATCAGACGCTAAGAAGCGCCTGTTGTCTGAAAAGCTTGCCGTGATGTCGGAGAATCTGCAGGCTATGTCCCCGGGCTTGCGCTATTTCAAAGAGAGGCAAATTGTGGCCGAAGTGGACAAGGGCCTGAGCCGTTGGTTGGCTGGTGTGTGCGGTGCTGTCGAAAAGGAATTGAAAGCCCTTGCAGCGGATTCTGCGAAGCGCAGCGTCATTAAGGCGCTGGAAGACGACACTATGGAGGTGATGGCAAACTGGGCTTTTCTGGTGAGCGGAGACGCGGTTCAAACTCTCGAAGCAACCATTGAAAGATGGAACGAGGAACTCAGCGAACAAGGCATCGTGTTTAAGTGTTCCGGCCCATGGCCTCCCTACACTTTTTCTCCGATTCTTGAAATGGAGCCGGGGTCATGAAACAGTTGGTCTATTGCATTTACGAAAGTGAAACCGGCAGACCGGCCGAAGAACCTTTTGAGGGCGTAGACGGACATTTGGTTCATGAGGTCGAGGCCGGCGGCCTGGCAGCTGCGGTTTCGTGTATTGCCGTCCCCGGAGTTTCGGCCGATATAGCTACAATGACCGGTTATCACGCGGTGATCGATCATTTTCATCGCCGCTGCACAGTGATCCCTCTTCGTTTTGGCACACTGCTGGACAATGAGCTTGAGGTGGAAAGGCTCCTTCAAAACCAAAGGAGCCGTTACAAGAAACTGCTCGAGGAACTCCATGGGCGAATCGAAATGGGAATCCGCGTGATTATGCCGGACCACAAACGGTCGCCGGAAACCTTGTTGCGCACCGTACAGTCTTCCTCGGGACCTCGAACCCCTGGGCTATCGTATTTAGCCAGTCGGAAAGCCCGCCACGTCACGGATTCCCATCTGGCGGAAAAGAACTCAAAGGAGATACGAGTGTATAGTGCCCCTTTTGCGGGCCTGTACTCAAAAGCCAAGTCTGAGATATCCGGATTCAGACAAAATAACAATGAGCTCTCGACTCTCTTATCGCTGTATTTCCTGATCCCAAGAGATGCACTGGAGGATTTTCGGCGAGCTTTTGGACGCCTGAAATCGCGCGAACCCGCAAAAATGCTTCTAAGCGGCCCTTGGCCGCCTTACAACTTTGTGCTGCCTTCAGACTCCCCACCTCAGGGTTCTGGTCACCTCTCACCCTGAACACGGTCTTTTCGCTTTTTGGACGGGATACATCATGTATAAGGACAGCAACTTGGCTTCCGAAACACAGCGCAAGCAACGGTACGAGAAACTTTTTGAGATGCTTCTCGAGGCCATACCTTGTTCGGTGCTGTTGATAGATCGCGACATGCGTATCATGGAGGCGAACAAAAACTTCCGCGAAAAGAACCGTAAGGAACGAGTGCAGACGATAGGGCATAGATTGGAGGAACTGTTACCGGAAATCATCCTGGAGAACATGGATATTGTCAGCCGGGTTCGTCAGGTCTTCGAGAACAAACAAGCGACACGCGGAGAGCGAATGATTTATCGCGCTCCAGGCGTCCCCATGAGAATCTACTATTACAGCATCCTTCCCTTTTCCTGGCGTGGATACGTTGAGAATGCGTTGCTGTTGATGGAAGATGTCACGGAACAAGTCAGACTAAATGATGAAGTGCGTAGGGCGGAACGACATCTGGCAAGTGTTGTTGAAAGCGCTACGGATATAGTTGTCTCGACGGATTCGGAAGGACTTATTGTAACATGGAACCTTGCCGCGGAACGCCTGTCCGGTTATTCCCTGGAAGAAGTGGGCCAAACTCCACTGCTCGATCGATTCGCTTCAGAGCACCAAAAGGAATTGAGCCATATTTTCAACATATTGAAAATTAAGGCCACACCTCAAACTGGCGAATGGCACATAGTGACCAAAGCCGGCCCACGAATACCCGTAAGCTGGGTATTATCGTCCATGACAATCGAAAACAAACGATTATCCGGAATAGTTGCAGTCGGAAGGGACTTGAGTGAACGCCGAAAGCTGGAGGCTCAACTCCTCCGGTCGCAGAAACTTGCTGCTCTAGGCGTTATGGCCGGTGGAATAGCCCATGAAATCAGGAACCCGCTTGCAATATGTCTTGCCGCCGCACAATTTCTCGATGACGATGAGATCGGCCGCGAACTTCGTAAGGAATGTGTTGACAAGATACAGACGAACATACACAGAGCATCAGTCATTATTGAGAATTTGCTGAAATTTGCTCGGCCGGCGCCTACCACGGACATGACGGAGGTCGATTTATCCGGCATCTTGGGGGATACTGTTACACTGGTTGCAAACCAAGCGAAACTGCAAAAGGTTTCAGTCGTGCTCGAAATCCCCGAACGGCAGGTGACCGTTCATGGAAATGCCGATTTGCTTCAGCAGGTCTTTCTGAACCTATTTCTGAATGCAATAAACGCAATGCCCGATGGAGGAATGTTGCGAGTGTGCGCTGACCCGAAAGCCTGGGAAGTGGCTGTCCGAATCATGGATTCCGGGCTGGGCATCCCAACGGAACACCTTGAAAACATTTTCGATCCCTTTTACACATTATCCCCTGTGGGCAAGGGAACCGGATTGGGCCTCTCCATCTGCTATTCAGTGGTAAAACAACACCTAGGAAATATAGAGGTCTTAAGTTCGGAGGGTGGAGGAACAGTCTTCACCGTCACTTTACCTCTGTTCTTGAGCAATGAGGAAACAATCCATGGAAAACCGGGAACCGTTCTTCATGATCGTTGATGACGAGCCGGACATGTGCTGGGCGCTCGAAAATATCCTTCGGAAAAACGGCTATCGCTGTGAAAAGGCTTTGAGCGGTCGAGAAGCAATGAGGCTGTTAAAGTCACAGAAGTTCCATCTGGCGTTTCTTGACGTCAAGTTGCCCGATATTGAAGGGCTGGAACTTGCGCGTCGCATCAAGTCCGTAGATTCCGATGTTCGCATTATTATGATTTCAGGGTTTTGTTACATGGACGACCCGGCAATTCAAAGAGCAGTTCAGGAGGGCTTGATCTGCAGTTTCGTGGCAAAGCCGTTTCTTCACGAGGAAATCATCAAGTCTATCAAGTTGGCGCGCTCATCAACAGCATCTATATGCGCGAATGACGACTCGATTCCCTAACATATAGAATCCACTCCATAGAAAGCATTCCCCTTCTTTCCCGGATTTCTCACAAAGCTTGATCCGAACTGAAACAACCGTGCCTGGCACGCGAAAAAGCCCAACCCGCCGGCGACCCGGCGGGTTGCTCCGGCAGTGAGGACACTCTTTAAAGCAAGTAATTCTCTGTCCTTGTTGGGACGGGTATCCTGCCTCAACATTCAGAGTTCACGCTGTACCATCCTGCGCTGGGTGACCTTTATGCGAATGCGCCGCGAGAGGGGGGCCGCAAACGCGAGACGCCAAGCCAGACTGGACACTGTGGAGTTATGCGGTCTCCCTGTCTTGTTCCCAGGTTCCGTCTCTTTCACCACACTGCAATGACTCGTTAGGTCGTCCGGAGCCACGATGGCATGTGTCCCGGCTCTGCCCCGGAACCAAAAGTCAATCCGCAATTGGCGCTGATTACAAGCTGCTGCGGCCATTTGGCATGAATCTGGCATTACCCATTAACGGCATGCCAAAAAAAATAAAGGCCGATACAGGCCAAAATTCAAATCTCGCGATGGGAGGATCAAAATGGCCAAGATAGCGAAGTCCACGGACTCTTCGAGTCTTGCGGAAGTTGTAGACAGGATTTTGGACAAAGGTATCGTAATCGATGCTTGGGCCAAAGTGTCGCTCGTTGGTAACCATTCAGTTACGCGCGGCTGGGGATATTCGCACCGAGGTTCTGCGTTTTGGATACCGCTGAAAATAGTGTTTGAAGTCCCCTTTTGAGAATCGGATCAGGAGGAATTGGAGGCAG
>Ga0172371_10003354_pt1 | contig 24907 bp, 23 predicted proteins | sample Lak12m_FD_114543 | JGI IMG/M metagenome (GOLD analysis project Ga0172371, IMG submission 114543) | Freshwater microbial communities from Kabuno Bay, South-Kivu, Congo - kab_022012_12m | ecosystem: Environmental > Aquatic > Freshwater > Lake | place: Democratic Republic of the Congo: South-Kivu... | reverse complement strand
TTGTCTTGTTACTGCGTGGCGTATCCCATCATCCTGGGTGCCCATAGCACCACATCCGGAAAGTATGTCATAAACAAGAGCACACCTATCTGGATGATGAGAAACGGCACGACCGATTTGGTCACCCAAATTAAATCTTTGTTGACCATGGCGCCGGTAATATAAAGGCTGACCCCTACTGGCGGAGTGCAGTACCCAATGGCCAGATTCACGGTCATTAGAAGACCGAAATGCATCGGGTCTATGTGAAACGCGGAGAGCATGGGCAAGAACACCGGTCCGAGGATCAAGGTGGCGGAAATGACGTCCATGAACATTCCCACCACGAGCAAGAGGATATTCATCGCGAACAGGAAGACAACCGGGGACTGAATGGTGGACAGGACCGCCTCTGTGATTTTACCGGGAATGTTCTCCAGAGTCAGGAGCCGGCCGAAGCAGCTGGCGCCTGCCACGATGATCAACAGAGTGGCGGATGTCACTGCCGAGGAGACCGTTACCTTCTTTACCTGGCTCAGATTCATGGAACGGTGGATGAACAGCTCTACAATAAGTGCATAGACACAGGCCACGACGGCCGCTTCATTGGCGGTGAACATGCCGGAAAAGATTCCGACGAAGATGATCACCGGCAGCATCAAAGACCAGAATCCTTCCTTGAAGATGGCAAACATCTCTCGGGGTCTGGGGATAGGCGTGCGGACAATCTCCTTGTTGTTTCGGAACAAGAAGTAGCTGTATCCACAGGTCAGGATTGTGATCATGATGCCCGGAATGTAGCCTGTCAGAAACAGACCTTCCAAGGATACGTTGCTGATCATGCAGTAGAGAATCATAGAGATGCTCGGGGGGATGATGATCCCAAGATTGCCCGAGGTTGTCATAATTCCCACCGCGTAGTTCGCGGGATATTTCTTCTCCAGAAGCACGGGAATCATGAACCCGCCCAGCGCCACCACTGTGGCCACGGTGGACCCGGAGATAGCCCCGAAAAGCGCACAGGCCATTACGCCGGCCATGCCCAATCCCCCGGGAAGCCAACTCACCAGGGCATTGGCCATCTTGATGATCTTTTCGACGATGGACCCCGTCGTCATGATGTTTCCGCAGAGGATGAAGAAGAGCACGACCACCAGCGAAAAGTTGTCCAGGCTCCGAAAAAGGGTTTGAGCCAGCAACAGCAGGGGCAGGTCCGTGAATAAGAGGAAACCGAGGACAGCCGTGAAGAAAAGGCACATGAATACCGGCACATAGGTCGCCATGCAGCCTAACAAAATCAGAAGGATGATGATATGACTGGACTCCATGAGGGTGTGTCTCCTAATCGTGCATCGGTCCCTGGATTTCCGTTGAGACGGTGGTCAAGCGATTCTACGGCCTGTCCGTTATTTCTCACCTGACTGAGCGGCGCGGTGCTCATGAAAATCCTGGTACATCACCTGGATGGTCCGGAGGATCATGCCCCCCCCCATGATGGGAAGGAAGGCATACAGATAGACGAGGGGGATATCCATAATGATGGTCTTCTGTTGGGGCATTGCCCGCATCGCAGCCATCTTCCACCCGTAGTAGAGCATCATGGCCCCAAAGATCATGGTGACCATATTGCTGAAGTAAGTCAGAGGCATCTTCAGCCTGGGGACCAACTGCAGCAATGCGTCTATCTTGATCATCGAGCGGTTTTTCACCGCCGCGCTGCAGCCGATCAAGGTCGTGTAGATGATCACTTCCCGAACCAGCTCTTCCGACCAGCCGAGGTTGTAGCTGAAGCCGTAGCGAAGGATCACATTGAAAAAAAGCGCCACAAGGGCCCCCATCACGGCTAAAAAGAGGGTCCAGTCCTCGAGAAAAGTGAGGACCTTGTCTATTACGTTAAGGATCTTTCCGAACATATGGCGATTCCTTCAGATCCTTGGCGCATGCCAATCCGCTTTTAGTGTGCCGATTTTGAAGAGAACGATGTGCGCCGCGGCGGAAATGGACGTGTTAAGCGCTCGCTTACCCGTCTGATACACTTAATTGCCCCGTGGGGAAGGGAGGCCGTCTCCGGCCTCCCTATAGGTCCCCCGATTACGGCTTGTACCCGATGTACCCGTAAACCTCCTCCAGATAGTTGGCCGGACGGTACGTATCACCCTTTTCCAGCTTATTGATTTCCGGGGCATACTTCTTGTGGACGGAGTCTCCCAGTTTCCTCAAAGTGGCCATCTCATCGGCCGAAAGGCTTATGAACTCGATGCCCGCCTTCTTGGCCGCTGCAATCTCATCAGCTTCCTGCTGCACCACCTCCTTGCGGATCTTGGCACAGACCTCGCGGACGACTTCCCTGAAGGTCTTCTGCAGGTCGGCAGGTAGAGAGTTGAACCAGGCCTTGTTGAAGATCCAGAGGAAAAGCCCCTGGGCGTAGTTGATATAGGTATAGTATTTTGCGTCCTCGAACTTCTTCGTTATGTTACAGACCGAGGGCGTGTGGTCCAAACCGGTGATGACCCCCTGCTTCAGGGCAACGGGAACGTCAGGCCACGGCATCACGACCGGGCTGAACCCCCACGCCTGATAGAGCAGCTGGTTAACCTGTGCTTCCGCCGTCCGGAACTTGACTTTCTTGGCGTCCGCAAGAGATCGCACCGGAATGGTCGTTGCCCAGCCATAATTGCCGTAACCGGTAATGTCGAGGCCGATTATCCCCTGGTGGTCCATGGCCATCATGAAATGATCGAAGATCTTACCGCTGCCTACGAACTTGTCGAGTTTTTCAAAAGAGTCAATGAGAAACGGAAGGTTGACTAGTCCGAAACGGGGTCCAAGGTTGGTGGCCGCCACTGAGCTACAGCCCATCCCCTGGATGGCGCCCATCTGAAGCTGGTTAAGAACCTCCACCTCGCCGCCCAGCATGGAGAAGGGTTTGAAATCTATATAGATCTGACCGTTGGTGCGTTTCCAGAGCTCATCGCGGATCGCGAATCCGGTGTAGACTCCCTTGAGGACCGGGTGAGAGACATTAGATACGATGCATTTGTACTTCGCCCCTGAAGGATCAAAGGCCGGCTTCCATTTGTCCAGGGACGGCGCCTTTGCTTGTCCCATGGCGGATCCGACCAGCAATCCCAACCCGATCAAGCAGACCGTGACGACGACCGCAAATCTTTTTACCATCACGTCAACCTCCTTCTTTATTGGTTCTGCGTTCTCAAGGTTCCGAGACCCCTTTCCTATGCAAAGCTTGGTAACCCCAAATTACAGAAATGTGGCCACTCAGTCAAGAAAAACCGGACGACATTCGTTCAACCTGACGAACATCCACTGAGCGACACGGTTACGCTTCTGCCTCATGATCACAATTCAGCCGGGAGGCGCGTCAGGTGACTCCTTTTCAATCCTCTGCCCTTAAGGACACAAGTCCAAGGCCGGGGCACGGGTTTTCCCAGATAGCCGATGCCTCAAGGTGTCAGGCTACGCGGATGCAAATTTGACCGCAAACGCGCCGGTGTCAGGCATCTCGCAAACGGTTTTAGAGTTCATGATAGTGAATCCGGCGGTGGCCGCTCCCCCCTCGCGTCACAGAACGCTCCGCGTCTCCATTCGCTTACAAGATATCTGCGTTTGAGACCTGACATAAGCGATTTGCTAATTAGAATAAGGAGTTATACCTGGAGCTCTCCGCCACACCGAGCTCCCAATTCTTGTTCAAATCCTCCTATCCCGTAAAAATCCGCTATCGAGCTTGACAATTGGTCCTGGAATTGTTCTAATTTCGACGGGACGACGCGCAAGCATCATATTTCACGGAGCGTAGAACCATGAAAGAGAAGTCCTACTTGGCAGGGAAACGTATTCTGGCAGTGGATGATGAACCTGATATACTCGAGCTCATAGAGGACATCCTCCAAGATTCTCGAGTGGACTGCGCAGCGGATTATGAGAGCGCATCCGAAAAATTGAAGAATAATCGTTATGATCTGGTCATCCTCGATATTATGGGCGTGAACGGACTGAAACTGCTGGACGAGGCTGTGGAGAGAAATTTCCCGGCAGTGATGCTGACCGCCCATGCCGTAGACCCCGAAACCCTGCTGAAGTGCATTCGAAAAGGGGCGATATCCTATCTTCCCAAGGAAACTCTACCGGAACTCCATGAACTGCTGACGGCTATTTTTAGAGCTCATGAACAGGGAGAGCCGCCTTGGAAGCTGCTGTTTGAAAGGCTGGGCGATTTCTTTGATGAGCGCTTCGGCCCGGGCTGGAAGGAAAAGGACAAACCGTTCTGGTCCGAATTCGAGCTCACTTACCAGATTGGGAAAGGAATTCAGGAGCGACTGATACATGATGAGAGGATTGTCGGGAAAGGGGTGTGACACGACTCACTTGCTCGGACAAATCCTTTGGAGATGACCAGGCAATATTCTTCATCCCTATTGACCTGCCGGTATTCTTCACGGTCCTGCATGAATAGAGGTCACGCTCGTTCAGCGGGGTGATCATCACGCCTACGACACAGCTACAATGATCGGAATTATTTGTTTGAGATACCCTGATGGGTTCAGCCCTGATTCTCGAAGCCACTTTCCTCAAATCTCCCTCTCCATGCTTGGAGAGGGCCGGGGTGAGGATGTGAGCGTGGCTTCGAGGTCTTGGGTATGTGAACCGGATAATTCCGACAATGATTGCCAATAATAGTGCCCCATAATGACGATGCTCCGTTGGCGCGGGCATCCGAGACCGCCTCGCAATGCTACTTGGCACACCATGGCGCAGATGCGATTGCTTATTCTGGTCCCTTGAGATTGCTTCGCTTCGCTCGCAACGACAAGTCCCGTGCACGTCGTTGCGAGGAGCGGAGCGACGGAGCAATCCCAAGGGGCATGGGATGCGTCACCGGCAGCACCACAGCTGGGACGGGGAGCGGTCCAGGGTCAGTAGGACCGGCATCCTGCCGGTCCCGACGGTGAACGACCGGCAAGATGCCGGTCCTACTGTTGGACTGGGGACGTCGCTTCGTATTCGGCACCGTATTTGTGAAACGGCGTACTTGGGGGCACCGTCGTGCCACTGCCTCCCCTGATAAGTGATTGGCTGCCCCACACCAATCGGTTTGTCTTGCACGACCATCCTGATCCAGCGATAATCCTTGCTTCAATAGTTGAGATTTCGGCCCGGCAAACAGGAAGGAGTATGAAGTGTCTGGGGAAAAGTGGAATGTGGAACGGGTTCACAAAGAGGTCTACGACGCCAGAACCAAGCTCTTCGTCATCAACAAGGTGCTCGAAACAGGAAGCTTGGACCTGAAAGACAACCCTGAGTGGGCATTGGTCATCCAACCCATTCTCAAGGAAATCGAGGACAATGTTGCCAAGCTCAGGTCTTTTATGACTGAGGAAGTCCCTGCGGATAAACAGGAGGAATGACCGCGAGGCCTGGTGGCGACGCCCTTGGTACACCTTCTCGCAAATTCGGTCGCGCATGCCCAACGGGCCCCAATGACGGCGATGCCGGGGCAGTAGGGGCGGGGTTCATCCCCGCCCGGTATCGGAAAACCTATGAGGCGGGCGGGGATAAACCCCGCCCCTACATTCGGTACAGCGCCTTATGGCCATGCTTCCGGGTGCCTCGTTCCGTCGTCACAGCATTATGAATTGGTCCACTTGTGTTCGGCATGGAACAACTTGGGGCATGAAGCGTTGGCAGCCCTCACTCTGCCGTCTTCACGACCGGAGGCAAGGTGAGGGCTGACCTATCAAAGGGCATTGGGACTACTGGGTTTTTCCCCACTGGAACTTGCGGCCTTGGGCCTGCGGATCAGCCTGGGCCTGGCCGACCGACACCGCGGGAACCTGCGCTTCCTGTGTAACTAAAGGAGCAGATCCGGGCTCTGAACCCACGATGGAGGGCTTGTCTTCCTGGCCCCATTTGAAAGGCCGCTTGGTCTCGACCTTTTCTTCCTGGCCCCACTTCATGGCAGACTTGGGGGGCGGAGGAGGAGTGGCGCCGCCGGCAGACTGGCGTACCACGTTGCTTCTGGTGCGCTTCGGCCGATCAGTCACGGATGCCGTTGGAGCCGCGGGTCTGGCAGCAGGCCTCACCTGAGCAGGCGCCGCTGCAGCCGGCTGTTGGACCGGCGCTTGCTGAACAGCCTGGGCCGATGGTTCGTCCTCGTCGCCGTAACGGCCATCCCAGTATATCTCGCTCCTAGACGACGAGCTGCTCGCTCCGGAGTCGGAACCGGCCGGCTCAGTCCGGACGACAGCAGGCCTGGCAGTCTGGTTCGAGGTTATCTGGGGCGCGGCCTGCGGGGTTTGGATCGCCTGTCGTGCCCGGGGTTGAGACCTGCGGGAGGCCGTTCCCCTCTGCTGATAGCCTGCTTGAGGAGTCGTGCTCTGACCGTACCCGGCGTAATCACCGGACCCGTAAGAACCGGAACCGGGATAAGCCTGGTACCCGGCAGGGGGTTGCGTTCCGCCGTACTGCTGCTGGCCGTAAGGATTGGCGTAGCTCTGGGGCTGGCCATAACCCTGAGGCTGACCGTAGGCCTGGGCCTGGCCATAGCCTTGGGGCTGACCATAACCCTGGGGCTGGCCATAGCCTTGGGGCTGGCCATAGCCTTGGGGCTGGCCATAGCCTTGCCCGTAAGCCTGGCCGTAGGGATTGCCATAGCCTTGAGGCTGGCCGTAACCCTGACCATACGGTGTTCCCTGGCCGTAGGGACTGCCGTAGACCTGTTGGGCCTGGCCGTAACCGTATCCTTGCCCCTGGGGAGAGTCCCCCCCGTAATAGTCCTGCGCACACGCGGCGCCCGCCACGGCAAAGACCAGTACCGCGGTAAAAATTTTCGCAACAAACCCTTTCATACCTTTGCTCCTTTGCTGTCAAGAGACGCTGCGTCTCCGGATCGTTGTCTACTGATGCAAAACCCTTCTCAATTTACGCAGACGAATTTTCCTGAAATTCTAGACAATTCTCTCAAAAAAATCAAGTTCCTTTTTCACAAACCTCCTGGCCGGGATTGACTTGACTCCCTCTCACGTCTATTTTCAAGGGCCATGAGATTCGTCCATCTTTCAGATCTTCACTTCGGTCGCGGCGTCCAACGCGACAAGCTCGAGGCGCTGGCCCGTGACCTGGTCTCCCAGGCCCCATCGCTGTTGGTGATAACCGGTGACGTCACCGACAGGGGAAGTCTTTCCCAGTTTCGTTGGGCCCGAGATTTTCTGCGGTCACTGGCCATACCGTTCATATCCGTACCCGGAAACAGGGAAGTTGCCATTTCAGCTATATGGGAATGGATGATACCACCTTTGGCCATGTCACGCTACAGGTCGTTCTTTGGTCGTCACGACAGAGTGATTTATCACCACGCCGATTCCAACACTGTTTTCCTGGGCTTGAATTCGGTTCATTCATTTCCGTCGTGGCCGGGAACAATCGCCCGGGAGAGTCGCTACTGGTTGAGAGAGCAGGCCGCCGCCTTTCCTGAAGCTTCTAAGGTACTTTTTCTCCATCATCCGGTGCTGCCGGTGATTCGAGGTTCGTCTTTCTGGGCGCACGCTCTCTCCGATGCTTCCGAGCTCCTCAACATCTGCACCAGCACCGGCATCAATCTCATACTTCAGGGCCATAAGCACAGATCCGCAGTGATGGAGGTCAATTATCCCGAGCGCAACGCCAGGATTGTCGTATCTTCGTGCGGCGCGCCGCTCATGTCAAGATGGGACCCTGTCTATCATACGATTGAGGCGTTCGGGTCCGGCGTCTGCGTCAAGCCCAGGGAGTACCTCCAGGGAGAGTTCAGAGAGAAGGCCGCTTACCATTTCTCCTTCAACAGTGATTGCCGAGAATAGTGTCCGCTAATCCCCAAGTATTCCATTTCCCAAATGCGGTGACATCAGAATCAGGTCCGCGTCAGAGGACACGTTAAATCCTGGGTGCCACTGCTGGCTTGTCCAGCACTGCCGGTTCAGGAAACACTGCTGGACAAGCCAGCAGTGGCACCCGAATACTCAACCGTATTTTCCCCACAGAGCACTAAGTCTCGGTGGGGCGAGCATCTTGCCCGCCATCTCTGGGCATGCCGGAAGCATCCGCTTTCTTCTCTTCCGCGTCGGACCGCCTTATGTAAATGGGAAGGAGGCCGTGCAGGTCGTCGCAATCGTTGCGCTTGAGACGTTCCCAGGCCAGGATTCCGCAGGCCGCGGCCAGTCCCCCTGAAGCCGGGCGCAGGACCAGACCGGAATCAACCGCGGCCAGACGCTGAACCAGGTCTTCCCCGCATGTCACCAGCCCGTTGTTTGCAGCATCCATCTGCAGTCTAAGATCTCGATCCGCCAGCAGAACAGGAGGAGCGATCAGCGCCGGCCTCCCCCCTGCCCCGCAATAGAGCGCTACGTACAACTGCTCCCTCCTGGCGTCCAGGACAGCCGCACCCGTTTCTCCTGGGCCAAGCGCCTTCCATGCAAGGATTTCCAGGCTGGAGATCCCGGCAAGGGGCTTTCGAAGCGCGAGGGCCAGCCCCTTCACTGTTGCCAGCCCGATACGTATCCCCGAAAAAGAACCGGGCCCGAGAGCAACGCCAAAGCCGTCAACGTCACTGACCTTGTAGCCGAGGCCGCGCGTCAGGTCGGCGACCAACGGCGCGGCGTTTTCGAGATGATGCCTGCCCGGAGGAAGGGTCTGCTCGGCCAGAACACGGCCGTCCTCAACGACTGCAGCGGACAGCGTGGGACTTGTGGAGTGGATAGCAAGGACTATCAAAGGCCCGCCGGCTCAGGGTTGAAGCGTCCAACCCTTGGTTATGATTCTGCTGATATCATTATAGAAGACCAGCGCCATCAGAAACACGATGAAGAGCAATCCCGCATGGACGGCCACATCACGGATCTTGCCCGTCACAGGTTTCCGGATCACAGCTTCAATAGCGAAGAATAGCAGATGACCGCCGTCGAGAATGGGAACCGGCAGAAGGTTGATGATGGCAAGATTGACACTGATGTAACTCATCAGAAATAGAAAACTGAACACGCCGGCTTTCAGGCTCTCTCCAGAGGCCTGAACAATTGTTATGGGTCCGCTGAGGGCTTTCGCGCTGATTTCTCCCTTAACCAGTTTCACCAGGGTCATCCAGACCATCTTGGTCAGATATCCGGTGAACCGCAGCCCCTCCACTATCGCGGAGCCGAATCCCAGCTTCACGGAGTCGCCCGAGGGGACCACCCCGATTCTGCCCACAGACTCGCCAAAGGCGTCCTTCTGTTCGCTGAGAGCCGGAGTGACATCGAGGTCAATCTTCTGCCCGTCTCTCTCGACGCTGAAGTTCATTCTCTGGCCCGCGCTTTTCTCGATCATGGAACGCATATCGTCCCAGCGCCATATTGGTTCACCATTAATGGCCACGACCTTGTCGCCGCTCTTGAGGCCTGCCTGCATGGCAGGGCTCTGGTCCATGACCTTTCCCACCTCGCTGGCGAGAACCGGCCATCCCGCGACATAACCCGTGCACAGCAGCAAAACCGCCAGCAAGTAGTTGGACAGCGGGCCGGCTATTATGATGGCTACCCTGGACAACAGAGGCTTGGAAGTGAAGGCCCGGTGCTTCTCTTCTGGAGGTATCTCCTCGGTGGAATCGGGGTCCTCGCCGAGCAGTTTCACGTACCCGCCCAGCGGAATCCAACTGAGAACATATTCCGTTTCTCCCCATTGCCGCTTGACGGCAGCAGGGGGGAACCCCAGGGAAAACTTCTGAACCTTGACTCCAAGGAGTTTGGCTACGGCGAAATGGCCGCATTCGTGAACGAAAATCAGCACTCCCAGCAGGATGATGAAACCGATGAAATATTCCAATAGTGGGGCCTCCTAAAGGCTGGTAAAAGAGATCTCTTGACCCTTCAGGACAATTCCTCTTTCAAAATGTTCTGATTAAATATAAGATCTTCTATGGTCAAAACAAGCCCTTTCTTCAGCAAAGGCCATTCCGGTAAGATCGGAATTCTGGGCGGGACGTTCAATCCTCCTCATTTCGGTCATCTCAGGCTCGCGGAAGAAGCTGTTTTTTGTCATGGACTGGATCTGATGGTATTCATCCCTTGTTTCTTGCCGCCTCACAAAGGCCGCAAAGACCTGGCGCCTCCGGATGATCGCCTGGATATGGCACGTTTGGCCTGTGCCGACAATCCGAGATTCGAGGTTTCGGACCTGGAGATTTCAATCAAGGGTCCTTCCTACACCGTTAGGACCCTGGAAACCCTTGCTTCTCAGGGAAACGGAGAATTTTTTTTTATTTTGGGGACCGATTCCCTGCGAGAGATCCACACCTGGAAAGATTATCAGAGATTGTTCGAACTTACGAATTTCATCGTGGTCACGAGACCTGGGACAGGATTTGACGATGCATGGAAGGAAATCCCGCAGACTGTCCAAAATGTTTTTCACAAAATGAACGATTGCTATATCCATAAAAGTTCTCGCCGGCTCATACCGTCGTCCGTGATAGGTCTGGACGTGTCTTCCACAAGGATTCGCCATCTTGTGATGTCCGGCATAAGCGTTCGATATCTTGTGCCGGAGTCTGTCCGGTCATACATCCTGCAAAGGAAACTCTACTCGACTGAAAATCGGTGAATATGAGGCCATCCAGAAAAATCATTCCATCCCCGGACTCCAAAGAGAAAGCCGAAACCATGCTGAGAGCCGCCCTGTCCAAGAAGGCGCTGGCCCCGGTGATCATCAGGCTGGACCGGCTGACGGCCCTCACGGACTATTTCCTCATTGTCTCGGGGAGATCCAACAGGCAGGTCAAGGCCATAGCCGAAGCCGTGATGGAAGACTCCCGCAAAAGAAAGTACGAGCGGTTCTCGTCGGAAGGGGTGAGTCAGGGCAAGTGGGCTCTTCTGGACTATGGCGACGTCATAGTCCACATCTTCCATACGCCCGTCAGGGAATTCTACGACCTGGAAGGCCTATGGGCTGAGGCCCCGAGAATGGAATTCTCCGAGGATCTGTCAAAGGAAATCCTGGCTGCGTCGGAAACATCCGGAGACGAAGACGACTACGAGGACGATTTCCGGATGGACAGGACGAGCCGCGATCCCTGGGCACAAACGTGATGGCCGGGGAGAAGTCCGGACGGAGAGCCCGCCGATCACTTGTTCAAAGGGTTCTCATACTGGTCTGGTTTCAGGCAATTGACTCCGTTTGACGGCGAATCCGCATCAGGATGAATTAACGTAAACACACGCGGAAAGGCTTTTATGAACGTCTTACTTATCAACCCAGGCTATGCGGAGACTTTCTGGTCCATGAACCGCGTCCTGAGAATGCTGGGCAAGAAGGTCCTGGAGCCGCCCCTGGGTCTGATTACCGTTGCAGCCATGCTCCCTGTTGAATGGCACCAAACTTTGGTGGAACTTACGGCAAGAACCGTCACCGAAGACGAATGGAGACGCGCGGACCTGGTCCTGGTTTCCGGCATGGCCGTACAGCGTGCCGGAATGATCGAGGCGATCCATGACGCCAAGAGCCGCGGAAAGACCGTTGTGGTCGGCGGTCCGCTGGCCTTTCACGTACCTGAATATTTCGTGGATCAAGGTGCGGACATAGTGGTGAAAGGCGAAGGCGAAGGTACGGTGCAGATACTCCTTGAGGCGCTTTCGCACAAACACTCCGGGACCATAATTGAAGAGCAGGGGAAAACCGACATGAGGACTTCCCCAATCCCGAGATTCGACCTGCTGGACCTCGACCTCTACGCTGGAATGGATGTCCAATTTTCACGGGGTTGCCCATTCAAGTGCGAATTCTGCGATGTAACCCTCATGTACGGCAGGAAAGTGAGGACAAAACTCCCCGGCCAAATGCTTGCGGAATTGGATGCCCTGTATGATCAGGGCTGGCGCAGGTCGGTCTTCTTTGTTGACGACAACTTCATAGGCAATAGAGCCGCGGCTCGGGCCTTGCTCCAGGAGCTCATTCCTTGGATGGAAAAAAAGGGCTATCCCTTTGATTTTGTGACCCAGGCTTCGGTGAATCTCGCCAATGACCCGGAAATACTGGACATGATGATCAAAGCCGGTTTTGTCCGAGTCTTTCTCGGCATAGAGACCCAGGACGTGTCGTCCCTGAAGCAGGCCAAGAAGCTCCAGAATGCGGCCGTGGACCTGGACGAAGTCTGCCGCAGGATATCCCGGGCTGGTTTACAGATAATAGCCGGGTGCATAGTGGGTTTCGATAACGAGGAACCCGCGGCGGACCAGAGGCTCTTGGATTTTGCTTTCAGGAACGACATACCCGAGATGTTCGTGACCCCGTTGCAGGCAGGCCCGGGGACGGACCTGTGGCTTCGCCTGGAAAAAGAGAATCGGCTGCTGCCGTTGACCTTCGACGACACCATCAGCAATCAGACAGGCATGGTAAATTTCGTTCCAACCAGGCCTCTTGGCGAAATCACACGGGAATTCGTCAACCTGTACCAAGTCCTTTACGAGCCGGGCTATTACGTGGACCGAGTCTCCCGTCACTTTGCCAGGATGCAGAAAATTTCGCTAAAGAAGGCTTTTCGAGTCCCGTACCCCGGCGAGATCCGTGCCGTGGTCACTACTCTTTTCCGGCAGGGGGTACTCTATCCCTCACGAAGGAAGTTTTGGAGGGCTCTGTTAAGCTGCCTGCTAAGATTTCCGGGCCGTTTTCCCCAGTTCATGTCTGCATGTGTTATGGGCGAGCACTATTTTGACTTCAGGCGCACCATCGCCGAAAAATTACATCCCGGGGTTGAAGGCACTCCGCAGCTCTCCGGGACCTGCTGAGTACACTATTCGTAAATAGGGTGACGGAACGGAGCACTCGGAAGCATTGCCGGAGGGCGCCGTACCGAACGTAGGGGCGCTGCTTGCTGCGCCCTCTGCAGGCAGGACAAGCCCATCCCCCGCACAGCCGTGGCATCCTCATCATTCAGGCCCGTTGTGTATGCGCGACCGCATTTGCGAAAAGGCTAGAATGCCTGGCCCACCATTGCCCCTGTTCCAAGGCGCAACGGTACAGGACTTCGAATCCGACTGTTGGGGAGCGCTCTATTCGGCCCCACGGGCACTCGGAGGAGTGTGCCCGCACCGGGGTCTTGAGATAGGTCCGGGGAGGGACTTTATGGAAAAAATCCCTCCCCGGTATCGCTTTCACAGAAAGGCGGGGGGGCCGGCATCAGCCCGCGACAAGTGTCTCCGGCCTACATACCGAGCGGCAATCCGAAGTCAATCTTAACCTTGCCGCCCAGCACCCAGACCTGGCGGCTGACGGAAAAGCCGAAGGAGTCGGTCAAGGGACCAAAGACTGCATCGTTGGAATCAAAATTCATCTTGGCCCGACCCTCGATTATGGACCATTTCGCAAATCCGCCCACCTTGGCCCCGATTATCCGCGCGCTGAAGTCAGTATAGGCCTCGAGGAAATAACCGGAGTTGAAGAAACCGGAGCCTTCATAGCGGCCAGGTCCTCCTACGACATTTCCCTCGGTCTGTTTGTAGCGGACGCTTCCCGGGACGGCAGGAAATCCGACAAGGCTGAAAGTCATGGCAGCCGCGGGACTTCCGACACCGACCACTACTCCTACGTAGGGAAGGATGTTGTTCATGGTCACGTCCGCCCGGTCGGTGGGCAGAGAAGCTATGAAGGCGTCATCGTTGGGGTTCTTGAAATTCGTGGAGAAATTCTCGTAGCGCACCCCTGCCACTGCCCACGATCCCGGCCCCATACGATAGTTGCAGTTCGCCTCGATGGTCCACCATTGCGGTATGGCCTGCCAACTGCGTTCTCCCGGGACAGCAACCGTAAACTCATAGGTCTCCTCGGATCTGCTTCTGGACGGAACGAGCCAAGACCCGCCCAGGGAGACCCCTATGAGGTCGTTCACCGAGATCGGCTGGGACACTGCCAGGAACAGCCCGCGCAGCGGGAATGTATGCTTCATGCCGGAGATCCCGTTGATTCCGGTCTCGTCGGCTCCGAGACTGAATGAAATCCCCCTTCGGTCTTCCATGTAACCGGCGAAAAAGGACGGACCGCCGATGGCGGCCTGGGGAGCGAAACCGCTGAGATTTCCAGCCCACCCCTGGGCCAACGCTCCGGCGGGCATTTGAACTGCAATCAACAACGTAAAGATCAGAACTGGAATCTTTCCCATAACCCCACTCTCCTCCGTGGAAAGGCCCACAATCCGAGGAGAACCTCTCTTGGAGATCCTCAGGGTTCAAAACGGCATAGCTAGATTTGTCACCAGAATGATCAAGCTCTATCCCATTGGGATGTGCTTGTCAAAGACTTATTTGGCGCCCCTGAATTTTCTCTCCCGCATTGGTAATTGCCGACGGAATAGGTATCAACCCGGCAGCAATTGACGAATCGCGACCGCGCACCTATATTAGATAGAAGTTTGAACAGGCATTTCTTCAGGCAGTTGAGAAAGGCTCGCGACGATGACTCAGAACGATGACACCAGGGCAACTAACTTTCCGGATCCGAAAGAGATCGAGAAAGAAATCAACGAGTTCCTGGCAAATAAATATGGCAACCGCATCAAAGTTATGGGCACCCAGATAGGTCCGTGGCCTGGAGCGGAAGAGAGCGGCGGAGGGCAGAGCATCCAAATGGAAGGCGGACCATCCAGGGTCCGTTTTGACATGAAGCCCAAAGAGCTCCATGAATACCTGGATCGCTTCGTGATCCGCCAGGACGGTGCCAAGGAGATTCTTGCCACCAAAATATGTACTCATTTCAACAGGATTCGTTATTTTCAGGAAAGAGGTGAACTGGAAGAGCGAGAAGGTATAGGAAGAATAAAGAATAATATTATTCTAATCGGCCCTACCGGGGTAGGAAAGACCTATTTAATTAAACTCATTGCCAAAAAGATCGGCGTCCCCTTTGTAAAGGGAGATGCCACAAAGTTTAGTGAAACCGGTTACGTGGGCGGAGATGTTGAAGATCTGGTCAGAGATCTGGTCCAGGAGGCCGACGGAGATATCGAAAAAGCTCAATTCGGGATCATCTACATTGACGAAATAGACAAGATCGCGTCTTCCGGCAACATCATAGGCCTCGACGTGTCAAGAACAGGCGTCCAGCGGAATCTCCTCAAGCCAATGGAAGAAACGGAAGTGGACCTGAAAGTGGCCCACGATCCTGTTTCTCTCATGGAGGCCGCGGCCCATTTCCAGAAGACCGGCAAGCGTCTCAAACGCACCATTAACACCAGAAACATCCTCTTCATAGTCTCCGGCGCGTTCAACGGCCTTGACGAGATAATCGCCAAGCGCCTTGCCCGAGGAGGGCTTGGCTTCGGGGCGTCCCTCAAGGACAAGGACCGGCAGACCGAACTGCTCAAGGAGGTCAAGGCCGAGGATCTGATCGAATACGGCTTCGAATCCGAATTCGTCGGCCGCCTTCCCGTGATCTCCGTTCTCGAAGACCTCTCGGAGGAAGATCTCTATAAGATCCTCAAGAACAGATATTCGTCGGTGGTTACCGCCAAGAAACAAGACTTCAAATGCTACTCGATTGACATCCGTTTCACGGACGCGGCTCTGCGCAGGATGGCCCACTTTGCCCATCATGAGAAAACGGGCGCTAGAGCCCTGATCAGCGTCATGGAGCGCGTGCTGGTGGGCTTCGAGAGGAACCTCCCGTCCACGAATCTTTCCCGCTTTACTGTTACCGAGGAACTGGTGGACGATCCCAGGGGCTTCCTGGAAGAAATACTCAAGAATGAACTGCATCCCTCCCGCTGCGAACTATTCGACCAGGTGGACGCGCAGGAGCGGACGGAACTGCTTGAAGAGCTGCAACAGAGACAAGCGGAACTCGAAAAGACCTATGGCAAAGCCCTGACCGGTTTGGCTCTGGAAGCGGTAGTAGACGCTGCCATCAAACAGGGTGTCACGGACGAGACCATGTACAGGCGTTTCGTCCGAGTGGAAGAAGAGATCCACAGCTTCGAGAGCGAGTTCGAAACTACTTACGGGTTGAGGATAAGATTCTCGGAAGAAGCTCTCAGGGAACTGATCCGGCTGGTGCTTAACGGTTCGGACGAGGCCTTGATTGTCTGTCGGAAGATCTTCCAGAATTATCATCACGGCCTGAAGCTGGTCATGGAGCGGTCCGGCGCGTACGAGTTCACCATTCCGGTGGAAGCGGTCCAAAACCCTGAACGCTACCTGAACGACATGATCAAGCAGACCTACAGGCAGTCCGATGCGGACCAGGAGGCTGCGCTCTGATATCCTGCCTTCTTTTGACCCGGGGGGCGCTGCTACAGGTGCCCCCGGGGATCTTCATTTCAAGAGGAAAAATGCCCTGCGGTCGGCTGAATTGTCTGGAGACTTTTCCTACTCGCCCAAGCCTCTCTTGCCAAAACTTCCCGAGGGTCTCTGGCTGGGAGGCATGACGTTGTTGGACGGTGCGAAGATCTCCTTGAGAGCCCCCCAGAGTCCGCCGCCCTCCTGCTGCTGAGCAGCTCCTCCCTGAACCTGGAGCGGGGTCACCTGCCCCGGCGGAGTCTGTGAGTACGGCGAAGGCTGAGCCGCCTGGGGGACGGTGCCTGCGGGAAAGCCCTGTTGTCCATAAGACGAAGCCGGCGCTGCCTGCGGATACTGCTGAGCAGCCTGGGGTTGCATCGGAGCGGCCTGCGGATACTGAGCGGGCTGTTGGGCTGCTCTGGCTTGCTGGGCCTGAGCTGCTTGTTGCGGCCCGCCGCCGCTTTCCCCGGAAACTCCCATCAACTGATAATATCGCTGCTGCGCTGCCCGAAGGCCCTCGTAGGCGTCGCCCACGGCCTTCTTATGATACTCCGCCTGGAGCGTACGCTGCTTTTCTTCCTGCTCGCGTAGCTTCTGCTGGGCCTGCAAGTACATCTGCTGGGTCTGTTGAAGCTCCTGCGCGGCTGCCTGCTGATGAGCCGCAAGCTCAGCGGCCCGTTGCCTGGCTACAGCTCTTTCGTAGGCCTTTCGCTGGGCCTCCTGGACAATAGGATCACCGGACAATCCCGACTGGCCGGCGCTTTCCTGAGCCTGCTGCTGTTGGTAAGCCCCCTGCTGGCCGTACTGCTGCTGTGGATATTGCTGTTGGCCGTACTGCTGTTGTTGTTGCTGCATGTACTGCTGTTGCTGCTGGCTATACTGCTGTTGCTGGTAAGCTTGGGCCTGCTGATAAGGACTCTGCTGCTGGTAGGCCTGAGCTGCTTCCGCAGACCGCTGTTGGGCGGCGGAAGATCGCTTCTTGGATGATTTCTTGCCTGTGGCAGCTTGCGGTGCTGCAGTCTGGTAGCCCTGGGAACCCTGATACTGCTGAGGATACTGGGACTGCTGCTGATATCCCTGGGGCTGCTGCTGGTAACCATAGCCACCCGACTGGGGGTACTGCTCGCCGGGATTGTAATACGCCCCTCCCTGGGCTTGCTGACCTGCGGGTTGCTGGATGGCACCGTCACCGGGGGAGGCCGGATAATAGCTGGTGATGGGTACGGAGTTTGGATAATTGCCTGTTACGGAATAATATCCTCCCTCCTTCTGGAGATTATCGAGATAGTTCTGCCAGTAAGGCTGATAGACGGGCGGAAAGGCGCTGTTATCAGGATTCCCCGAGGGTTGCTGCATCAAGGTAGAATTCTCATAACCCGACGAAAACGCCGGCCCCTCGGCTCGCTGGCCGACGGCGGGCGCGGCCATGAGCAAAGCACCCAAGGCGCCGGTCAGAAGAACCTTCCATCTTTTTGTCATGATTATCTCCTTTCCGCAAAAGACCCCTGCGGCGACTCTACGAAACAGGTTCCTCCCGGAGGATCACTCCGGGGGAAATGCTGACGGAGCCGCTTCAGGTACCCACAATAACAGCATTCACATTATACCTTTTTTTATTGGAAAATCAAGTCCCAAAAAAGTTCCGAGCGTCTCCTTAGCTGCATAATCTCGGTCATCTGCGAATATTTCCATGAAAAACTTCATATAAATGAAACTATTTTATGATTTTAAGCAAGTTTTTCGGCGACTTGCCTTTGTTGCGTGGATCCGTGCCCTTCACCTTCTCGTTGAAGATCTTGTTCTTCACCCGAACGGAATTGATCATGAAATAGACCACGATAGACTGTTCCCATTCGCGGGTGGGAGAGAATTCCGACACCTTTTTCAGATACTTCTCCTGAAGCTGGGCCAGAGAAGCTTCGTCAAAATCCAGCACGCGGTCCGCCAGTCCCAGCAATACTTCTTCGATGCCCACGTTGCCTCCTCAGAAACCGGTAGCAGGCCGTCAATCAGGGGTTCCGTTCGGTCGTTACGCTCAGGAGTATCTCTCCGACCGGGCGGCTCGCATACCTGCCTCTGCTGCTCTCAGATTCATGGTGCGCACCACTTCTCTGGGGTCCTTGGCCAGTTGCAGGGAAATCTCTTCATCCGACACCGGAAAGCCTTGAAGGGCCGCAGCGAATCCCAGAATCACCATGTTCTCCAGCTGTACCCTGCCCAGACCCCTGGCCAATCCTGAAGCGTCCACGCGGATGACCGACGACCCGGACGGCGCCTCCGAGTTCTCGACCACGAGACCGTCAGGTTTCAGAAAATGAATGTTGTTGGCCGTCTCGGAAGAATCCAGAGACAGCAAGAAGTCCGCGTGCCCCTGACGAATCAGAGGAGAAAAGAACGGACCGATCCTCACGTGGCTGTTGACCGAGCCTCCTCGAACCGCCATGCCGTGAGTCTCGGACGATATGACGTCCAGGCCCTTGTCCGCCATTATCTGACCGATGAGACGAGTGAGGAACACGATGCCCTGGCCGCCCCGCCCGCATAGAATGAGTTCGGCCATGATCACGCCCCCTTTGAGGTTATCGCCTGAGCCGGGCAAATCTTCACGCAGAATCCGCAACCGGAACACAGGTCGGTATTGATTTCCATCCGCTTCTCTTCCTTGACGTAGTGGAAGGCCGGGCATTCCAGGTCCCTGATGCAGGTCATGCAACGGTCGCAGCCTTCTCCGACCTCGAATCTCTCTGTAAACCTCTGAGCCTTGGGCATCCGAACACAAGGCCGCCTGGTTATTACAACCGCCACTCCTCCGCCGTCTTGGAATGCGTGGCTTTTTGCATTCACCAGAGCCGACTCCAATGCGTCGTGGTCGTAAGGATCCACCACTTCCACGAGGTTTACTCCGCAGCCTTTCACGAGGCGTACCATGTCCACGGAAGTCGCCGGCGAACCATCCGCGAGGAAATCATCGGCCGGAGTGGGTTGGCCTCCCGTCATGGCCGTGGTGTGATTGTCCATAATCACCAGGACAAATGGCGCCCTGGTGTGGACCGCGTTGATCAGTGCCGGCACGCCCGCGTGATAAAAGGTTGAATCTCCTATGGTGGCCACTACGTTGGTCTCGCCCTCGGACGGCGGGACTCGTACGAATCCACCGGCCATTCCCACTGAGGCTCCCATGCACAGGCAGGTGTCCACCGCTCCCATGTTGATGCCAAGAGTATAGCAGCCTATATCCCCCGTGTACACCGCATGATCGAAGACCTTCTTGATCATGAAGAACGAGGGCCGGTGGGGGCAGCCAGGGCACAATGAAGGCCGCCTGGGCTTGATCTCGGGCTTCGTCCGGTCGCGGGGTTCCTCGCCGGCCGCGGAAAGGATCAAGTCCTCGACCACCTCCGGAAGAAGCTCTCCCTGCGGCGGCACATGGCCGGACAGCCTGCCGACGACCTTGCGCCTGTCCTTGATCTGGAGTTCAAGCACAGGATAGGTCTCCTCTATCAGGAGGGTCCTATCGTAAGAATCTGCAATAGCCTGCAAAGCCTGTTCATTGGCAGGGAACGGCAAATCAACCTTGAACACGTCCACGCCTGAAAGCCGGTCATCGGAAGCCACCACGTCCCTGACGTGGGAAGAGACCGACCCTGACGTCACGAGAGCCATTCTCTTCCCGGAACCGCCGTGAACCAGGGCGGGTTGAGATTCGGGCTCCTCTCGTCTCATTGTGGCTATCTTTTCGTTGAGTTCGCCGTGCAGCACGAGCCGAAATCGGGGGATCGCGGCCCATCGCTGCCAATTCCTCTTGAATGGTCCCACATCGGCGGTGGGGGCCGGGGGCGAAAGTCCGACGTTTTGCCTTGCATGGCACACACGGAGACAGGGCCTCAGAAGCACGGGCATCTGGTACTTTTCCGATAGATCGAAGGCCCTGACGGTCATCTTGAGCGCCTCGGCAGGCGTGCCGGGATCAAGGACCGGTACCTTGGCGAACCACGCGAAAAAGCGGCTATCCTGCTCCGTCTGACTGGAATGGGGTCCCGGATCGTCCGCCACGACCACTACCAGGCCGCCTCTCACCCCGAGGTACGCGGCGCTGAGAAACGGGTCGCTTGCCACGTTGAGTCCCACCATCTTCATGGCCGCGGCAGCCCGTGCACCGGCAAGGGACGCGCCGTAAGCCACTTCAAAGGCGATCTTCTCGTTGACGGACCACTCCAGGTAGATCGGGTGCCCCAGTTCTTTTTTCCAGCGGGTAAGGGACTCCAGCACCTCGGAAGAAGGAGTACCGGGATAAGCTGCCGCCACTTTGCAGCCTGCCTCGATTATCCCCCGGCCGATGGCCTCGTTCCCCATGAGAAACCGTACGTCGGAACTCTTTGATTGGGTCATGGCTTTTTTTATCGCACTGACGCAAGTCTGTCAATCGGATCGCCCCTATCTGTTCGCCCGGTTGACGGTGCCGGTGTTCAGCAAATGTAGCTTGATCAGGGCCTGAACGGTCCTTGCGGAACATTGACAAAGGAACGGCCATACGTTAGTGTAGCCTTTACCATCCTGGTTCGTTAAGGATTCGGAGCTGTTGATTCATGTGAAGGGGGATGAACATGAAGATGCTGCGAAGGTTGTTCATGGCCTTGACGGCGCTGGTCTTCCTGGCTATGCCGCTACCCGCGGTCAGCCAGCCGCAGATCATATTCGTGGTCTGCTGGAAATATGTCGCGGACAAGAACTGCAACAAGTGCTCGAAGTATTTCTCGGTCCGCTCTGAGGAAGAAGCCCAGCGCAGATGCAAGAAGATGGGCTTCGCGGAGCCCAACTATTTTCCGTCAACCCAGCACGTGTTCAGGTGGATGCTGTCCCACTGCACGTGTGACGAAGACGAGGATGACGATTAAGAATGGCGGCACGAGTTGAGGAGAGCCTGTTCCTGAGAACGACCTTACAGGGACCGGCAACTGTCGCAGAAGCCCGAAACGGATAAGAGTAGTAGCACGCTGCGCCCTCACCCTTCCCGCTCCCACAGAAAGAGGGTTTCTTCAGTGGCTCCACGTGGCCGCCTCTTCCTCTGTGAGAGGGTTGGGGTGAGGGCCCAACAATGGCGGGAAGGATGCCTGCACCACACGGATGACGCGCGGCGCTCTCATAACCGCCGGCGGGTCCGGCACAAGAATGGGTGCGGGTGTTCCCAAGCAATACCTGGACCTGATGGGCCTTCCGGTCCTGGCGCGGACCATTCAGGCTTTCCAGACCCACGCGCTCATTGATGTCATAGTTGTAACCGTCCCGCCCGGCGACGAAGAATATTGCCGATCCAGGATCGTGGTTCCCTTTGGTCTTACCAAGGTAAGGGACATCGTGCCCGGCGGGGCCACTCGCCAGGAATCGGTCTTGAACGGACTTCAGGCCATCCAGGACACGTCCGTGGTCGCCATCCACGATGGCGTCCGCCCGCTCGTGGGCGAAGACGTGATAACCCGCAGCCTGAAAGCCGCCGAAGCCTCCGGCGCCGCTGTGGCGTGCGTCCCCGTGAAAGAGACGGTGAAGAGGAGGATCGGCCCGCGGCTCGACACAGTCCCCCGCTGGGATCTCTGGCTCGCTCACACACCTCAGACCTTCAGGACGAACCTCATACTGGAAGCCCACCGTAGAGCTTTGCAGGACGGATTCTCGGCGACCGACGACGCCTCCCTTGTGGAAAGGCTCGGCCTACCTGTGGAGGTGGTGGAAGACTCGGAGGAAAATATAAAGATCACCACCCCCGCGGACATGGAGATCGCAGCAGTGGTGCTGGCCCGCCGCTGCCGCGAAGGCTGACGGATATGGGGGCCTCTAGAAAATGCTTCCGGGGGACAACTTTTCTGCAGAAAAGCTTTCCCCCGGACCCCTTTTCAAAAGACTCCCAACATATCGGTGGCTTCCGCTGGTCGCCGCTTGTCTTCGGTTCGTGTAGGATGTGGTGAACGAAGTGAACCGCATCTGTCGAGCCGCGAAAGGAGAATGGGCCTCTTCACTCCATGTCCCACTTCCCCTCTTGCCCTGGATCGCCGCTCCATCTAACTTTTCTTGCCGAAGAGGGCCTCCAGTTTCCGGCGCGCCTCTGAAGCCTTGTCTTTGGCCGCCGACGATCTGGCCCCTTCATAGAGGCTGAAGTATTCGCAGAAATTCCTTCTTTCCTTTACCATGACCTTTTCTGCCTGTGGTTCACGGCACTGGTTGTGAGCGGATTCATCGTACTCCCTGCAGTTGAGGCAGCAGTACACGTCGGAACCGCACCCCTTGCACGTGTCGTTGCGAAAGACCTTGTCAACGTACTCCAAAGCCGCTCCACAATGATGACAGAATCCTTTCTTCATTTTCGGACCCCTTGCGGAAAAGTCTGTGGCGAGCTATCCTGTTGCGCCTGTGCTGGTCCGGATTTATAGCAGACTCTGCGCAGGACACAAGCAGTGGGCAACCGCGGGCTTGCGGTCAGGGAGTGCTGAATCTTTCCCAATTATTGCGGGTTGTGGAGAAAGAGCCATGAAAGAAGCGTTTCTCGTTCGACTGCCGACGGGAGATGATCTCTTGGAAGCAATTGCAAAAGAGTTTCGCGAGAGGTCCATAACCAAGGCGGGATTCATTGTGATCGGCGCGGTTGATGGAGCTGTGCTGGGGTTCTACGATACGGTCGAGCACGTGTACAGGAATCGCAAGTTCGAAGAAGCCCTGGAGATAGTCTCGTGCGTTGGGAACGTCTCCTTCAAGGATGGCGAGATCTTCGTGCACGCGCACGCGACCCTGGCCGGGGAGGACTTCGGCTGCGTGGGAGGCCATTTAATGCCTGGAACAAGGATTTTCGCCGCGGAACTCTATGGAAACCCAGTCACGGGGGACCCGCTCGTGCGGGAACTCGATGAATTCACGGGCCTTGCGCTGTGGAAGATGCCCTGAGGGTAACACGTCGAAATTCCGCATCGCGATGGACGGTCGCGGTGCTGCGGAATACATCAAACTGTGTGCAGCCTCAGCCGACTTCTACCTGAAAATCCCCAGGAATGAATCTCGCCCTGGCCTCCCAATGGCGTCGTCCCGGTGAAAACCGGGATCCAGGGCCTGCGAATTCCGACTTCCGCAGGAATGACTGATACAAAGGGTTCCGGGGAAGTTCGACAAGGGAATTTTCATGCTGTGTTGCGGCTTATCGGCCATAGAGGATCGCACTGAGAAAATAACAATTGTGTTTGCCGGTTGGTCATGGCTTTGAATGACATCCTACTCTTTTCCGTTATCTTCGGCTCTTTCGGGCTTGCGGTTGCCGCTCCGGAGCTTGGGAGCATCTTCCATCCTTACCTGCTCTATTGCATGATGACGATGCTCTTCCTGAGCTTCCTGAAGATAGACTTCAGCGCGCTTCTGGACACGTCGAGAGCGATGTTCCTACGGTTGGCCGCTCTTACGGCGGTGAAGCTCGTGGTCTTACCGGTTGCCCTTTACTGGGCCACTCTGGCGGTCCTTCCCGATTACGCGGTGCCGGTGCTCCTGCTTTCAGGCATATCAACAGGGGTCGTGGCTCCTTTCATTGCGACCCTTGTCTCGGCCCATATTGCCCCTGTCCTGAGAATGGTGGTGGTGACTTCGGTACTGGTGCCGTTTTCCCTGCCTTGCCTCGTCAAGGTCCTGGCCGGAGCCGAAATCTCCATCCCGTTAGACACCATGATCCGCCTGCTGGCGATGGTGATCTTTTTTCCTCTGGTTGCCGTGCTCTTCATCAGGCGTCTCTTTCCTGGACTGCTCGACAAGCTGCAGTCAATCCAGTTCCCGATCTCGCTGGTTTTCTTCGGCGTCATCAACCTGGGGGTTTTTTCGAAGTATTCGGAATTTTTGTTAAAATATCCCGGTCGAGTGCTGGCCTGTGTGGGTGTTGCCTACGCCCTGTCGGTCGTCTACTATGCCGCGGGATTTCTGCTCACCCCCGGCCGTGCGCGCGCCGAAAGGCTGGCAGCCGGCGTCAGCTTCGCGGTGATGAACAACGTGCTGGTGATAGTGTTTGCATCGGAGTTTTTCGGGCCGCTTTCGCCGACGCTTGCGGCAATGTACATGTTTCCGTTCTTTACTATGATCGTCCCTGTCAGAATCCTTGCCAACCGTGCTGAGCCTGAGGCCCACAGGGAGCCGGAAGCCTGATGACCTGCCCTTCCCTCGTAAGAATAGCCCTCGCGGCTTGTGCTGCCCTTGTTGTTTCCGCCTGCAACGGGAATGGGACCGAGTCGCTTCACCAGGATTCCAGGCTAATGATGGGCACCCTCGTGGAAGTGACGGTCGTGGCGCCGGCGGATAAGGCCAAAGCCGTCACCGAGGCCGTGTTCGAGGAGATGCGCCGAGTGGAGGATTTGACCTCGTTCCACAAGAACTCGCTCCTTACCGATATCAACAGCTCTGCAGGCAAGAAAGCCGTCAAGACCGATCTCGAACTTTTGTCGCTGGTTGAGAGAAGCCTGAAAATCGCGGGCGAGACAGGAGGCGCGTTCGATCCTACTGTGGGCCCTTTATGCAGTTTGTGGCGGTTCAGCGGCGCTGATCCAAGGTTGCCCGATCAGGCTGAGATTACCGATGCACTTGCAAAGGTGGGATGGTACCGGGTCAAAGTTGATCGCCAGGCG
>Ga0172371_10003353_pt1 | contig 24909 bp, 15 predicted proteins | sample Lak12m_FD_114543 | JGI IMG/M metagenome (GOLD analysis project Ga0172371, IMG submission 114543) | Freshwater microbial communities from Kabuno Bay, South-Kivu, Congo - kab_022012_12m | ecosystem: Environmental > Aquatic > Freshwater > Lake | place: Democratic Republic of the Congo: South-Kivu... | reverse complement strand
TGGACCAGTCAACGGTCTCCACGATCTCGTTCGCCACGTGGCCTGCCTTCACGCGACCGGGCCACCAGGCTATGGCAGGAATGCGCGTGATCGCGTCATGGCAGATGCCCGGCGCCTTCTCCATGAGGCCGTGCTCGCAGGCGTAGTCGCCGTGGTCCGAGGAGTAGACCACAAGTGTGTTCTCGCCGAGCCCGGACGTCCGCAGGAACTCGATTATCTGCCCGACAGCGTGGTCCACCTGGCTCACCGCCCCGAGGTAGCCATGCAGCTTGCGCAGCCGGCCGGCCTCGAATGTCTTCGGTTCGAACAACTGCCACTGCCGCTTGCGCCAGCCCTCTGCCTGGGCCCGCAGGTGCGGGGCCTGCCCTTTCATGTCATAGTCGGCATTAGGCGGCAGGTGCAGCTTCGACTCGTCGTACAGATTCCAGAACTCGGGTGCTGGCGACGTCGTCTGGTGCGGACGCGGCAGGCTCACGTGGCAGATGAAAGGCTTCTTTGCGGCAGCCGAAGACTGCATGAATTCGACGGCCGTCTTCGCCAGCCACCCCTCCATCGTGTGCTCGAACGGGCGCGGACCGGGGCGACCCTCCATGCTCTGGCGACCGCGGTCCCGGCCGAATTCCGGCAGGCCGTAGTGCTCCTGTCCGTCGTCGTGTCCGATCTCCTTGTTGAACGCCGCGTAGGCCGGACTGATACCCCCGACACTGCATCCCTCGCAGACCTCGTGGTAGACGTCGCTGTCATCCTCGACCCAGTATTCCGGGCAGTGGATCTTGCCCATCGCCGAGGTTCGGTACCCGGCGCGTCGGAAATGGCCCAGGATTGACGGAAGCCCGTTCGGGCGCGGGCCGGACAGGCCGTAGTAACCATGGTTACGACAGTACTGGCCCGACAGGTAACAGACCCGGCTCGGCGTACAAATCGGGTTCTGCGTAATGGCGTTCTCGAACCTCACACCTTCCGCCGCCATGCGGTCGAGGTGCGGTGTCTTCACGTCGGGATGACCCTTACATCCCAGCACCTTGGCGTTGTGCTGGTCGGAAAGGATGAACAGGATATTCGGTTGTTTCATCTGCGCGCTCCTCCCTGCCCGGCGACTGTGGCCCGAACCCGACTGGTCCAAACATGGATACCACAGGCGTTCGTTACGTTCCAGTTATGTTTGTTCCAGTCGAACATGACACTCCAAGACGGGGTGTCATTGCTCCCTCTACTTGCAACAGCCGGTGGGAACATCACAGGACGCACACAGACACCGCATCAGAGGAGACAAAAGATGCTCCCTTTGCTGGCATACCAGAGTTCGTAGGCCCCGATGTCGGTCCGCGCAAAACGCACGCGCGGGCCACCGTCAAGGTCAGCCTGATCCAACAGACCCTGAATATTGGTACCCGTGTTGACGCAAGGAGATCCCTCCATCAAACGAAAGTTCTTCATGGACGGATTCACGAAACGGGGAGTGTTCGTCGTATTCCCGTTCACCCCGTGCGTCACCACGGGAGCGGGAGCACAGCACCAGCCGGCAACCATGGCCCCGGCCGCTCCATAGGCATCGGGCCCGGTGGCAGCCGTGTTGTACCAGATGATAGAATTGGTCACGCCCACCCGTGTCGAGGCCTGATCATACCATATCCCGCCGCCCAGGCTCACAGCGTGATTGGAGGCAATCGTACACCCCACAAGGAGCGGCTTTGAGTTGTTGTATACTGCCACGCCTCCGCCGTCGGCATCCGTCGTGTTGTTGTGAACCAGCGTATTGCGAACCGTTACCGAGGCCGTGATGTAGAGCCCACCACCCCGGGGTGAGGCGGTGTTTTCGCCGACCGTGCAGTTGGCAAGCGCTCCGCCGCTCATGTAGACCCCACCGCCGAACCCGGCGTTTGTGCCTGAAGTATTCGCCTGAATCTCGCAGTTCACTACAGAGCCACCCGATACGTAGATACCACCACCGTCCCCCGTATTGGGCGCGCGGTTTGCCTGGACAACACAGTTACTTACCACGCCGCCGGTCATTCGTATACCACCGCCCCCGCTGGGAGAATTGTTCTTCAGAATCCTGGAATTCCTCACAAGCCCACCGGTCATATAGACGCCCGCCCCACCCCCACCCCCGTTGTACCCGTTGGTCATCGTCAGTCCATCAACTATCCCGCCGGCATGGGTCATGTAGACAACCCTTCGTCCGGCGTTGGCATTCAGGGTCACAGTATCCCTTCCGTTCACGCTGCGGACCGTAACGGCGTTGGTCACATTCACCGAGCTGGTAATAAGATATGTCCCGTTCGTAATCAGCACCGTATCGTCATCCTGAGACAGGTTCGCCGCCAGGTGCGGGAGCCTGGCGGCCATGGCCCAGTTAGTGTATGGAGGCGTCTGGTTGCCGCCCGACCAGACATAGCGCGTGGTGGCACTGAGCAACGGGGCAGTCAACACAAACACCAAACCTGCGACTGCCCGGGACAAACTGTGATGGTGAAACATCGGAATACTATACTAACGGATGACGCATCCCGCAATTCCTTCTATCTGAGCCGTGCTTTCCTCAGTTCCCGGACGCCCACCCCGAAGCATGACTTGAATAGGCGGGACAGCTGGTACGGGTCACCGATGCCAACCTGTTCGGCAATGACCTTGAGTGGTGCATCCGTTTCACAGACCAGTCGCCGTGCTTCCTCCAACCGCTGCCGCCGCACGAACGCCATGGGTGTGATACCTGTCAACCCGCGGAATCGGCGGATCAGGTACCGTTCGTGCAGGTGGAGATACTCAGCCAACTCCCGCAGGCGGAAGGGCTCCGCCAGACGGCGCCGAACAAAGGCCTGGACCGTCTTTACCAGCTGCGGTTCGTCCCCACGGGCCTGCCTTATGTACTCACCCGCCAGCGCGGAGACGTAGTGGCTGCAGATGGCCGGGCTGGAAGGCGCCCCCTGGCCAGCTTCCGCGATCAGCCATCCGGCCAGGGTCCCCATTCGCCCTCCGGCATCCGCCACCCGGAACGGTAGCGCGCGCGGCCGTCCGGGCCACCGGAACAGGACCGACACGCACCGAAGCACGTCGCCCCCGAAGGACCGGTCCCGGATCACAACCCGTGGCGGGAAAAAGACCACGTCACCCGCGCACCCCGTCACCGTCTGTTCCCCTATCCGCGCTTCGTACCGGCCGGTCTGGATCACGAGCAGGCGGTCCTCCACGAAACAATGCCGCGTCTCACGCGCCACGCCTTTCGAATCAAACTGCTGCAGGCTTACAAACTGGATCATCGAAGTGCCTTTTTCACAAGAGTCGGTGAATTCCGCCCATTGGCCCCTGCCGCGTCATCCGCTAGGGTTGTGTCCTTGTAAGACGTGCTATCTCGACAGGCAAGCGCAAAAAGGAGGATGATGAATGAAGACTACACCCGCACACGGATCGTTCCCTACCTTGTCACAATCCCAGTGGGGCGAGGTGACAAAGACGCATACACAGTTCTGCAGCCCGCAGGGCCTGGGGCGTCCGCTCGGCATCTTCCCCCATGCGTTTGCTCTGCCGGACGCTGCAAGCCTGGTCTGGCCGGACACGAATATCAAGCTTGCCGGTGCGATGCCGCGCGTCCCGGAATATGACGCCACAATCCGCGAGTACATCGTAAATGCGGGGAAACTCATCCAGTCGAGGCACCGGCGGGACGCATTTCCGGTCATCTACATCCGCCGTGGATTCTACGGGCATTCCCAGCGACTGTCGGAACCGTTCGGTACAACAGTGGAACTGGAAGGCGAAGGCGGGCACCGCTCGGCCCAGGCGAGACCCAGTATCCACTCCATGGGCGAGGTTGCCCATCTCAAGCTCAAGCCGGTAAAGGAATGCCGCTGGCTGCCCAAGAGCCTTGAGGTATTGCAGTACTACATGGATAGCACGGCCGGGCACTATCATATCCCACACATGGTCACCACCGGTCCCTGCGATACGGTGAACTATGCCACGGGTTCCACACTGCTGCTGGAGAGTTTCTACACACATCCGAAGGAAATGCACCAGCTCCTGCGGATGGCCACTGACCTGATCATCGAACACATCCTGGCCTGCAAGCGGATCGCCGGGGACCGGCTGATCGCCGATCACACCTACCTGCTGGACGGCGGCTACTGCATCTGCTCCGAGATCCGGTCGCAGTTCAGCCCCGAACACTACGAGGAGTTCGAGGCCCCCTATCTCAAGGAGATCGGCAAGGCCGTCGGCAAGCTCCACATCCACGTCTCCGGCCCGATCGAGCACTCCGTGCCGGCCACGCTACGGGACCCGAATATCACCCACTACAAGTTCTGGCTACGGGACTGCAACCTCAAGAAGGTAAGTGAGCTCGTGGGGAATAGGATCTCAATGGACTTCTTCTGCAACGACTGCATGCCGCAGATCGGGTTCACGGACGCCCTGGACTTCTTCAAGTACATCTTCCTGAACGTCCGGCCGGAATCGCGCTGGACAATCCCCCACACCTGGTTCTCGGGGAACCATCCGGCCCATCCGCGCGTCTGGACCGATGCGTTCAACCTGGCCTACGACGAGCTGGACCGGGCGGGTACGCTCCCGGCCGAAGTCCGCGCCTTCGGAAAGATTGAATAGGCGGTCAGACGAACGCGCAGTGAGTCGTCAATCAGACACATCCTCGTGGGAAGTGCCCTCAACACAACCGCGATCGTCAGACACGTTCAGATACCCGCGTGGGTCTTCCTCGATACGAAACGCCATCATGGAACACCGCGCGGACTCCTGCTGCCTCGAAACCCGGGGCCGGATACGTTGTCGGAGGACGCGTGAGGCACGCCAGGTCCCAGACTACTGGTAGCGTTCCCGTATCGGTCTCCGATCAGTCTCGGACCTCTCCTGCCTGTTTCACGAATGTCGCGTAATGTTGTTCCCATATGGCGGCCATGCGGCGGACGCGCGCGGGCTGTTTCGCCGCAAGGTTGTTGAGTTCTGACCTATCCGAGTCCATGTCGTAGAGTTCCCACTTTCCGCGATTCACGGCTACCAGCTTCCACCTGCCAATCCGGAGCGCGCGATGCCCTATGTGCCGGAAGAATATGCAATTGCGATCCACCTCGACATCCCGCCGAAGCGCTGGCGCCAGGCTTACCCCGGCCAACGGCGGGCGGTCCTTCCCACGCCATGCTGGTTCCTGTTTCTGACCGGCAAGGTCGAGTACGGTCGGTACAATGTCGGTCAGATGACATGGCGCATGGCGCAAGGCGCCATGATCCTTGATCCCGACCGGCCAGTGCATGATCCAGGGCGTAGCGATCCCGCCCTCGTGTACCCAGGACTTGTGATAACGGAACGGGGTATTGGCCGCCGTGGACCATCCGGGCCCCAGGCACAGATAGGACCCGCCGGACCCCAGCTTGGCGTGTTTGTCGTGTCCGTCGCCCCGGATGATCTGCTCGGCGCTTGCGCCATTGTCCGAGACGAACAGCGTCACCGTGTTCTCCCACTCGCCCATGGCCTTCAACTGCGCGATCACCCGCCCGATTTCGCGGTCCATCCGATGAATCATGGCGGCATGGATTTCCATCTTCTTTGCCTGAAAGGCGCGTTGGCGGGCCGTCAGACTGTGCCAACTGACAGCGTACGGTGCTTCGCCTGGGTCAATGCGCTTCGCCAGATCCGAGGGAGAAAGATTCCACCGGGGCTTCGTCCCAGGCTGACGCGGTGACAGGCCACAGTCCAACAGGCGCATGTCGCGCAGGCGTTTCAGTCGGGCATCGCGCACCGCATCCCATCCTTGGTCATACTTGCCTCTGTAACAATCTATGTCTTCCTGCGGAGCGTGCAGTGGAAAGTGCGGCACGACAAACGCCAGGTAAACAAGAAGCGGCCGGGTCGCGTGGTGGCGGTCGTGTTCTCTAAGAAATCTCACCGAGTAGTCTGCAATGGCAGTCGATGAATAGTAGCCCTTGCCCGGCTTCACGGGTGGCAGCGGCTTGTCGTCCAAGTTGTGTTCCCTGACTTCGAAGTTCCGGTCGTAGTCGCGCACGTAGTACGACCTATCGAACCCGCCCATGGCAAACGGCGCCGGGAACTGGTTCACGTGCCACTTGCCGGAGTGGTAGGACCGGTATCCCAGAGGCTTCAGGTAGTGTGGAAGCGGACGTCCCCAGTCTGGCAACCGGCCGTCGGCCGGGACCTTGGGTACCTGCTGGTAGTAGTTGCCCGTCATAATGCAGGCGCGGGACGGCCAGCACCGGCCCGTCGAGTACCCCTGCGTGAACCGCACACCGTTCGATGCCAACGCATCGAGATTCGGCGTGGATATCTCCCCGCCGTAACAACCCGCATCCGAGAAACCCATGTCATCCGCAACGACGATCAGAAAGTTCGGCCGTTTCATATCGGCTCCTGTCCCTCCATCCCGACACAGCGTGTGAAGAGCCAGAATAGTGCCTGACGCACAGGCCCTGTCAACAAGGCTTCCGAGCCCGTTTTCCTGTTGTTCCCATCCCCGCTGAAGCCGTAATTTGACTATCAGTCGGGTATGCATCCGATTCCCGGTACCTGTCAGCAGACGGCAGTCCCGCGCTAACGCAACGAACCGCCCAAATTCATGAGTTCGCATGGAGGTAATATGAAGGAATCAACGAGGACCATCGATGACCACCCCATGGAAATCAGGGCCATGGAACTGTTCAAACAGGGCAAGTCCAGAGAGGCAAGCCAGCTGCAGGACGAATTCCTTGCGGAGATCAAACAAGGCGGGATGAACCACTGCTCATGCCCCGCCGCGTGCAAATTCCACGGGAAATGTGTCGAGTGCGTGACCATCCACAGGGGCCACGGGGACCATTTACCGTACTGCCTTCAGAGCATGGTTAACCGGAAAATCGGGCAACTCTCCGGATTGACTGAGCACACTTTCAAGCCGCCCGAAAGGGGCGACTGAGCCTAAAACCCGGAGGGTCATGACGCTTCGCATCATTGATCCAGGTACATATAGTACTGGGTAACGGTGAAACGGACAAATGAACCTGTTGCAAGGTTGCCGTCATCTATCGTCCTGTCGAGTTCCAGCATCATGTTTGCATCGGGCAGGTTACCAACGGGGCCTACGATGCCGATAGCCGGTCTGTAGTCAAGAGACGCCCAGGCCGTGCACTTGTAGAGCCACATCCCACCAGTCTCCGGCCTGCGACTCCACCTGTTGGAGTTGATATAGGCGCTCATGTACGACGGCAGGACCCCCGGGGCGGCAAAGTCAGACGAAAAGCCGCCTGCCTCCATTGCGTATTGCTGGAACGCATCGTGAAAGACACGAAAATCGTTGGCAGTAGCGTTCACCTTGGACCGCAACCTGGCCTTCTGGAACGAGGGGATGGCAATGACCGACATCAAGCCTATTATTGACACCACTATCATTATCTCTACCAGCGTGAAACCTGTACCCCGTTGACCATCAGTCGTCATCTTGCCATGAGTTCTAGCAGAACGCATGCCAACGTTCATGCATTTGGAATTCGATCGAAAGAAACGGGAAGCAGTCAGGGCAGTTGTTTCGCCGCGCAACGTTATTGATTGCGGTCTCAGTTGTCCATGCGGCTGTCGGCCTCGGGGAGAAGGACTCGCTGGTCGAATACGGCCAGGTACGATACCGTGTGGCCGCTAACGACCAGCCTGCGAGCCTTTGGGGATGTCGATTAACACATGCATCCGCTCTGCAGCCGGGTCAGACACGAAGGATGGGCACTGGCGACTGTTCCACCTGGACGGCATTGCCACCCTGTCCTTCGTCGCCGGCACTATATCCAGCCGATCATACCTGGAACGCTCACAAATCCATCTCCTGAAACTCAGCCGGGGACTCTATCCCTGTTGTCCGGCCGTTCACAGCAAGCAGCTTGCCTTTGCCCATGGCCGCCCATTGCATGTGACCCGCTGGCACGTGTCGGACCATGGCCAGTTCAGCGTCAGTTTCAAGCCCGGCGTCCGGCACGACGCGAACGCCACCCCGCGCTACAGGTGACAATCCGAGCGGATCCTCCGCGTCCGTCAGCACCAGCACATCACGCACGCCCCCGGCCAGACAGACCTCTATCGCCACATCGGCATCCGAACAGGCCCTGCCATCCCTTGTCACCAACGGGACTCGTCGGCACGAGGAAACCTCGGCGGACCCCCTGTGTGCCTGCAGTATGGCAATGAATGTTGATGCCAGCGGTTCGGATCCGCGACGCCGTGTCATCACCGTTGGAATCCAGCCCGCGTCCGTTGAGTCGTAACCGCCGAATGTCACCCATGATTCCGCCAGCGAAGCCTCGGCGCCGGTTGTGAGATCCGTATACAGGAGGTGTACCCCCTGCCCGTCCCGGAGTTCCCAGTCCACGCTCCAGCCCGGTTGCGCTGTTCGATCGGTCCGGAAGTTACGCATGATCGTATCGTGCCCATAATCCGCGGCCGGCGCAAGGGTCAGCCCCGAGGCGGTTGCCACCCCATGATGACTGCGCAGGAACTTCGCGTGATCCGTCCCGCCCACCACCCGGAAGAGGTCGACTAGGTAAAATCCGCCCGACGGCGTGTCCACCAACACGAGGGTCCGCTCGAACTGCCGTCCCCCGATAATCTCAGGGCCGGATACCCGCACAACCCGCACCCACCGGCCGATTCCCCACAGCGTCGTGACCCCGGCGGCTATCGCATGCGGCTTACCGTCCACGACGACTGTGTCATGTGACGCTGAGTTCAGCTTGTACCATCGCACCTGCGGTGTGTCCCATCCGCCAAACTGCAAAGGTGGGTATCCGAGGTCGGGCAGAAGATCGAGATCATGGGCGAACAGCCCGATATTCATCCCGTCTCGATGCCCATGCACCCCCTCGTCCACCTCATAGGAAATCCAAGTAGCGCGTTCCCTTGCTCCTGACCCGGATCGCAGCATGGCCAGGCGCCACTGGGTCTTGTTCACGCTGGCTATCACAGGCTCTTCGCCGTGCGCCGCGATGATCGCGGACGTCTCACGCTGGAATCCTTCGGGATCTTCGGCAAACATATCGTGCGGAAGCCCTTCGGTGGACCGGTAGTTATTGTGACGCATCACCTGAATCAAGGCGACGTCACCCGTGATCCGGTACAGGTTCATAAAGAACGTGAACATCGAAGGCGCCAGACCCGGGTTCTTTGTGATGGTCTGGTACCCAAACATCGTGGGACCAGGCTTGTAGAACGGCGCGCTGATCGCAAACGGCGCCCCCATGTAGCGTTCATACCGGGCGCCGTAGTGACCGGTATCCCCAACCAGTGGGTAGAACCGTCGCCGGAACCACATGTCGATGTGAAACCGGAACATGGCATGGATCCGGGGATGACGCGTCGCTATGTCAGCCAGAAATCCCGGCCTCGCATCCTCAAACCGCTGGAGAAACGTGGCTACTCCCCAGAGATTGCCGGCGGTGTACCCCGCAAGCCCTTTCTCGCCGGTCACGCCGTCCACGGCTGTCGCCAGTTTCAGCATGGAATCTGTCTGGGCCGCTGCATCACGCCGGTATTCCGGTGTATCAAGTACTGTCAATATCGTGATCACCGCAATTTCCGTACTGGGATAGTTTGCCCGAATCTTGTGCAGGTTGGCCAGTGGATCGAGCAGGATCCGCTCCTCAATGTTCCGCTGGATTTCCCCGAAGGAGCGCTTTGGATTTGCGAGTCCGATTCGTCGAGCCCGGTCCGACAGGAACGATATCAGATCCCTGTCTTCCAGGAGAGCGTCGAATACCTGGTCATAGGCCGTGACCATGTCGAGCGTTTCGCCGACCGCATCATGCCAGACAGTAACATAGCCGTTTCCGGATCGGGGCTTCTCGTATACCTCCGCTTCCTCCATGAAATCGAAGGTCGGATACAGGTCGGCGACACGGTCGAGCAAGATTCCCGTCTTGTGCGCGTAGACAGCCTCCCCGGTCGCGACATGGGCGGCCGCCAGCGCCTTAATCCCGTCGATCACGAGCTGTTTCCATTGCCCGTAGATCAGGTATGCGCCGATAAACCGCCACCGGTGGGTACCGTCCGAATACCCGGTCCCGTCGTCCACACCGAACGTATGCATCAGATCCCCGGCATCGGAATGTGCGGCGTTGAACAGCAACGAACGATCGGCTCGATCAGGCTGGAAGACTCGACGCTCATCCAGGCCCGAGTCATAGTACGCCTTGAAGTCGTTGGTTGGGAAGAGTGCCGCGCAGGACGGGCATTCCATCTTCCATGGATGGGCAAGAGCGTCGACCTTCCAACTGAACATCGGGACACTGTTTCGGCAGGAAGGGCAGAAACCATTCGACCATACCATTGCGGATCTGGGCAGGGTGTTACCGAACATCAGGTCCCACAGCTGCTGGTCCGACATTTGCCTCCACGGTTCCGCTGCGTGGACAATGTCATCACGGACAGCCCGTGCCCACGCATGTCTTGCCACATTGTTCTGCAATCGCCGGCGTAAGGTTACAGGATAAAGTATTGCACTGCGTTTCCGGACAGGCCCACCCTCCCGAACAAAGAGACTGTCTGCAAGTCGTCTCGCCACCACCAGTGGGTCCTCGCCTTCGGCCAGCGGTCTGGCGGCGATGATCTCTGTGAGGGTCACAGCCGTGCCGACCGGCAGGAACATCTCGTCTGTGCCCGCCTTGTCCGGATAGTAAACGGACAGGGTTGCGCCGGATTTCGGACTCCCTGGTGCAAAATCGAGAGTCCCCGGCGAGAAGCGTTTGTCCAGACCGTAGACTGCCACGGCGCCGTCAGAATACCATGCATGAAAGGGAAACGATGTGACTCCTCCCGCTGGTACGCGGATGGAAGGGATATCGGTCGGCATCCGCGCGGGAGGACGCATGGCAAATGTGTACCGCAAGTCACCCGCCACGGGGAGCACGAACCCGGGGCAGATGGTCGTCGTCATGTTCCGGATGAACCTGTACGTCTGTTCCCGTTTCAGGTATGGCCGGTCCGGCGGCAGGACAAGAATCTCCCGGGCGATCCACCCGTCAGCCTTACCGGACAGGATGGCGGTCCACGTTCCATCGGACAGGCGGCGCACGTCACACTCCGTCGCAGCAATGGAACCCGCGCGGGTGACGAACTCACGGCCAGGCCGGCCTTCGAGCAGGACCTGCGACACCGTGGATGCCGGCAGCGTAATGCGACGCACGAAATAGCCCGGCAGTTCGCCTGTCTCATCCAGACCGATTTCCACCCGCAGGTACTCGTTTTCCAGGATGTAGTGCGGCTGTCGTTCCTCCATGCGATGTCTCCCGAACCACGCGCCTATGAATCGCATCATGCCATCCGAGGAACCCTATTCTGCTTCCTCTGATTGGCAAATCACAGCCTACGGCGAAACGTTCCCCGGCTGAGCTTCCAACTCCACGCGGAACTCGGTCTGCTTTGGCGCAAGATGATCCAGTGTGCCCGAGAACTGCACCGTTGCCCCGGGTGCAAGTGAAGGCTTCGCAGGACGGAACTCACGGGTCTCCAGGACCGTTCCATCCTCCGCCCTCACGACGGCATTAACCGCAATACCCGTGACATCCTTCTGCCCAGTGTTCTCAAGGCTACCGAGAACATATGCAACGACTCCAGTCTTGCCGGCCGGCATCACCTTCGGCGGCCGGACAAATTGAACCGGCCCGCTGTTCCCCTCGGCAATCACACCATCCTGAGGATTTCGGTCCCGCACAACTACTGTTGAGGTCACCACCGGTTCCTTTGGTGAAGGTACATCATCCTCCGTGATGATCGAGTGGCCCGGCATGCCCGCCAGTGTCATAGTGGTCGCCTGGACAACCCATTGTTTAGGGGTACCTGTTCGCGACCAGGTATTCCGCTCCGCGATCACGCCACCGTTCACGTGGACCTTGACGTCAAGATAAGCCCGGTCGGGACCAAGGTCTGCTATCGCAAATTCGATCCGCCCGGCGCCGGCATAGGGATGCTTCTGCATTGCCTTTCCGTACGCGACCAGGTCAGGTTTCGTGGGCTGCAGGACAAACACCTCCCGCGTGGCCGTGGTCCGGAAATCCTTCCCTGCAACCGCATCGTAGTACACCTGAGCAATCTGCCGGACAAACTCACGGTCCACCGGTTCATCGGTGGGAACAACCGGTTCCCCGCACAGCCTGTTCACACAGAACAAGATCATGGCCAACCATGCCCTGCCACAGTTTCCTCCACGTCTGATCACGTTATTTCTCCCGGTAGTTCCCATCACGATTCGGATCAGTCTACCCGAACCACAACACGCTTCAAGGTTTCAACGGAATGTGCCGGTGTGTCCGAAGATTCAGGATAGGGCCCGGCCCCTTCCCTGCTCCGCCGTCGAAGGCGAACTCGACCGTGAGCGGCCCTGTCGGTAAGGCGGGAAGGTTGCGGATCGGGACTTCCTTCACCACCTCATGATTCGCGTCGTACACGAATGCCATGGGCATGTCATGCGGGGTTGAGAGGTATTGCCCCGGTTGCAGCACAACAGGGACCCGGACCTGGAGTTCAGGATCGCCGTTCACAATGACTCGCGGATGCCGGATCGGCCCGGCGGCAGTCTTGGGCAGACGGACCAGAATCTGAAGCTTCTGCGTGTCCCAGGCCACTCGCTCGCCACGGTCATACTCGGGCGGGGTGAATTCCCAGCACCCAGGTTGTTTCCCACCGCCGTGCACCAGGTCGTCTGACAACCAAGCTGACTGGTAAATCCCAGGGTCATGGGTCCAGTCGAACAGAACCGAACATGGCTTGACTGATCCGTCCCCCAGCGACCGGATCGGTACCGACGCTGCCGGCGTCATCTGAAGCAGCAGATGCCGCCAACGCCGCACGAACTCGAGCCGCCATCCCCCACGGGTGGTGCGTGAAAGCGTATGTATGCAATCCGACTGACGCAGGCCCAGCTTCTGCCTTTCTGAAAACGCTCCAGCCAGGCGAGCTACCTCCCACATCCGGATCTTCTCCACGATCAGATCCCGTTTCGGATTCTGGTTGAAGTTATCGATCTCGACATGCAGTTCCACGCCGGCATCCCACCCTGCAGCCAGACCCATGAGCCATTCGACATCTTCCACCGTCGTGTGCTTGTCCGGGTAGTGCTGGCCCAGGCGACGCGGCATGTAGTTATTCCGGAGCTGGATCATCCGCCACAGGCGGTAGTCCAACATGCCGCCGCGGAAGCCCTTGTGGCAGTCGTACTCGCCCCAACTGATATAGGAGAGCGCATGCCAGCTCCAGTTGCCGAGGTTGGAGCCGGTGTAGAGAAAGTCTTTGTCATGGGTCTCACGGTAGATGGCATCCAGGAAGACGTTCTGCGAGTAGGCGCCATGACCGGTGAACCTGCATCCCTCGTGGCCGTCGAGCGTCACCTGGCGGAAGTTTCCCTTACGGGCCAGCCACCCCACCCGTCTCCCGAGCTCGGCATTCATCGCCTCCGTACCGGGGAAGAAGCACTGCCAATACGTGTATAGAACGCGAACTGCACGACGGCCGGCCGGGTGCACCGCTGGAACCGTCCGGTAGAAGCCGCGTTTACATTCGGTCAACACTACGTGCCCGCCTTCCGACTCCACGTGCTCGTACTGGATCAGTTCATCATCGACCCATATCGCCTTCTCCTTCACGTCCATGTGCGGTTGCCGCAATGCCCCAAGCAGGCCGTCGCGGTCCTCGAGCCTGACCGCCGTATCATTCCTGCCCAACGCTCGTGCCAACCGCGTTTCCGGCGGCACGGTCTGCAGGCGTCGGTCTGGAACCGGGCTGATGCAGGGCTCGGGAAGGTTGATTTCCTTTGTGAATGTAGAAAGCGTGTAGAACAAGGTGTGCACGCCCCGAGCCTTGGCCTTGTCGGAGCACCCCTTGAATCCGGCGAACCCGGTCGGGTAGAGATTGGGGTCCGGGTCAAAGTGCCCCCAGTTGCCGAACGTGCGGAACCGGCACAGCCACTTGAACCCCGAGGCGACCGCCAGGTCGAGGCACCGGTCGATGTTTTCCTCAGTGTAGTCGGTCCACCAGGAGGAGCCCCAGGGCACAGGCGACCGCTTGGCCCATCGGCCCTCGATCATGGGATGCGGGAGGGACTCCGCCTGCTCGACGGCCTCGATGGTATCCAGGACCCGGGATTCCGCACAGCCGTAGAGCACCACGCCGCTCCCCACGATCCCAACCCCGTGCACTCCCCGGCCATCCATCCGGATCCCGAAGAAGTCCTCCGTCCGCCCGTCGCGGCGCCAGTCCCACGTTTCCAGCTCAAGCCAGGAACCGCCTTCCGTCTGCGGATACCGGCGGGCGGACAGGTCATGGCCGTCACCATGTCCGTCAGTGTTCATATCCAGACCCAGCATCCCGATCACGAACGTTCCCTGTCGCAGCAGCCCAACATACTCGCCGATCGGTCCTTCCATGGAAGTGGCCATAGGACCCCAGTACAGACACTGTATAACATCCGGATGGCTGAGTTTGATCACCTTAAGCCTCAGGTAGTTGGAGTGTTCAGTTGCTTCCAGCACAACGATGGGACCCGTCTGGAACGTGAAGGCCAGGCGACAACGTGACGCAGACAGCTTCCGGCACTGCAGCTTGACGGGAACCACCCGTCCAGGGTCGCCGACAAACTGCGCCGTTACCAGAAAGGCGGGCTGTACGGAATGGCAGTAGTTCTTTCCCCGTGCCGCATTGCGCAGGCAACAGATCCGCCCGTCTTCCGACACCCGGATCCGCAACTGTCCGGCATTTAACTCCACCCATCCACTGCCAGTCTTCATGCGAGGTCTTTCCCTCCCGGTGGCGCCATGCAGATACATATCCCCTACCAGATACCGTACCGACCGGCAAGTCACAGGATCCGCCTGCTGCTGCCGGTTATGTGGTTTCCGGTCCTTACGCTTGAACTCATGTGCCGGTTCTGGCACGGTCAGCATCATGTTCTCAACCGGGGGTCTACCATGATGTCTGGAATATCGCTTCCTGTTCGCGGGGTACATATTGATTGCCGGGCACAGATGCTGAGATTCGACCGAATCCGGACGATCTTCAAAGATCTGGTTCGATGGGGTTACAACGCCGTTCTGTTCGAGTACGAAGATCACTTTCCGTATTCGGGCAGGCTCAAATCTATAGCCTCTGGTGACGCACTGACCCACTTTCAGGTGAAGGAGCTGGACCGGATTGCCTCTGACCTGGGTCTGCAAATCATCCCGCTTGTACAATGCCTCGGTCACCTGGCCTATGTGTTGCGCCTGCAGAAGTTCAGGCGGTTGTCGGAGGGATATCCAAAGACACAGCCCTATGCCGTGTGCCCGGCCGATCCGGGATCCCGACGGTTGTTCCGGGAAATGGCCGAACAGGTGATCGAGGCCCACCCGGGCTGCCGGTATTTCCACTTGGGCGGAGACGAGGTGAAGCTGGACCCTTCCTGCCCCCGTTGTCGCGACGTGTACGGTCGGGCATCGGAATCGGAGAAGCTGGTCTCCCACTACCTGGACCGCGCCGACTGGATGAGATCGATGGGACCGGACCCGATTCTCTGGGGCGACCTGATCTTTGCCCATCCGGAGCACCGTGACCGGCTGCGCGGGCATGCCATCATCATGGACTGGGACTACTGGAGCGGAACAAAGCCGGCTCCTGCGCCGCAGGTCCTGTGGGGGATGCGGTACCTGCCCGGGATCAAGCCCAACGATCCAAAGACTTGGCCCCCGTTGTCCCGAAAGCTCTTCGAGTCGGCGGTATTCACAGAGGATGGGCGCAAGGCCCGGCCATTCCCGTACTCATCGTTCCTTCACAACGAAGGGCAGCCGTTCATGGTAGCCACGGCAGCGCGGTGCTCCGGCGATTCGTTCTGCGTCCCCGCGCAGCCTCTTCACAGTGACAACGTCGTGGGAGGAGTACGCGCGTCCCTCGAACAGAGGGCATTGGGCTACGTTATCACGAGCTGGTCGGTTCGAAGATCCCCATGGCCCCTTACAGAACACTCGCTCATAGCCGGAAGCATGGCTCTCAGGCATCCAGGGGTCTCCGGGAAGGCAATAGACAGGGCATTCGCACGCGAGCATTTCGGAGTGGCCGACGCTTCGCTGGGCCGTATTCCCGGGCTCCTCGGCGCGCCCGCGCCAGCATTCCTGCAAAGCATGCCGCGGTCCGACCTGAAGACAAACCAGTGGCTCGCACTGAGCTTCGATAAACGGCTGGAACAGTCCCGGAAGGACATTGCCACGTCACTCCGGCAGTTATCCGCGCTTCGGCGCAACTGTGAAGTCGCGAAGCGCCTGCTTGGTCGAGCACGCCCCCGAACCGCGTACCAGCGCGAACGCGTGACGCTCTGGCGCTGGGCCATACGGGTGCTGAGTTTCTACGCTGAACACGGTCCGTTGTGGCTCAAGGGGGATAAGCCGGCGAAATCGCTGACTGCCATGGGACCACTGGTGGCTCTCACGCGCAGGGTTCTGGGCCGGATATACACGGATGAAACAGTGTCAGAAGAGATCCAGACACGATTCGGAAGCCTGGCCGACTACCTGGAGGGACGTGCACCAAGGGACGGCCAGGTCTCAGGATGAGACCGCTGGTGCCTTACCGACGGCTACCGCCGCGATGATACCCGACACAGGGGAAGCGACTCCGGAAAGACTGGAACACGGGGAAGCTTCCTGACCGATACCGGAATCATGAACCTAAGCATTATCCCCTGCCCCATGCCTGAATCGGTTTTGAGCGCAGCGACAATTTCATGCCCGCCACGTGACAACCGCACGTTCACCTTCGACCGGTCAGGCACTGCAGGGTTCACCCTCTTCGGCGTCTCAAGGACCTGTCTGCCATCAACGAAGAGTCGTACTCCACCGTCATGACCCAGGCAGACCGTCCAGACGCCATCCCGGGGAACCGTCACGCTTGTTCCAACATAGCAAACCCCATCATTGGATCCGTGGCGTCGCGAAACGTTGACAAACCCTTCGGGCACCGCATCTGTTCGGACATCAGTCCAGTCAAGTGAAGGATCTGACAACTTGGCCGCCTTGATTTGCGAAAGAGGGGTCGTCACCAGGCGCGATAATCGCCATTTCCCAACAAACGGGGAGAACCGCTTGTCGTCTATCGGCTCTCCCATGAAAAAGGGCTGGGTCCAGGCCTGGGCTGCCCCCTTACCGAACGCCACAAACCTTACATACTTGCGGTACGCGCTCGACATGGTTGCGAAATCGAAAACTATTCTCCCGCAACGTACCCGGTCCAGGCGGACACCCCACTCCCCAACCGCCCATATTTCGCGGGCATTCCTCGCCGCAACGGTGATGACCTGGCCCTGCCTGCGAATGACATCGAACGTTACACCGGTGCTGCAGTAAAAGTTCCCACTCCGGACAGCCTTGAACACCGCTCCCGGCGTTCGGGCGGCGGCCCGGACCATGATCCATGCGTTGCCGACATGGGGTGGACTGTGCGCATCGTCGGATGCAAATCCCAGCACCTTGCGCCCGCGCGACAGAAGGTAGTCCCATTTCTCAGTGGCGAGGGAGGTCCCGGAGAGGAAATCGATCAGACCGTTGTATATCTCTATTCCGGCTGCCGACGGACGATCCATCAGATCCTCGCGCGAGTAGTGCGGCGGTTCCTGCCAGTTCGGATGATTGAGAATCACGAGGACGGGTTCACCAGCCATCCATGCAAGAACCTGCTTCTGATCATGGCACTTCGTGCTGCGAGCAAGCAACGGCTTACGGAAAGACACGAGGTTCATGTGTTCACCGACCTTCGAATTCCACTCGAAGCCGTGTAGCAGCAGGAATCCGCTTTTTCCGGAAAGCCGGTGAGTATTGAGCTTCATGTGATCCGAAATGCAGAGAAAGTCGTACCCTTTACCGGCATAGCGCCTGACAATCTCCTCCGGGGTCATCCCCTCGCCCGAGTGCGTATGCAGATTGCCTTTCAGCCAGGTTCCACGAGTGTTCTCATAAAGGTTAGTCCAGTTCATACCCGTCCTTTCCAAAAGGCCCGGCCTATCCGGGAATCGAAAACACCGCCTCCCAGGGAACTATGTCAATGCGCAGATGGTCACTCATCCCACCCGTTCCAGTACCAGTATCCAATCCTCCGATGATGGCTTGCGCGGCGGGGTCCAGCTCCCTTTGGCATCCGTCTTGACCGTACCAATCGGCCGGGTTCTGCCGGTGATCGGGTCGATGAAGAGGGCATCGGATTTACCCTTGGTCATGACCCGCAACGGCAGGCAGTTCCCCATCCACCCTTCCGCCACGCAGCCCATGTGGCGCGGGTCATTCGTATTAGCCGGCAGGTAGTAGATGGCCAGTTCACCTGGAATCCCCATTCCGAAACTCCACTGACGTCCCAGCGCGGCAGCCGCCGGTTCCTCGAACGGTCGGCACCTGTACCACGGGTAACGTGACAGGATGGCCGCACCCATCCCCACGTGTGAGGACCCAGGATAGTGCATGGCGTCTTCCCAGTAGCCGCGCCCCCAATCACCCGTGAAGCCACGGTATGGATCCCGCTTCGAGTTCATCCCCCAGATACCCTGCGCGCCGTATGTGTGGCCGCAGCACCCCATCGTCATCGCGGTCCAGAACAAGAACCGCTGGATGTCCGCCCAGCTCGACCCCATGATGCCTTCGTAGTTCGCCTCGGCCGAAAACACCGGCAGGCGTGGAGTCGTAGCGAGGGCCTTGCCGAGCGTTTCCAGGTGGGAGTGCAGCCCCGAGTAGCCCATATGGGTCGTCTGCACCATCTCCAGGTCGATCGGCGTGCCGGGTTCCAGGTCGTAGCGGGACGCGCGTGGCGCCCTCGGGTGCGTGGTAACCGGGTTGTGCCAGGGATCCGCCTCCCGCAGCCAGGACCCCATCCGTGACCAGATGGCTTTCTGCTGTGTTCTCTCCGCGGCGATCGCCGCCTCGTCGCCTCGAAAAATCGTGCCGTACGTCGGCATGGTCGTCTCGCCAGCCAGGCACCACACGACAGGCCACGCCGCGTACCGCGCGACAAGATTCCGCCAGTGACGGTGTACGCGCTCCTCGCCCATGGCCAATCCCCAGTATCCCCACATGCCGACGATACAGGGCACCAGGCCGTTGTCCAGCAGGTGCCGGATGCCAAGGTCCATGCGGTCGTAGTATGCGGCGTTAATATCCTTCCACCCGGGTTCCCAGGAACAGCCCGTCTCATTCGCCTGCCCCGGATCGAACGCCTGGCTCGGCGCGTCATAGTCCGGCAGGGGGCCCGCTACTACTTGAATCACTGTGAAACCCTTCTGGAGCCTGTCCTGCGTCAGCCGGGCAAACTCGTCCGGCCACGGCAGACGGCGCGTGAACGCCATCCACCAGGTGTCCGCCAGCCACAGGAACGGAGTCCCGTCCTCATGACGGAGCGTCCGCCCGTCGTCCGAAACGCGAAGATGTCCACGGCTGAACAGCGTAGCCGTTGGCATCGCATCAACCACTTCCAGAGCGCCGTGCGCCTCCTTGAGAGATGCTGTGCCCGGTCTAACTTGCCATGTGTATCGACCCGCTCGAGGCGGTGCGAACCGGAAACAGCAGTCGCCGGCTCCGTTCCTGAAACAGGGAATTCGCCACTTTGCGCCATCCACGTCCGCCGTCACAAGAGCATCGACCTCGGCGCTTCCGTCCCCACCCGTCCTCGTGGAGTAACAAACCACCTCTACCGGTAACAGTCCCATGGTTTCCCCCTGCAGTTCAGTCCCGATGTTAGCGATCGGCTTCATCGAAGCAATACCCGAGAATCGTATGTGTGCACGATTTCGCATTGAAAAGGATGGGGCCATTGTGTATGGCCACGTTTCCAACAGACGTTACGGATCGAACAGACAGGAAGAACGACATGAAACTTGAACTCGGATCCCCCACCCTCGTTGCAGAAAGCGTCGGACACCTGTGGTTCCCGACGATGGACATCATGCCCACCGGCGAGTGGCTTGTCCGGTGCAGCGCCATACCGGACACGAACGATGTCCCGCCGGTCAATTCCTATGTCCGGTCGGAGGACAAGGGAAAGACATGGTCACCACTGGTCCTCACCCCTTACATCGGGCCCGCCGCCTTTGTCCGCGGCGACGAACTCCTGAACCTGCCCTACCGGTGGTACCCGGCCAACAAGGACTACACGTCCCTCATTTCACATCGAGTAACGTTCCACAAAGGCGCAAAGACGTTCACGGTGGAGCCAGAGACTCTGCATGTTGACGGATTCCCCCGCTCCATCGAGCCCATGGGCCAGGGCGAAGCGATGTTCGTTATGGACAACAACATCATCCGGCTCGCGGACGGCCGGTTCGTGTGCTGTATGTATGGCACCTTCCGCGGCGATGTCCAGAGGCACAACAAGGCGCACGGCAAGGACGGTACCGCGGGTTACTCACTGGTGTTCATCGAGAGCAAGGACGGCGCGTCCTGGCGCTACGTTACGACTATCGCCGACTGGTCGATGCTCGCTCACACCCCCGAAGGACCGGACGAGAGCACCATGGTCCAGCTGGCTAACGGCGACTTGCTCGTCATCTACCGCGTCGGTTCGTTCAAGCAGAACCCGCTTCACAAGAGCCTGAGCCGCGACGGCGGCAGAACATGGAGCAAGCCTGAAGCCATGGCGCCATTCAGCGTGTATCCAAGTTGCGTGAAGACGGCCAACGGGACACTGGTGCTCACCACCGGTCGCCCTGGCATCTACCTCTGGACCTGCACCGACGGTCGTGGGGACAAGTGGGTCCAGACCGACATAATGGCGTACCACAACAAGGCGGTGTCACGCGAAGACTGGCGCATCGAGTCCACCGACGACGGGTCCAGGGTCCAGACGACAAGTTACACGCGGGTCCGTGAATACGCGCCGAATCGCGTGGTCATGGTATATGACCGTGTTCCCCTCGGCTGGCACGCGGTTCCGAATGACAGCAAGGATCGTAACCGGCTCTTCGTCCTGCCCGCCGATGTCAATTAGCTCACCCGCCCATGACAAGCGAACTGGGAGTGATAATCGAACTTGATGTGCCGGTGAAGATGCGGGACGGAACCGTCTTACGCGCCAACGTCTTCAGACCGGACGCCCCCGGCAGGTTTCCCGGGCTTCTCACCCGCACTCCCTATCGCAAGGCGGGTGGAGGGTACGAAAGACTTGTTAACGCCGGTTACGTTGTCGCGTGTCAGGACATCCGCGGCCGATATGCGTCCGACGGCACGTTCGTCCCCTTTATGGATCCACGTACGCAGGACGGCGAAGACGGTTATGACACCATCGAATGGCTGGCTCGCCACCCAGCCTGCAACGGACGGGTAGGCAGCTTCGGAGTGTCCTACGACGCCTGGGTACAGTGGAAGGCTGCGGCCCTGCAGCCCCCTCATCTGCAGGCCATGTGCGCCTGTTCGATCCCGACGGAAATCCAGCCGCTGGACTGGCCCGGCGCCTTCCGCCCCGGCCGCAGGGCGATTTGGCTCATGTCCACAATCGCGCCGGACCTGCGCAGACGCCGCGCCATGCCGCCCCCGCACACAACGGACGAGGCACGCAGGATCTGGCATGAACTGGAACACGGCAGGTGGCTGCACCTGATCCCCTGGTCGCGCCTGCCCGACTACCTCCCGCCTGAACTGGCGGAACCGCTTCGGGAATGGCTTAAGCACCCGGCGGAACCGGTATGGAAATTCAACGAACTCTACAAGCGCATCGCCGTCCCCAACCTCGATTTCAGCGGCTGGTTCGACCACTGCAACGACTCAATGCACCACCTCGCCGGAATGCAGGAACACGGCGCAAGCGAAGCAGCCCGCCACGGCAGCCGGATGGTGCTGGGACCATGGGCTCACACAACACTCGGCCTTCGGAAATGCGGCCCGGTGGACTTCGGCCCTGCCGCTGAAGTCGATCGCATCGGCTGGATGCTCCAGTGGTTCGATCACTGGCTGAAGGACCAGCACGCTTCAATGCAGGACCGACCGCCAGTCAGCTATTTCGTCATGGGCTCCGGCCAATGGCGCACCGCGGTTTCGTGGCCACCGCAGGACACACGTGCCCGGGAACTGTACCTCCAGTCGGGTTTTGGACTTGCCGGTACCCCATGCCACGACGCCGATACTCCTGACACCTACACTTATGACCCGAGAGATCCAGTCCCGACCCTGTGGCAACCAAGTCTCTTCACGGGAGCCACTGACCGGCGCCTGCTGGATCACAGGTCAGATATCCTGCGTTACCGCACACCCCCACTGGAGACAGACATCACGATAGCGGGCTACCCGCAAGTCGTCCTCTTCGCCTCCTCTTCAGCACGGGACACGGACTTCTTTGCCAGGCTTATTGACGAGGATCCCGGCGGCATGGCGCTGGAGGTCTGTTACGGCATGGTGCGGGCGCGTCATCGCAACTCGCTCCAGCAGGAGGAACTGCTTGTCCCAGGACAGGTGGCGAAGTTCCACATCCGCCTGGGAGCAACTGCGAACTGTTTCAAGACGGGTCACCGGATCCGTCTTGAAATCACCAGCAGTGACTTCCCGAACTACGATCGGAACCACAACATCGGCCGTAACGACCTTGAAGATGTTGAAATGGTCCCCGCCCGGCAGAAGGTCCACCATTCCGCCGCAGCACCGTCCCGTCTGGTCCTGCCATGCCCGTGACCCGCGTGCAGGCAGGAAGTGCCTGGCCGCATGGCAGTGTGACTCTTGCCTGTTTAGTGTCTCCCCCCGACACCTGAACCCCGAAACCTGATGCCTCATCGCCATGACGCTTGTCCGACCCGCTTCGGCGGTCCGTCGTTCATCGCTAGTAACCCAGTAACGCGGGGGCGAGGACACGTAGGGCCGGACTTTATGTCCGGGCCTTGTGGGCAGCGACGCGGTTCGACGGGCTCACCGCAGACGAGGTCGCGCCCTACATGCCCTGCCATAGCTGAGGCCTTACCATCGCTATGGCTTTTCCTCCGACATTCCGCTAGAGTTTCGTCCGTTTCGCGGCTATCTCACGAAAGGATAGGCGTAATGCTTACAGCTTTTCTCACTTCACGCGGCCCGATTCTGAAACAGACAACCATGCGTTCACCCGCCCAGGCCGAGGTACGCCTCAAGGTCGACGCCTGCGGCATCTGCGGCACGGACCTGCATGAGCGCGAAATCAAGGGCGAGGAAGGCTTCGGTCACGAGATCGCCGGAACGGTACTTGAAACTGGAACAGCCGTGAAGACGGTCAAGGCCGGTCAGAAGGTGGCGCTGGATTCGGCATCACCGTGCGGCATCTGCGATACGTGCCATGACGGAAAGCAGGAACTTTGCACGAACCTGAAAAGCATCTGGTTCTGTCAGACCTTCGGGTTTGCCGAAGAAGTACTCGGCCCCATTGAAAGCGTGCTGCCATACGAGGGACTGGACCCGGCGGTGGCATGCCTGCAGGAACCGCTTGGTGTCGCAATCGACATGGTACGTCTCGCAGACATAACCATCGAATCGAATGTTCTTGTTTCCGGCGGCGGTCCAATCGGTCTCATGGCGCTGGCACTTGCACGTCGGGCCGGCGCAAGGCGGATCTTCCTGGTCCAGCCGAAGCGGCGCACCGGGCGAATCAAGGTGGCAAAGCAGTTTGGCGTCGATGCCATACTGGATCCCGCGGAAGACCCTGTCGAGAAGTACGACTTCGGGTGCCGGATAGACCGTATCCTGTCCACATCAGCCCCGCAGACGATGCCGTCCCTGTTCAAGGTGGCTGCCAAGGGCGCCATCATCTCGTACATCGGCATTGAACATGGCAAGGGAGCCTTCTGCACCTTCGACGTGAACGATTTTCACTTCAAGAAGCTGCAATTGCGCGCTTCATTCGCCTCCCCCGCCCTGTTCGGGCCAATGGCGTTGCGCTTCATGAAAGAGAAAGTCGTGAATGGCGAGGCACTGGTCTCCCACCGATTCGCGCTCAAGGACATTGAAAAAGCCATGCAGGTGGCCCGCAAAGACCCGACTGCCGTCAAAGTCGTGATCACACCCTGAACCCCGAACCCTGACACCTGAACCCTTCTTCCATGACCGGCAAGCAACGCATCCTGAAGACCCTCCGCTTCGAGCAACCGGACCATCCGCCTCATTTCGAGGTCATGTTCCAGCTCGAACGGCAGGCGTTCGGATTGGATTTTCCCGTCTGGGACGACTGGGGCAAGTGTCAAACACGTGCTGACAAAGACCGCCTTGTCGGCCTGTGCATGAGCATCTACGAAAAGATCGTCGAACGTTACCACTGGGATGCCCTTGCCGTGTTCTTCCCCTGGAGCGATCCTGACGGCGTCAGGGCGGCAAAGAAGGTATTCGGCGACGATATCCTGATCGGCAGCATCGTCGGCGACACCACGTGGTCCATCGAGAACATGAAGGACTGGATGCAGTTCTCGCTCGACCTGGTCGACCACCCGGAACGGATCCATGAGGCGGCCCGTGACAAAGAGGCCCGTGCCATCGCAAAGTTCAACGAGCTGGCGGAAGCCGGCGCGGAGTTCATCCACATCGTGAACGACGTCGCCTTCAACGCCGGTCCTTTCATCTCACCTGCCCAGTTCAGCGAGTTCATAACTCCCTACCTGCGCCGTGAAGTACAGCATGTCCGCAAGCTCGGCGTGATCCCGTTCGTGCATACCGACGGCAATATCATGCCTATCATCGACGACTACCTGTCGCTTGGCGCCGCGTGTTTCCAGTCGGTCGACCCGATGGCTGGGATGGACATCGCCGAGGCGAAGCGCCGTTGCCAGGGCAAGCTTGCACTGATGGGCAATGTCCAGTGCAGCCTTCTGCAGGACGGGCCGAAGGAAGCCATTCGCAAGTCGGCTCTCTATTGTCTTGAAAAGGCATCCCCGGGCGGCGGATACATCTTCGGTACGTCCAACACGATCTTCCCCGGCATGCCGCTGGAGAATTACGA
>Ga0172371_10003349_pt1 | contig 24929 bp, 22 predicted proteins | sample Lak12m_FD_114543 | JGI IMG/M metagenome (GOLD analysis project Ga0172371, IMG submission 114543) | Freshwater microbial communities from Kabuno Bay, South-Kivu, Congo - kab_022012_12m | ecosystem: Environmental > Aquatic > Freshwater > Lake | place: Democratic Republic of the Congo: South-Kivu... | reverse complement strand
GAATTCTCAATGACGGTATCTAAAATTTCTTGAATGGTAATGTTTTTGAGTATGTATCCGAAACGTCCTTCTTCTATGCGGGAAACATTCAGCAGATCGTTTACCAAATTAATCATGACTTCGTTGCTGACATAACTTTTGTGCAGCAAGTTTTCTTGCTCGATGTTTAGTGATCCGGCGTCACCGTTAAGAAGCATACCTGTTGACCATTTTATGGCTGACAGCGGAGTTCTTAACTGATGGGCTGCTATTGAAATAAAATCGGATTTCATTTTATCGATAATTTTTTCTCGAGTGAAGTCATAGAATATTTTCATGACGCCGGTATAAACGCCTTTATCATCTTTAATACTCACCGTGATAACTTTATAGGTGACTTCTGTGCCCAGTTCATTGATGTAAAGCTCTTCAGTCAGCAAGCCTCTTTCTTTTTCAATCGAGCCGGACTCAGAGTTTATTTTCTTAAAGGTAAATTTTTTTCTGATAATTTCCCTGAAGTTGTCCAAGCAAAAATTATCTTTTGCAGAAATTTCTCTTCCCACGTCTTCGTTTTTTATTCCGAGCGCGAGTCTTGCCGCTGTGTTAAAAAGAGTAACTTTGTTTTCTTTATCCAAAACAATTATGGGATCAGAGAAATTTAGAATGATTGCTAGTGACTTGTTCTTCTCTTCCTCCGCTTTTTCTTTGGCTTGGTCGAGCATTTCCAGTTGATCGTTGCGGAGCTGGCTTTCTTTGTTGAGTTTGTCTGCTTGTTCCTCAAGCATCTTCTCTCGGCGGAACAAAAGTTTGGAGCCATAACCGGAAAATATTCCTATAATGATATAGAAAATGGAAGTGGTAACGGTTTTGCTCAGTGCTATAGGCAGATTAGCAAACTCTAGGGTAGCGGAATTATAGCGGGGTATATGAGAAATAATGTTAAAATATTCAGAGATAATCAATGCGTTTATCATAATTCCGGCAGTTATTGCAGTGAATATCGATCCACGGAGGCCGAAAATTAACGAAGCGGAAACAATTGGTAGAAAGAAGAACACGGAAGAAATACTCTCTACTCCGCCGGCTTTATGCATAACAAAGGTAAAAGTTATAAGTTCAATCGTGAGTTGGGTATAGCCCAGAAAATTCAACAAGGTCAAATTTACGGAGCTGGTTGACTCTTTTTGTTTTTTAATTTTTCGCAGAATCAGGTAGAAAATCAAATTAAACACGATAAAGGCAAGCACGATAACAGCCATTTCTAGGACGGAAAAATGAACGTTAGAGTTGCTGATAGTTTTTGTAAGTATGCCGATGGCCAAGATGCCGAGCATATAAAACCAGCGGGATTTTATTATCCAGCGGTTTACTTCAATTTTTCTTTCGGTTTGGAAGTCCACAGTACTTAGGATTATGTTTTATTGACCATATTTTGTATGTCCAGTCTCGTTTACGCAGGTATTTTAGCATGTTTTAATTTGAAATTTAAAATTTTCAATTTGAATTGAATTTCCAACGAGTAAATTTAAAATGAGAATCTAGAACTAACGGATTTGTTTTCAAATTTCAAATTGAAAATTTCCAAACAAGCAATTCAGCTCTTTCGTATCGCCTCCATGGGGGATAATTTTGATGCTCGGTAGGCCGGATAGAAACCAAAAATTATGCCGGTAGCGGCTGAAAAACCGACTGCCAGCAGAATCGAATTAAACGTTACCGACAGTTCCAAATCGTATCCCAAACTTGAGAAAGTGTAAGTAATTAAGAAAGAAAATAAATATCCCAGTAGTATTCCGACCACTCCTCCGGCCATAGTAATGAGAACAGCCTCCAGAATAAACTGCCGCATGATGTCACCAGACGTCGCGCCAACAGCTTTTCGGAGGCCTATCTCAAAGGTTCTTTCGACCACGGCGACATACATGACGTTCATAATTCCCACTCCGCCGACGATCAGAGAAATTGAGACTAGAGCCAACAACAGAATGTTTACCGCGTTAAAAACTCCATCGATTATGTCGCGAGCTTCCTCGGCCGAAGCAACAATAAAATCATACTTGTCGGGGTTCGGCGTGTTGTGTCTGCGGCTCATTAAATCGGTTATATCGGCGATCGTCGTGTCGATTTGATTAAGATCTTTAGCCTTGAGGGTGTAAAATAAGATGTAATCGGTTCCGTTTATCTTTTTTTGAAGAGTGCGAATTGGTATGTAGATGACTGTATCAAAATTAAACACGCTTACCGATCCCCGTTTATTGATTACTCCAATAACCCGGAAGTTTTTTCCTTTAATTTTTATGTCCTTACCGATAGGATCAGTGTGTCCAAAAAAAGTATCTTTAACTTCGGAACCGATTACGGCTACTTGAGCCAGACTTTTGTCGTCTGAATCGGTGTAAAAATTACCCTCTGACAGTTTGAGTCCTTCATCAACATTGGGAGCATGGGCGCTGGCGCCGATCAATAAAGTTCTTTTGTTAACATCTTGATAACTGACAATGTTTTGACCGATAGAACCGCCGTAAAAATCTTTAATATTAGGGAGTTTGGCGGCCGCTTCCGCATCTTCCATTTTTAAAGTGGTAATTTGAATAGACATGGTTTGCATGTGGCCAGACATTCTTTCCGGACTGGGCACTTTCGGTTCTACCTGAATATAGTCGGTTCCATAAGAATTCACTTCGGCTAACAGGTAATTCTGCAAGCCCTGCCCGCTGGCAGTTATTAAAATAACTGAAGTTATGCCGATTACGATTCCAATCAGCGTTAAAATCGTTCGGCCGAGGTTGTTGCGGAGATTGTTGATGGCAAGCTTGATGGAGATGCTGAACTCGTGTAGCCAGTGAAACACAACTAATAATTAAGAATTAAGCTCTAAATTCTCTATTTTTTAATGGAACAAATGTGAACCCGTAAAATTCTTTCTCCCGAAACTTATTCTTGGCGGTACGTTCAACCAGCCAAATACTGTTTCGAACAGGAATGACAAGCCGCCCCTTTATTTTAAGCTGGTTTTTTAGCCCTCGCGGTATTTTAGCGGCGGCGGCGGAGACAAGAATTTTGTCATAAGGGGCTTCAGGGGAATAACCACGGGAGCCGTCGAGGCAGAGGAATTCTATTCGAACCTCACTGTTCTTTACTCTGTTGTCATCCCCCGGCTTGACCGGAGAATCCAGAAAGTTTTTTTGATTTTTTCTCTGGATCCCCCGATCAAGTCGGGGGATGACAGAGGGAGGACTCGCGTGTTGCGAAGAAACAGAAAAATACTTTCTTACATTTCCCTCCCCGAATTCACACAACTCCGGCACTATCTCTATCGAAAAAACTTTACCCATCTTACTCATTATCTCCGCTAAAAGCGCGGTGGTCCAACCGGAACCGGATCCGATGTCGAGGATTTTGTCGCCCACTTCTGGCTGCAACAGCTCAAACATAAAAGCGACTGTGAGCGGTTGAGAAATTGTTTGGCCGTGGCCGATTGGCAGCGGCACGTTCAGGTAGGCAGAATTTTTAAATTCAGGCAGGACGAAATCGGCGCGATCGATCTTCTTAAACGCTCGGATAATGCGGGGGGTCTTTAGATAGCCTTGTTCTATAAGTTCACTGATAAGAGATTCCATCAGTTTGAATTTTCAATACTTATCAATTACCAATTTTCATTCAATTTTCAATTTCGTAATTTCTAAAACCTACCCTCTTGTCCCCTCCCTGCCTACCGGCAGGCAGGCTTACTAAGAAGGGGCGCTAAATGAGTAGGCGAGCTTAGTGGGGTGGTTAATGCAAATTGGTAATTGATTGTAAATTGATAAGTATTGATGAGTATTGAAAATTATTATTCATACCGTAGCGCTTCCATTGGGCTCACTCGCCCCGCTTTTCTCGCCGGATACATGCCGAAAGCAATTCCAATGGCAATTGCTATCGCGACAGCTAAAAATATCGACCGGAGAGAAAAGGAAAATTGCCAGTCATAACCGAGGCGGGCGATAATCAGGGATGCGAAGTAAGTTATTATTCCTCCTAGAATAATCCCGGCTGCCCCACCGCTAAAAGTTATGAATATCGACTCGATTAAGAACTGCATAATAATATCACTTTTTTTAGCACCGACGGCTTTGCGAAGCCCGATTTCCCAAATTCTTTGTTTGACTGAAACAAGCATAATATTCATTATTCCCACTCCTCCGACCAGAAGCGAGATGGCGGCAATGCCGGTAAGAAAATATTTTAAAACATTGGTGATATTGGTAATGATTGACAAGGCTTGAGCGGTACTCCGTACGCTGAAATCATCGTCAACAGAATTTTTAATGTTATGTCGTTCGCGCAAAGTAGCTTTCACGTCAGCGATGGATCGATCTATGTTGATGTCCTGATCCACTTTAGCGGTTATGCCGTTTAAATAATCAATTCCCAACAGCAGTTTTTGGGCGGAAAAAAGAGGCAAATACATTATCTCGTCTGTATTGGTAAAACCGGCACTGCCGCGTTTTTTTAAAACCCCGACGATGGTAAACATTTGGTCTTTTACGGTGATGTTTTTTCCGATTGGATCGAGATTGGGAAAAAGATCTTTGGCTACGGTACTGCCCAGCACGGCTACTCGGGCCATATTGGTGTCTTCTTGTTTTATCAAAAATCTCCCTTCGCTTGTTTCGATGTTTTCGACATCAGCGACACTGGCGGTGGTTCCCCGAAAATTTATTTGTTTGGTTTCCGTAGCGCTTTTTACTAAAGCGGTACCGTTGACTATGGCCGCCGCGGATGTTATGTTGGGCACTTTCTTTTTATCAAGGAGTGCTTCGTAGTCTTTGTATCTTAGCGTAGTAATGGTTATGCCCATGGCAGTAGCCGGCGGACCTTTCTCTTCTGCTGCTCCCGGCATGACCGCGATCACATTAGTGCCGATGCTTTTTATTTGATTCAAAATCAATTTTTGAGCACTCGAGCCGATTGACATAACAATAATTACCGACGCGACGCCGATAATTATTCCGAGCATGGTGAGGAACGAACGGAACTTGCTCGAGCTTAAATTGTGGTAGGAGATTTTGACGGGATCAAGAAGAACACGCAAGATTTAGGATTTACGATTTAAGAATTACGAATAAATGCGAAGTTATACTTATTTTATTCTTAAATCTTAAATCATAATTCGTAAATCTTTTATTTTATTTTCTTCCGATTTTCCGCGTATAGGCGGCGTTTATCAGATACTTCTCTGTCGGATACAATCTTGCCGTCTAGAATTTTAATAATCCTTTTAGCGTAACTGGCCGTTATGGTTTCATGGGTAACGAGGATTATAGTATGGCCTTCGTTATTTAGTTTTTCCAGGATTTCCATTACCGCGACGCCGGTTTTAGAGTCCAGGTTGCCCGTTGGCTCGTCAGCGAAGATAATGTCGGGGTCATTGACTAAAGCTCTCGCGATCGCGACTCTTTGTTTCTCGCCGCCGGACAGTTGGTTGGAGAGATAGTCTCTGCGATGGTCAATGCCAACAGCTCGTAAAGCAGCCATTACTTTTTGTTTGTTCGATATCTGTACTTGCTTGCCGTGTAGAGACGCATTGCGATGCGTCTCTACAAAAAAATCATCGTGGTCGTAAATCAATGGCAGCTCCACATTCTCATAAACAGTGGTTTTAGGCAATAAATTAAACGCTTGGAACACAAAACCAATCTTTTTGTTGCGTAGAGTCGCAAGGTTGTTTTCTTCCAGTTCAGAAGTGTCTTGACCATTCAGATAGTATTTTCCTCCCGTGGGCCGGTCGAGCAGGCCTAAGATATGCATTAGAGTGGATTTTCCTGATCCGCTCGGCCCCATAATGGAAACGAATTCACCTTTTTTAATTTCAAAAGAAACCCCACAAAGGGCTTTAGTGTTCACGCTTTCGTTTTCGTAATTCTTGCAAAGATTGATGACTCGGATAAGGGGAGATTTTACATTTATCATTGTTCACTTTACATTAATTTATTATTGTTCATTTTACATTACCCTACCCCAATGATAAATGCTAAATGAAAAATTAATGAAAAATGTAAAATGTGAAATGAAAAATTCTATTGCGCTTCTTTTGCGAACGTCACTACTTTTTGTCCCTCAGAAAGCCCGGAACGTACTTCCACTATTCCCCCGTCTCCTTCTAGCCCAACAGTTATCTCGAATTTTTCCGTTTGATTGCCGTCTCTTAAGACATCAACGTATTTGTGGCCACCATCTTCTTTAACCGCGCGTATGGGGATTTTCAGCACGTTATCTTTTTCGGCGGTTTTGATGTCTAAATTGGCGGTCATGCCGTCTTTGAAACGAGAATCGGGATTGTCTATTCGAAATTTCACTTTGTAGTTGATAACGTCTCCGGTAACGGTGGCCGCCGGAAAAATCTCGATGACTTCGCCTGTGAACTTCTCGTCATTTGGTAAGGCGTCAAGCGTAAAGTCGGCCTTTAAACCGTTTTTAACTTTTAAGATGTCGGATTCCGGGATTTGAGCTTCAATCATAAGATCCCCTGAAATCATTCTGGCGAAAGATTCTTTAATAACGCCAGTACCGAGGATATCTCCTTTTTTATCGTTAACTTCGGTAATGATTCCATTGGAGGGAGCCTTTAAAATCGAGCGGGAAAGGTTGTTTAGAGCGATATCGTAACCAGCGCGGGCACTGGCTATAACCGCGTTTCGTGACTGCCGGGCAAACTCTGATTTCGTGGTTTCTAATTTAGCTCGCGCGGCATCGAGAGAATTTTCTGCCGAAGTTTCGCTCAGTTCAGCTTGTGCTTCAACAATTTTTTTAGTATCTTTCGCGTTCTTTAAACTGTTCTCGGCCGTGGTGAGGGTTAATTTACGAGTAGCGGTCTTGTCCTCGTCATAGTAATTTTTGGCGTCGTCGTAGTAATCTTGCGCGTTTTTAACGTCCTGATTGGCGTTAGCGATATTCTCTTTATTGAGATCTTCGGTTTGGTCAAGATAATCTTGCGCGTTTTTAACGGCTACCTCGGCTTCATTAACGGTGTCGTCGTTGGCTTGCGCGTCAGCAGTAGCCTTGTCTAGGGCCGCTTTAGCTTGCTCGACTTGCGAATTCAAATCATCGTCGTTGAGAGTCGCGACCACTTCTCCTTGAGCGACACTGTCCCCTTCTTTTATGTTTACATCCGTAAGCCGCCCGCCAATTTCAAAATTAAGTACCACTTCTTCTTTATCAACGATGTCTCCTGTTACCGAGACGGTTTGAGTGAGTTTTCCTCGCTCAACCAGCGCGGTAGTATATTCAGTTTGCGGCTTTTTGCGTAGGAGTAAAAAAGCTCCGATAGCTGTTATTGCTATCACTACAGCAGAAACCCAAATTATTGTTTTCTTTTTTTTAGGCATTTCTAATTATGTCATCCCGCACTTGATGCGGGATCCAAACATACGTGTATTATACAATTTATTTTACAGGTGAAATTCAATTACGAAAATTCGATAAACCTCCCCTAAATCCCCTCCTTTCTAAGGAGGGGACAATTCAAATCATCGTCGATTGCAAATGGTAATACGGCGGGTTGTTTTTGTAGCGTTGGATAGCCATGCGAATAATGGTTTCCAAAAATTCTCCGTAATTCATGCCGGCGATTTCCGCGACGTGGGGAATGAGATCCTCGATATTGATTGACGGGTTGGGATTTAACTCAAGGACGTAAGGATTGTTGTGTTCGTCCACCCTGATCTCCACTCGGCCGTAGTCGTGACAGTCTAAAATCCGATAAGTGTCGAGCGCGATTTCCGTGAGGAGCGATGCCAACTTTTTGCTGACATTGCGAGGTGGGCGTTGGACGACAATATTATCATAGACCGATTCATCTGAAGACCATTTCACTTGATAGGGGTAAATATGCCAGTATCCTTTGGGCATATTCTTGAAAATTGACCGTGACAGCGGTAACACTTGCAATTCATCCTCGTCGTTTCCGATTATTGTAACATCATACTCATCGCCCTCAATGTATTCTTCGACCAAAACCGGTCGGTTCATTTCTTTAATCACATACTCCATGCGTCTTTTCAACTCTTTCTTGTTGGTTACCACCGACTCATTGGTGATGCCGATAGAATTATCGGTATTGCCGGGTTTTACGATGAGCGGATAGCGCAAATCTTTGTCGATATAATCATCCATACTGTAGGCGTAATCCCATTTTGGTGTGGGGATGTCGTGAAAGGCAAGTAGTTTTTTTACTCGAATTTTGTCGATACATAAGGCTAAAGTCAATGGATTGGAACCGGTGTACGGTACTTGCAAGGCATCCAGAATTGCTGCCGAATGAGGTTCAAGCAAACTGGAGTTATTGATTCTTTCACAAACGTTAAAAATTATATCAACATCGCTTTTTCTTATTTCGGAAAAAGCTTTAGGCATATCGTTAAAGTCGAAAAAGGTTACGCGATAGCCGCGTTCACATAGTGTTTTCTCGATATTTTTTCCTACCGACATCAAGTCGTTCAGGATCGGATCATTGCCGGAATAAAGATTGCAAGCCACGCCGATGTGCAGTTTTTTTAAGTCTTTTTCCGAAGTCTTACGAATATTTTCAATTTTCCTGGCTTTGTTGATAAGATCTTTTTTAGCGATCAAAGCCGAGGAAAATCGGCTTTTACGGAAAGTTTTACCAAAAGAAGAATAGCTTTTGAAAGGCGCCAGCTCGATCGTGGTTTTTTCAAAAATATTATCGATTGCCCTCTCAACTTCTGCGTAGGAATCTCCTTTGACGCATACCCAGCCGATATTTTCATAACCATCGGGTGGAATAAAGACTTCGTCCCCCACTTTTTTATTGAGCTGGTAGCCGGAGACTTTGCGGTTTTTTTGCAGGTGCTCGAGGTCTCTGATTTTTGTGATTACACCGGAGTTTTTAGAAATAAAGTAGCGGCTTAAAATATATTTTTTGGGTTCTTCCGGTGTTTCCTCGATGTTGATGCCGAAAGCGATGTAGCAGCTGGCTTTTATCAAATCAAAAGAATGAATGTCTAAAATATTTTCATAGGTGTAATCGCCGCCCAAACGGGACGCGACTTCAATAACTTTTGGTTCTTTGCCGTTAATTTTAATCTCCACGTGAGCCAGGCTGTTTCTCACTCCCAATACGATCAGGGCTGACTCGGCAAATTTTTCCAGTTTTTGATATTTTTCAACGCTCACGCGAGGGGGTATGTAATCACCGGTTTCCAGAAAAAAAGGCAGTTCCATTACGGTTTTTTCGTGGATACCGACTACATGCGGAATGCCGTGCTGAACATAACATTCAATGCTAAATTCTTGGCCTTCGATGTATTCTTGGTAGATAAACAAGTTTTCGTTGTACTTAAAAATTGGGTCGAACTCCGACGTACAGTTTTTTAAGACGTAAGCATAAGCCTGTTTGGCTTCTTCCATATTATCCACTTTTATAACGAATTGGCTTTCCGCGCCAAAGACCGGTTTTATTACTGCCGGGAAGCCAATTTCTTTAAGAGCTTTTCCAAGGTCTCTCTCTGATTTTAGCAATTTTTGTTTGATGTAAGGCAAGCCGCATTTTCGCAGGACTTCTTGCATGCGATATTTATCCCGTGTGTTAACGGCCGCTTCCCCACCGTTGCCGATCAGTTTAAAAACCCTGCAAATTTTTGAAAGCAGAGGGACGTCATCTTCCCAGTAAGTTACCGCGCCATCAATTTTGATTTCGGGATTTTCTTCCGTAAATTTTTTTATACTCTCCAACGACTCTTCATGGTTGTAGGTGTCGGCTAAAATCCAACGGTCCACATACGGCTGGGCCCAATTCTTTTCCTTGTTGAGCGCCACGATTTTAAGACCCAACCGTTTCAGTTTTTGGAAAATAAACTTTTTCTTGATTGAACCGGTGTTGACGACTAGGAGAGTTTTGTTGGGAAGAAAATTGAGCTTATTCATGGATACAAATTCTCAATACTTATCAATTATCAATTTTTATTCAATTTTCAATGGCTAAATTTTCAAAAACCTCCCCCAATCCCCTCCTTACTAAGGAAGGGACAGAGGGGTGGTTAAGTGAAAATTATTAAATTGATAATTGATTGTAAATTGATAATTATTGATGAGTATTGAAAATTGTATTATTGTTGCACTGTGTTCTCCCTATTCACCGCCCCCTTCACATTCAATATTCCCCCGGTTACAACCTTGCCGGTAAGCTCGTCTTTTTTGCGGACGTTGTTTAAGAGTAAATTTTTTATTTCCAAATTAGAAATGCTGGGGTTGGCGGAAAGAACCAGACCGGCCGCGCCGCTCACAAAAGCCGCGGAAAAAGAAGAACCGATCGACTCGGCGTAACGGTTGGTTTTAATGTCGAGACTGATAAGCGGTGCCGCCTCGGATCCTCCCGGTGCCAAAACGTCCACGCTTTGGCCGAAGTCGCTGTAGTCAGTGATTTTATCGTTTTCATCACTTGCTCCCACACACAGAACGTTGTCCAGATCAAAATCGCACGGATAAAATTTATTTTCCGTGGTATTATGCTCCAGTCCTTCATTGCCGGCGGCGGCAATTACTAAACCATTGTAAGATTTGATCGCGTCGTAAAGAGCTTGGTCAAACTCGTTTGTTCCCCAGCTTGCGTTTAATATTCTTACTCCTTTTGATTGGGCGAAAGCGATAGCGGATATGGCTTCATCGGTGGAAAAATCAAATTTAAGCGGCATCACTTTTAAACGATTGAGGCGGCTCATACCGGCGATTCCTTTCCTGTTATTCACTTTGGAGGCAATCAAACCCGCGATAAAACTGCCGTGTCCTTCTTTATCTCTCATTTTTTTACCGCGCCCGTGGACGAAATCGTAACCGCGGATTGTGTTTCCTCTCAAATCCTTATGTTTTTGGTTGATGCCGCTGTCGATTATTCCGATTACGACGCCGGGCCAAGTTTCTTGTTCTTGCGGCCAAATACTAACCAAGTAAATATCGGATCCGGCGGTTCCGATAGTCCCATTGTTATAAAGCCACCATTCTTGATCGAAAAATCTGTCTTGGCTGGATTTAAATTTCTTCTTTAGGGGGGTTGTTCCCTCGGATTTTTCCGAATCGTAACGGTTTAAGGCCGGTCGGAACAGAAAATTAGGTTGAGCGGATTTTACACGATGATCTTTTTTGAGGGTATCTATTTTTTCTTTTACTGAGGAGTCGTCTTTTATTTCAAATAAAAAATAATCTCTCTTGCTATTTTTGCCCAGGCTTTCATCGGCCGAATAGCCAAGGCTGTGACTGCCGGCAAAATTATTTAAGAAAGAATCAAAAATTTTGTGGGGATCCTTTTTGAATTCTACTAAAATTTTATTATCTTCATAGACGGTTTTGGCGGAAATATTTTCCGCCAAAGCGTCACTGGAAGCGAGTGTTGTAAAAAATATTGTAAAAAATAGAAGGAAGATAGTTTTATATTTGTTCATCCCGTTTTTTTGAAAAGCACAAAGTTACAAAGAACAAAGCAGAAATAGAGAACTTGGAACTATAGAGAGTAGTCTATCTTCATCGTCCTTTTTACCTCCTTCATTGTCTGTATTGCTCGAGCACGCGCTTTGGCTGTTCCCCGTTTCAATATTTTACCGACAATTTTTTTGTCTAATTTTTTTCTTCTATCCCGCATCGGTTTTATCAAGCTGTCTAATACTTCAATTAATCTTTTTTTCAAAGCTATATCGCCTAAGCCGCCTTTACGATATTGCTTTTTTAAATTGGCTACTTCTTTTTTGTCAGGGTCAAAAGCGTCAAGGTAGGTGAAAACGGTATTGCCTTTAACTTTCCCTGGGTCGGAAGCGTGAACATGCTTCGGGTCAGTGTACATTGACATTACTCTTCTCTCGATTTCTTTTTTGGAATCGGAAAGATAGATGCAATTATCCAGGGATTTGCTCATTTTGTTTTTTCCGTCCGTGCCGATAAGTCTTGGGAAATCTCCCACTAAAGCGTTAACTTTTTTAAAAACCGATCCGTACAATCGGTTGAATCTTTGGCCGATGTCGTTGGTTTGTTCGATCATTGGAAGTTGGTCGGCGCCTACCGGAACAAGGTCGGCTTTAACCGAAAGAATGTCGGCCGCTTGGCTGACAGGATAAACGAAAAAACCTGCCGGCAATTTTTCCCCGAACCTTTTTTGTTTAATTTCGTCTTTGACGGTCGGGTTTCTTTCCAGCTTGGAAACGGTTACCAGATTCAAAAAGAAAATTGTGAGCTCGGCGATTTCGGGTATCATGGATTGAATCAGGATTGTTGTCTTTTTTGGATCTATTCCGACAGCCAGATAGTCCTTTGCCACTTCCAAAATGTTTTCTCTCACCTTTTCCGGATGCTCGAAATTGTCGGTGAGCGCTTGTACGTCTGCGATCATGACAAATTGATCGTATTCATTTTGAAGTTTCACCCGGTTTTTGAGCGAGCCGATGTAGTGTCCTAAATGTAATTTTCCTGTCGGTCTGTCGCCGGTAAGAATAGTTTTTTTCATTGTTTGTGTAATTCCCGCGCTTAATGTCTTCCTATTCAGTAGACAGACGGGATCTATGCTTATAAATATTAGCAACTTTAGCTTAGGACTTTTTTTCAAGAAGTTGAAATATTTCTTAATATCGCAAGCAATTTTCCTTGTGGTTTGTGTTTTTCTGTATTATAGCTAAATCGACAAAGCAAATTAACTTACTATCGCAAAGGAGGTGCGGTAGATGGCAAAATGTAAACATTGTGTTGCTAATGACGGCAGGAGTTGTGATGGAACTCCCGCTGATGGAAAATCTGGATGCCTCGGCTTGAAGCCGGGCGACAAGGATCACGCTTTTTCGGAAGCTTTCAGGGCTCTTTACCGTGAGTTCGGGCTTCCTGAAGAATGTGTTGAAAGGAAACCTTGTGGCGCTCCGGATGTTATGAAGATATTAAGAAGCACGGAATGGGAGTGGAACAAACTCAAAAAATTCAGTGCGGGTAATAGGGAGATTGGACGTTATCTCAATCCCTTATTGGAAGAAGAAGGCAGTAAATAAAGTTTTTGGTAAAGAAAGGAGGCGTAGTCTTATCTCAATCTTCGTTGGAGACGGGATTTGTTGGGAGATAACCCAAGTTTCGTTGAAGCAAAGAAGGGATAATGGATGATATCTCCAGCTCGAAATTAAATAGGCCTAGGACAATATCCAGGCCTTTTTCTATTGGCTCATATAATACAGTTGTAAAAGTCCTTTACTGTGCTGCTTTAGTTGAGTGGAAAATAAATTTTTTGCGTCTGCCCCACAGGGGTAGCCCCGACGCTAAAAAATTTATTTTCCACTCAACTAGTATAAGTTTTGTAATCATCTTAATATACACTCACTCTAAATTCGCAAGTCTAAAACAGCTGTTCTCAGTCTTTAAATAAAGGTTTAAGTCATTGGTCAGGGCACACTTCCGGCGCCCAGAGGCCTCTCTGGTTATCGCGCGCCTCTCTTTCAGCTTCCAAAAATTGTTCGGAGAATTTCACGTCCGGCGGGAATGTCGCCGCGTGGGCGAAGCCTTGGCGTGCCAGATAGTCGTTTACGAACAAATCACTGTTCCCATCCGTTGGCGAAAAGGGCAGGTAAACATAGCGCAGCAATCTGCCATAGCGGTCTTTGTCGGAAACGTCTTTTTCCAAACGAATTTCTTTATCCAGCACTAACTCTTTGTTTTTTTCCGAGGCTTCTTTTCCGAAACACTGTAACATTTTTTTTGGATGTTTTGTCTCCGGCGTGTCCACGCCAACATATCTCACTTTCTCTCCGGTTGAAATATCAATCGTATCGCCGTCGACGATATTAGTTACTTTGGCGGTGCAGGTTTGTTTATTGGAACATTTCTCTTCCTGTGTCGGTCCGAGTGTTTTTAAAGTTGGTTCAGAGTTTAACTCTGAACCGAAGTTTCTGGAATTTTTTGGTTCAATGTTTAACATTGAACCAACGTTAGAATCAACATTAAGGCTCCCGGAATTTTTAAATTTAATGTTAAACGTTGAATCAAGATTAAAATTTTGCTTCACCAGTCTCGCGAAAGCCAGGATAATAAATAAAACCAGTGTTAATACAGAAAAATGCTTTAATTTTATCCACTTTTGGATACTTCTTCTCACTGGTTCAATGTTAGTTTGTCATCCTCTGGCTTGACCAGAGGATTCAGAAAAAGTAATTCAAAATTCTTTCTGGATTACCCTGTCAAGCTGGGCAATGATAAATACTTAGGAGAGATTTCGTAGCTTATGCGATCTTTACAAAAAACCGTTTACCTTTCTTTACAATGTCGCCAGATTTAACTTTTTCGTCAAAAGAATCTATGGTGCGGCCGTTCAATTTGACTCCTCCCTGTCCGATTACGCGGCGGGCTTCCGATCTGCTTTTGCAAGCGCCCGATTCGATTAGCATTGAAACAATGTCGCGCTCTTTAATTCTCAAAAAAGGAATGTTGTCCGGTGTTTCCTTCCGGCTGAAAGTTTTTAAGAAGTATTTTTGAGCTTCGTGAGCTTTTTGTCTTCCGTGATAGAAACTTACTATTTCAAAAGCCAGTTTTAGTTTGAAATCTCTAGGATTGGCCCCACTTTTTATTTCTTTTTCGTATTTTTTGATGTCCTTCAACGGGACGCGGGTGGCCAGCGTGAAATATTTAATGATAAGTTCGTCTTTGATGGACATGATTTTTCCGAACATTTCATTCGGTTTTTCAGTTAAGTTGATGGTGTTGCCCCAGCTGGAACTCATTTTACGTCCGTCAGTTCCTTCCATGAGCGGGTTAGTCATGACGTCTTGAGGTTCTTGTCCGTAGTAATGCTGCATCTTGCGGCCAGCCAGCAAATTAAATCTCTGATCGGTGCCGCCAATTTCCACGTCGGCTTTTGTCGCCACCGAGTCGTATCCTTGCATGAGGGGATACAGTGTTTCCCGAAGCGATACCCGCGTCCCGGCCTCAAGACGGCGCTTGATGTTTTCGCGGGTAATAAACTCCGCGACGGAAAACTGATCGGCTTGCTCGCCGATTTCTGCGTATTTCAGTTTTCCCAACCATTTACTGTTGCAATGGACTTCGCATTTTTTGAGGTCGATTATTTTTCCTGCCTGGGCGGCGTAGTTTCTCATGTTTTTTCTGACGATTTCTTTCGCGAGCATTGGCCGCTCACTCTCTTTATCGGATGTGTCGCCGATTACCCCCGTAAAATCGCCGATAATAAGAACTATTTTATGACCCAGCTTTTGAAAATCGCGCAGTTTAAGCAGGGTGATCGATCTGCCCAAATGCAGATTCGGGCTGGTCGGGTCAATACCCAGTTTTATCCGCAGCTTTTTGCCGGATTCCAGCTTTTTTTCCAAGTGGTCTCTTGAAATAATCTCTTCCACTCCCCGCGAGAGCAACTCCTTGATTTTTTCTTGCTTTAATTTTGGTAGCATTTTAATTCTCTTAAGGACCACGGCTAACATTTCTCTCCCTAAATAAAAATTTAGAAAACAAATACAGGAGTGTCAAAAGCCGTAGCGTCTTTTCTGCGATTGTAAAATTCACAAAATTCTGTTAACTTGCAAATAGTAGAACAAGTTGTGCCTCTAAAATATATCCAATATCTAAACGCATAAGTTCTGAACATAAAAAATGAAAAACAAAAAAACAAACAAAAGAAAACCGAAAACTCAGACAGAAGATGGTTCCACAATTTCCGTCGCCGCTCCGCCTGCTGCTGCGCCGACGGAGACCAAAAAAAGCCATGGATGTCTGTGGGCCGCGGTAATTGCGGTTATTGTTCTGCTGGTTTTGTGGGGAGCACTATCCTCCGTTTGGATGTTTTTCGGTCCTGGAATGATGGCTATGTTGTCCGGCAAGATGTTTAGTTTTATGATGCCCGCTCTTGAAAACCGGTTGCCCGGTAGTTCTCAAATAAGCGGTGTCGTTTCGGGAGACCTTACGGCCGAAGTGAAAATTCCCGAAAACAATTCGCGAAAAGGTGTTTCTCTTACTCCAGTTGATCAAAGCCAGTGGCCCAAAGACGCAAAAGGCGGAATGTACCAGTTAGAGCCCAGCGGATCAAAATTTGAAAAGCCGCTCGTGATGAGCGTTAGCATAAAAACTGATCCCGGCCAAAGATTTTCGTTGGGATATTGGCTGCCCGATAAAAAAGATTGGCAATGGATCCCCACTGTTAAAAGAGGCGGAAATACCTACGAAGGGCGATTGGAGCATGCCAGTTATGTGGGCGCGTATCTTCCTGATTGGACGGATTTAAGCGAGTATGATTATAAACTTACCGAAAAATCCCAAAGAGATCTTTTCTGGCAATACCAGCAGCAATTGAGACTACTAAGCGGGGAGGCCGACGTCAGCCATTATTACGATTCAAGCCAGGCCCGATGGCTTCGCGTCAGGGATTTGTTGAACCAACTTACCGATTCGGTCATTAAAGCTTGTGAAAAGGATGTAAGTCCCAACAGGCAAAGAGATTTTTATTTTGTTTGGGGCGTCGTGCAGTGGAACAGTTTTATTGGATTAGATAGTTTACTTCAAAAATTCGAACAATCAGAAAGCCGCTGTATGTACCATGATAACAGCGGCACTTTCAAGGCCGATTACGTCGTTGAGCAGATCGACAAATATCCTTACGAAGTTAATGTCTACAACATCGCCAAATCTCACGGCCAACAAAAGTCGGTTTATTGGGGTCTGCCTATGAATAAGGCTTCTTTGGGTAAGTATGGTTGGCAAACCGATTGGAAGGTTTATGCCGATACCACCACGGACGCGCTGACGGACGTAAACATTCAGATGCAGCCGGGAAGCCAAGCAGGGATAGCGGTTTCCGGCACGACGGTCAGTCGCGCTCTAATGATGTTTAATCTTAATGGGGTTAAAGTCGGAGAAAAATTCCCCATTACTGTAAAGTCTCTCGGTACTTACACCGTCCGTTCTAATGCTGATTATCCTGATTTGATCTATTACGACAAAGAAGGAAATCTTCGTTTTGACGATAAATATGCCGAGGAATTCAGCACATCCGGTACCCTCGGTTCCGAAGAGAAAAACGGCCAAGCGCAAGGCGCTGTCACAATTTCCGGAATTTTGCTTCAGGATCTGGGGCCAAACGGAGCGCGCATCAAGATGCAATACGAAGGTCTAGGAGCATACCAGGACGCAATGGAAAACATTAAGAAAGCCTACGAAGGGACCGAATTTTACAATATCTTTTTTCAAAAAGGCAATCTTGACGTCACCATGGACATCCCACCTCTGGTCATCAAGTCGGCCGGCCAATTTACCGGTTCTCCCGTTGAACCGCCCAACACCCCGCGAAATTACGCCCCCTATAATTGAAAATTAAAATGAATCTAAACTCTCAACGCTTGCGCGAAATTGACGAGCAAAGCGCGGAGAAAGTCGCGCGCGAAATTAAGCGGCATCCAATTTATTTGGTTTTAGAAGATATACTGGACACTTACAATGTAGGCGGTTTTTTTCGGTTAGCCGATGCCGTCGCTGCCGAAAAAATTTATCTTTGTGGAAACACTTCCGTTCCGCCTTGTTCATCCCAATGGGCGGGGCCAGCCGGACAGAAAATAGTTAAGGCTTCCGTCGGCACCTACAAAGTTGTTCCGTGGGAATATAAAAAAACCGTGAAAAGTGCCATGAGCACGCTGCGAAAAGTCAAGGGTATGAAAATTGTCGCGGTGGAACAGCACAAAAAATCCCGCGACTACCGCAAATTAAAATACAATTTTCCGGTGGCATTCTTGATCGGAAACGAGAACTGGGGCCTCAAACCCGCCAGTTTGAAACTGGCCGACGAAATAGTGGAAATTCCCATGTACGGCGCCAACAAGTCACTTAATGCCGCTGTTGCTGCCGGTATTATTGTGTATCGAGCGTTGGAGAACGAGAAACATGCTTAAAATTAACCGTTTTTTTAGGTGATTTTTGCGAGTTATCGTGAAATAAAAAACCGGCGGTTTTTAACCGTCGGCTTATTTAAATAATGTTATTTGCTTTTTTACCACTTTACCCCCTTGTTTTGTCTAATTCTTATGGGAATTACTGCCGCTGGGACACTTTCCGTTTTAATAGAGATTTTTCGCTTACCGTCGCAGGAGCAGGGAGAGTCTTGCTCCCGGGGGATCGTTTCTATTTTTTCGGGTTTGATCGTTGCTATTTTAGCTAAATAAAGAGTTTCTGTTTTTTCCATATCGTACTCTTTTCTTCGCCATTCACTGCCGCATGAATTGCATTTTACTCTCTCAGTCACCCAAGAAATTCTCTTACTGTCTTGCCCGCTAATTATATAGAGAGTTTCTCTAACAAAACAAGACTTAAGACATGCCTTGCAGTGCCATGTTTTGATCTCCGGAACGTTCGTGGGGAACAACCTGAATAAGCGATAGAGATCCATTCGATTGTCTGGGAGCGGGAAATTGGCACATTTGTCACTTATTCTCTCGCATTTTCCGCAAGGATTTTCCGGAGGCAAAGTCCGCTCCATTTCATCGGGAAAATTCAGAATCACTATATTTTTTCCAGTATTCCCTATTTGCCTTGCCAGCCAATCCGAAAAAGTTTCATAACTTTCGCCGGTATCTGAGTGATTTTCACTGAGGTTTAATGATTCTGCGGTTGTCTTCTCTTTGATCCCCTCCTTGTTTTTTCCGTGTTTTTCTTCGATAACGGCCATGTCGCACCTCCTTAGCGGTAGGGTTAAAGAACTTGCTGGACATAGGTTTATCCGTGAAACTATACTATATAGGATAAGCTTTTTCAAGCAATCATGTTCTTATACAACCAAACAAAGAATTTACCAACAAATATAGTAGGGGCATTAGAAGAGACTATGAACAAAGAAAGTATTGTTATTTTGAGAAAAAATTAGATCAGACGAATTTTACTTTCAAAACAATTGTAAAGTTTATTGATTTTTATTCTGAAACCAGTTCCGTGATTTCTGACACTCCATTATCTCAAAATTAGGTTTAGTCAATCAAAATTTGAGGGTGGTCTCCTATGAATGTCGCAACCCAGCAAGTGCAAAAAGTAATGAATTAGACTTGGCGGATGAGAATATGGGATATACTTTTAGAAAGCACAATTGATAAATAATAATCAGACAACATGAAAAATGAAAAAACAAAGAAAATTGTTAAAGAGGCTTATGGCAAGATAGCCAAGGAAAATAACTCTTGCGGTTGCCAGTGCGGGTGCAAAAACGTTAGCTCCGAAGCTATTTCTCGGGCTATCGGTTACAGCGAAGAAGACATTAAAGCTGTTCCCGAAGCCAACTTAGGTCTGGGCTGTGGCAACCCGACGGCTTTTTCGGAGATTCAAGAAGGAGAAACTGTCTTAGATCTTGGTTCGGGGGCGGGATTTGACGCTTTCCTAGCCCTTAAAAAAGTTGGCGAAAGCGGAAAAGTAATCGGCGTGGATATGACAGAAGAGATGATTGATAAAGCCAATGACAATGCTGCAAAATACGATTATAAAAATGTTGAGTTCCGATTGGGAGATATTGAAAAACTACCGATCGATGACAATTCCATTGATGTGATTATCAGCAATTGCGTTATCAATCTGGCGCCAGACAAAGACAAGGTTTTTGGTGAAGCTTATAGGGTGTTAAAAGATGGTGGGAAAATGTTTGTTTCAGACATTGTTTTGTTGGAAGAGCTTTCGGAAGAACAAAAAAACAACCATGAGCTTATTTCCGGTTGCGTGGGCGGCGCTTTGCTGAAGCCGGATTATATAGATAAAATAAAAAAAGCCGGATTCAAGGTTGAAATTTTGAACGAGAACAAGGAGATCAGCAAAAAACAGTATCAAGGAATACCCTTGGAAAGCTTGCTCGTGAGGGCAATCAAGAATTAGGGTAATCCAAAAAAGATACCAAACAGAAATTCTTTGAGCTTTTTTCTTAACTTGGGATAGTTCGAATCCCGGACTCTTTTTTGCGTTTTGCCCGACTTTTTATTGGCTTTGGAATAGCCAGATAACCGCATAACCATGCGGGAAGAGGCTCCCCGCCCGAACGTACCCCGCCAGAACGACGTCTGTCGGGCTGGCGTTCGGTACGGGCGGGGATTGCTCGATAACGAAAGCTTGATGCGGGGATTACGGGACGAGCTTGGAACGTATTTAGCGTTGCATTGTTATTGTGCAGAAAAAGTCTGATTTTGGCAAAATTTGCTTGACTTTTTGTTTTTCTCAACTAAATTATAAGTGACAAGTAATTCCTCGTACGTGGGCTTCCGCAGGGTTGCTCGTAAATAGCGTGCGGGGGTTTGTCATTTATAGAGGGCTTTCTCCTCGATAATTATGGGTTTAAGAATTTTATAGTAAGTCTCATCGCCATATTCGTATTTGCGAAAAATTGACCAGCTTGCGATATCAGCTGCCTGCAAACATTTTTCCTCGGCGGGAGTTTTTATCTCTACTCTTAAATCAACCGCGTGATTGTTTTTTAATTGTGAACAAAGATAGTTGCAGAAATTACGGTTCAGAAATTTGTTTGTTTCTCTTTTCGAAGCCACCAGTACTATGATATCTTTCTTTGAAACGAACCTGCGGTTTACAATCCTATCCAGTAAAATATTCACAATATAGTTATATAGTACATGCTTCTCGTTTCGTAAGTTTGTAAAAACTTTTGATTTATCAAGGTAAATTGTCATTATTTTTGATTCTTTTTTGGCTAGTCCACAGCAGATACGCCTGATATTTATTGGCTCCTCTTTTACAGCATGGAGAACGGAAGTCTGCATCTTATATTTCTTCCTAAGCCCGGCATGCACCTTACGAATGAGCTTTTCTATAGCACGTTTTTGACTGGTGAACAGAATTGTCACAACAAAATAACTTGAGGTTTTCTTTTTACTGAAGTCAAACCCCAAGTCACCACTCTCGTCTAAGAAAATGTGTGTCATTTCAATAAAATTATTGTTTCAGATAAACAGATAATTTTATTGCAGTAAAATAACTTTAATTTCTCAATTCGTTTGCGGGCAACCTCGGTCTGGAACTTTATTATAGTGAGCATTATAGGGCGTTTTTAGGGTTCGATCGAGTGAGAAAATTTGAGGAGATTAGGTCGGGCGTTTTTATCTATTCAACTTCTTAATTTTCTTATTTCCAAGTTTAAAGCTACTTTCACTTACTACTCTCTTTCCTGTTTTTTGCTCAAGCTCAAGTCTAGCGTTTTTCGCGACACGTCCGCCTTTCTTCGTCGGCACTTTGTTTTCTTTTAATCCTTTCGCTCGCATGGTTTCAGCAATCTGTTGGGTAGAAAGTTCGGCGAGAGCGGTAAAAACTAGCTCCGCGTCCGTCATGTGGTCGCGCAGGTTTTCTGTTTTTAGATTTTTCAAATTTTTATGTTCCTTAACGGTCAAAATTACTCCATTCTTCATGAATAATATTGGTCAGAATAGCGTAATCGTTCCGCTCTTTCACTTCGTTGTTTTTCCAATAGTCGGTAAGTTTATTCCTAATTTCTTGTCCCATCATTCTTTGCTGGATCCATTGCTTACCCCGGCCCATCTTCCGCCAATAATCGCGGCTGCGATTCAATGCTTTTTCCGGATCGTTGATTTCTTCAATTCTTTCATAGCCAACCCGCGCCAGCCATAACTTTATCGGTTCAACTTTTTTGCTTGGGATTGACTGAATGAAGTGTAGAAGAGTCTCCGTGTTTGCGCCATCGGTTTTGTAATATTTTCCATCCGTAGCCATCATTTTCAGTTGGTTAATTCTTGTAACCACCTCACTCCCTTCTTTCCTGAGATTACTTTTTAACACCTTCCAATAATTTCTGGCATCGGAGCTTACTTCTAGCACTTCGATTATATCTACCACCGAAAAATACCATCTTTCGGTTTTTTTATCCCACGCACGGCGAATCTTTTTGCCTTCAAAAATCGCGAGTGAATTTTTATTGTCCATGATTTTTTATTGAGCCGTTTTTTCGAGTTTAGCAAGAGTAAAATAAAACTAAACTCAGGAAAACTCAAGGAGATTTTGTAAATGAACTACCACCAGCTTGACGCTGGTGGTTTCTATCCTGCAGGCTACGCCTGCGTTTACGTTTCAGAATGGAAGTTTAGGCATTTCTTTTTTGTATCTGTCTTGGTTTTCTATGTATTTCTTCAGTGCGAATTCGTTGATGCCGATCGTTGAGACGAAATATCCTCTCGTCCACAGCGAACCTTTCGGAAATCTCTTTTTGTTTTTCTTTTTGACCCAGCTGGAGGATTTACCCTTGAGAATGCTCATTGCGTACGCTTCAAACGCACACACCGGCTGACGCCGGTGGTTTTTTCTAGTAATAGAAAAAGACCTCGGACAAAATTCCGAGGCATTTTTCGTGGGCAATTCGATAACCTATTTATTCTGATTAGCATACGGGCAGTTCCCGCCACGATTACCATTTCCCTTCCCCATACCTTTCCCTTGGCCGTTTCCGCCACCAGCACCTAAGCCCAACTCCTGTCTGATTTTCTTGGCATCGTCAATCTTTCCCTGCTCGGCAAGTTTGTGAGCTTCGGCGAAGCGGGCAAAATTTCCTTCGTTAACAACTTGGGTTACCCGGCCGCGTCCGTTCATCAAATTTTTCCAAGCTCCATAGTCATTGCTTTCGAAAGCTTGCTCTATTTGCTCGTGTCTCTCTGGAGTGTAGTTGGGACCTTTTTTACTCGGGTCTCCCTTGTAGGCAAAAACTGGTTGGATTGCTAAAACGAGAGCCCCCGCACCCAAAATCCCTGCTCCCGCCGCGAATAGTTTTGTTCTTGTTTGCATGTTATCTGCGTTAGTTTTTTAATGGTTTAAGCGCGCGCTTCTAACTATTATTACGTAACGCAGGAAAAAAGTTTTCAAACTGTTAACGGTCGGAATTGCCAGCGTTTCTTCCTCCGCCCATTTTCCCCCGCATCATACCCTTTCCTTCCCAAGGGCGAATTTCCCGGGCATGGAATTCGCTGTCGTCTTTTTTCTCTCCGATTACTTTAACCAGATTTGTCTCTTCTAATTCAACAGAAGGTTTTACCAAGGTTTCTTTGTCGTAGTAAACGTGCCAGTCTTCACCTTGAAAATCTTCGAGTTCAAAATTATCTTCTTCGACCTTGATGATTTCGCCTCCCAGTAATCCGGCCTCCGGCTGGGACCATTGTTTTTCTTTATTATTTGCGAGATGCATATAACCAGGAAAATTTTTTGAGAAGATATCGTCTGGGTCCCGATCGGCTCTAAGCAGGTGAGCGGCAAAACCCAGAAATAAGAATAAAAGCAATATTAATAATGTAACCGGTAAAACTCCGAATTTATAGCCTTTCTTCGTGTGGCGATAAAGGAAAAAAACAACTAGCAAGGATATAGCTAGCATTAACAGCCAAAAATTCGGGATTAAGCCAAGAAATGCTCTAGCGGGCAGGTGGTTTCCGATCCCAATTACATCCCAGTCCAAACCGATCAATAAGTAATAAACTAAAGAAAAAGATAAAGCGCCAAACAGCATGCAAAACAATAGTGTAGACCAAATCAACAAATTTTTAGCCAAAAATTTCCATTTAGCTTTAGGTTGTATATGCTCTTTTTTAATCTTTTCGATTGTTTCTTGGGATAAGTCTTTCATTGATAATTTTAAAAGCTATAAGTTAGTTAAGTGATAATTCAGTTTTTCTCTCCCCCGTCTTATCAAAGTGGCAATCGTTCCCTTGGGTTTTTTCAGAATATCCATAATTTCCTCGTAATCTTTCTCTTCTAAAAAACGAAGTATGAGAACCTCGCGATATTTATCAGGCAAATCTTTGATGGCGAGCTTGGCTTTTTCAAGGGATTCATTTTTCTCAAAATCTTTTACCGGACAGGAAGCGGATTTCAGTAGCAGCCCCAGATCATTCTCATCAAGCGATAACACCTGATAATTCCTTGCGTTTTTTCTGATCTGGTCAATCGTCTGGTTACGGGTGATCCGGTAAATCCAACTGGAAAATTTCAGCGTCCCGTCGTAATCATTAAGGTTTTTGTAAACTTTAATGAATACGTCTTGCAGGATGTCTTCAATATCCTCGTTTTTAAAATAAGAGATTCTTTTTACGAAGCGGAAAAGTTTTTCCTGATAACGCGTGACAATAAACCCGAAAACATCAGGATCGGATTTTGAAAGCTTAACGAGCTCCGCGTCATTTTTTTTGTCCAGTACAGATTTTTTAGCCAAAAAATATACTTAGCTATTACCCTGCTAATTATTAATACGTACCATTTAAGAAATGTTTTCTCAAGCTTATATCATCGTAGACTGTAGATGATAATACGGCGGATTGTTTTTGTAGCGCTGGATGGCCATCCTGATGATAGTTTCCAAAAACTCCCCGTAATTCATGCCGGTGATTTCGGCGACGTGGGGAATCAGGTCCTCAATATTTATAGAAGGGTTCGGATTAAGCTCCAGAACGTAAGGGTTATTATGCTCGTCTACCCGGATTTCCACTCAGCCGTAATCATGACAGTCTAAAATTCGGTATGGGGGGTACCCCAAATTTAGGACACTGTTTCTACAAGTAAAAATTGGCTGGTGTATTGGACTGGAGACATTCTGAGGGATGTGTGAATGCGTTCGTGGTTGTAGGTGTAAATTGCTTTGTAAATAGCATACACCAATTCTCCTAAGGTCTCAAATCTGTTGGGATCGCCCAGATCAACTTTGAACTGCGAATAAAAAGATTCCTGGTAGCCGTTTTCCCACGGCGAAGCCACTTCGCTCATGGAAACACGGATATCAAGGCTTTCGATGAGGGTAACGTAATCCTTTGAAAGGTATTCGCTGCCCTGGTCGGAATGAATAATCACCGGCACCGGATGTTTGTGGATGGCGGATAAGAAGGCATTGATAACCAGCTGGACTGAATGGTTGGTCATTACGGAAAATCCCACGACCTCTCTGCCGAACAGATCAATAACAGTAGCTAAAT